>Ga0335073_10013926_pt1 | contig 11271 bp, 9 predicted proteins | sample Lox_Sample_22_FD_207093 | JGI IMG/M metagenome (GOLD analysis project Ga0335073, IMG submission 207093) | Soil microbial communities from Loxahatchee National Wildlife Refuge, Florida, United States - Lox_Sample_2.2 | ecosystem: Environmental > Terrestrial > Soil > Wetlands | place: USA: Florida... | reverse complement strand
ACCAGTGGCGCACAGATCGGCCACGTCTTGGCCATTCATGGCGCACGTGGCCACATTGGCGGGCTCTGATGCGCCATTGTGGCAGAAAAGACCCAGAATCACGCCCACAACATGGCCACGCTAGCCATCCGTGGCGCACGATGAGCCACCCGCCTGGCCACAAACGAAGACATCCCGTGGGAAGGAGGCCTCCGCATGGCCACGGAGGGCCACCTCCCTCGCTTCTAGCCCTCGAGGAGCCGCGTGGGGGGCGACTCGTGCGCCACGCCCCTGGCCATCCGTGGCGCAGGGTGGCCACTCCAGGCCACCCTCGTGCCCAACGGCAACGTCCTGGGCGAGCGTCCGCGGCCACGCGCTGTCAGCCCGCGCGAACACGAGGTCATCGTAGCCACGCCGACCGAGCTCCCCAGGTCGCTCGCCCTCATCCCCCGCGCGCGCGCGGCCAAGCCGAGAGAGCTGGGCGACGTGGCCCGCGTGGTGGACGTCTCGAGGCGCGCGCCGAGCTGCAGCGCGTCGTCGACGCTCCCCTTCCTCCCGCACGAGCAATGGAATGCCCAGGCAGGCGTCGTCGTCTCCACGGCAGCCTTCGCGCCAGGCCCCGTGCTAGGCGAGCGTCGCCTCTCCGTCGAACAAGCCGGGCCGATGTGCGTCTAGAGGCTCGCAGATGGCGCACTGCGGGCGTGGCGTCGCGGTGATTGACCCCGCGACGGCTCCAGCGGTACGACGCGGGGGCATCGCCGCAGGCGATGCAATCAGCCCGATCCTCTGACCCCCGACCGGCGCGGGCGTGGCTTCGCGGCGATTGACCCCGCGACGGCTCCAGCGGTACGACGCGGGGCATGTTCTCCACCATGATGCAGACGCCGCTCACGGTGCCCTTGATCCTCGACCGCGCCGCGAAGCTCTTCGGGCGGCGCGAGATCGTCAGCCGGCTGCCGGACCGCTCCATCGTGCGCATGCGGTACCACGACCTGGTGCGCCGCGCCTGGGCGCTGGCCGAAGGCCTCTCGCGCGCCGGGCTGAAGCCGGGCGACCGCGTGGCGACCCTCATGTGGAACACCACGGCCCATCTCGAGGCCTACTTCGGGATCCCGATCGCGGGCGGGGTGCTGCACACGCTCAACCTGAGGCTCCACCCGGACCAGATCGCCTGGATCGCCAACGACGCCGACGACCGCTTCGTCATCGTCGACGAGTCGCTGCTCCCCACCTTCGACAAGTGCCCGGCCAAAGGGCGCTTCCAGCGCGTTTACGTGGTGCGGCACAGCGAGGCGCCCCTGCCCCCGGGCTACGAGTCCTACGAATCGCTCCTCGCCACGGCCACGGGTGACTTCAGGCCGCCGCCGATCGACGAGGCCGAAGCCTGCGGCCTCTGCTACACCTCGGGGACCACCGGCAACCCGAAGGGCGTGGCCTACTCGCACCGCTCCACGGTGCTGCACAGCCTGGCGATCTCGCTCGCCGACACGCTCGCGCTGGCGCAGCGCGAGACCGTGCTGCCGGTCGTGCCCATGTTCCACGTGAACGCGTGGGGCATCCCCTACGGCGCGATCATGGTGGGCGCGAAGCTGGTGCTCCCGGGGCCGCACCTCGACCCCGTGAGCCTGCTCGAGCTGTTCGAGCAGGAGAAGGTGACGCTCACCGCGGGCGTACCCACGATCTGGCTGGGCATCCTGGCCGCGCTCGACAAGGAGCCGGCGCGCTGGAAGCTGCAGCGCATGCGCATGATCGTCGGCGGCTCGGCGGCGCCCGAGTCCCTCATTCGCGGCTTCGACAAGCACGGCCAGGAGGTGCTGCACGCCTGGGGCATGACCGAGACCTCGCCGGTGGGCACGGTGGGCCGGCTCACCGCCGAGGCCGCGGCGGCCGGCGAGGCCGAGCGCTACGCGACCCGCGCGAAGCAGGGAATCCCCGCGCCGCTCGTGGACGTGCGCATCATGGCCGACGGAAGCGAAGCCCCCTGGGACGGGAAGTCGATGGGCGAGCTGCAAGTCCGCGGGCCCTGGGTCGCGGGCAGCTACTTCGGCGCCTCGGCCGACCCCGACAAGTTCACCGCCGACGGCTGGTTCCGCACGGGCGACGTGGCCACGATGGACCCGCTCGGCTACATGAAGATCACCGACCGCACGAAGGACCTCATCAAGTCGGGCGGCGAGTGGATCAGCTCCGTGGAGCTGGAGAACGCGCTGATGGGCCACCCGGCGGTGCGCGAGGCGTGCGTGGTGGCCGTGCCGCACCCCAAGTGGGCGGAGCGGCCGCTCGCGGTGGTCGTGTTCAAGGAAGGAGCGTCGGCCACGCCGGAGGCGTTGCGCGCGCACCTCGCGCCGAAGTTTCCCAAGTGGTGGCTGCCCGAGGCGATCGAAGTCGTCACCGAGATCCCCAAGACCTCGGCCGGCAAGTTCCTGAAGAGCGCGGTCCGCGAGAAGTACGCGGGCTGGACGTGGTCCGCCGAGGGCTAGCCGGCCCTCGGGGCCGAAAGACCATCACGAGCCCTCGACCGGCGCAAGCTGGAGTGTCCGCGCGACCTCGCCCGCGGGCCGGGCCTCCTCGTGCCATGGGCGCCGGCCGCGCCGCTGAACGTGCTCAGGGCAGGCGGTTCGCGTGCCGCCCGCCACCCTTCGCCGCGCCCTGCTGGCGCCAGAGACGGAAGCCGCCCGCGAAAGCGTTCGCGTTCTCGCCGAGGCGCACGCCCGGCGGCAGGTCGACGAGCTTCTTCGCGTTGCCGCCGCCCACCACCACGTAGTCGGGCTCGAGGGCGCCGCGCAAGAGCTCGATGACCTCGAGCACGTGCTTGCGCCACTTGCGCTTGCCGAATTTCTCGTAGCCGCGCGCGCCGACGTAGTCCTCGTAGCACTTGCCCTTCTTGTACGGCAGGTGGGCGAGCTCCATGGGCTGCAGGTTGCCGTCGGCGATGACCGCCGAGCCGAGGCCGGTGCCGAGGCCCAGGAAGAGCATCCGGCCGCCCTCGTAGCTGCCGAGCGCCTGCATCGCCGCGTCGTTGATCACCTTCACGGGCTTGCCCAGCGCGCGCCGGAAGTCGAAGCGCACCCAGCCGCGCCCCAGGTTGTGCGGATCGGCAGCGATCTTGCCTTGCACCACGAGCCCCGGGTAACCGATCGAGACGGCGTCGTAGCTCCAGCCGTCGGCCAGCTTCTTCACGAGCGTCACGAGGCGGGCCGGAGTCAGGCCAGGCCCGGAATCGGCCTTGCGCGGCGTCCGCTTGCCCGAACGCAGCACCTTCACGTGCGTGCCGCCCACGTCCACGGTGAGGATGTCCATGGCCGCGACGTTAGCCGAGGTCGGCGGTTCGTGGTAGCCAAGAAACGCTCCCTTGCGCCTGGACCCAAAGCGCTTCTGGATGAGCTACACGGTCTGCGGCGCCGCGACGTTGGCGCCGCTCTGGCTGGTGAAGTACCTGCCGATGGTGGACCTGCCGCAGCACGCGGCGCAGGTCTCCATCCTGAGTCACCTCCACGATCCGGCCTTCGGCTTCGCGGGCCATTACGTGCTCAACTGGTTCGAGCCCTACTGGATCGGCTACGGCACGACCTGGCTTCTCGCCCAGGCCATCGGGGTCCCTGCCGCGCTGAAGGCCGTGTTGAGCGCCGCGGTGCTGCTCCTCCCGCTCTCGCTGCGAGCCCTGCTCGGGCGCGCCGGCGGGGAGCCCGACTGGGCGATCCTCGGCTTCCCGACGGCCTTCGGCTACGCCTTCTACGGCGGCTTCTTCACCTACCTCGTGGCCGTCCCGATGGGCCTGTTCTTCCTGGCGCAAGTCTACGCCTTCGCGGAAGCCGCCACGATCCGCCGCGGCGCAGCGCTGGCTGCCGCTGGTGTCGCGCTCTTCTTCTGCCACTTCGTCGTCTTCGCCGTCATGGGGCTCGCGGCCGCCGCCGTCCTCGCGACCTCGTTGCCGCCGCGCCGCTGGTGGCTCGGAGCGGCCGCCGGCGCGCTGCCCACCGCGCTCGCGCTGGCTTGGACGGCGCACCACTCGATGGCCGCGGGGCCTCTCCAGAGTCACCTGATCTGGGCACTGAGCCTGCGGCGCCTCGCCGCGCTGCCGACGACCGTGATCGGCTTCCACGGCCAGCTCGCCACCGCCGCCTGCTTCTTCGTCTTGATGACCTTACCCGCCTTCGGCGGCCTGCGCTTCGTGCGATCCGCGCGTCGGCTCGCGCCGCTGGCCTTGCTCCTGGCCCTCTACCTGTTCGTTCCGGACGCGTGGGCCGCCGCCGGCGGGGGGCTCGGCAGCGGCTTCCTGTACCAGCGACTCGCCATCTTCTTCGTGCCGTTCGTGCTGCTCTCCTTCTCGTCGACGGCGACGCCGGCGCAGCAGAGGTGGGGGCCCCGACTCACCACCGCCGCCGTGCTCGGCTGGAGCGCCATGCTGGCGGTGCAGTTCACGCGCTTCGACCGCGAGGCCCGCGCCTTCGACGAGATCGCCGCGGAGCTGCCGCTGGATGCGAGCTACCTGTTCCTCACCTTCGACAAGTGGAGCCCCGCCGTGCCCGGCGTCCCGGTGTTCGATCACTTCGGCGGCTGGGTCCAGGCCGCCAAGGGCGGCACGCTGGGGTATTCCTTCGCGCAGGCGGATTTTCAGGCCGCCCAGCTCTGGCCCCGACTCTCGCCGAAGGATCTCTACCGTCGCATGCTGCTCGACGTGGAGCCGAACCTGTTCCAGTGGGAGGTGGACGGCCCCTACGGCTGGTTCTTCGTGCGGGCCCGGGAGGACGAGAGCGGCCTCTTCCCCCAAGGGAAGGTGGGGCTCGTGCGCCACGTGGGAGAGTGGTGGCTGTACCGGGCCACCGGCTTGACGGCGGGCTCCCCCGCCCACTAGCGTCCCCGCGCGTGCGCCGCTCAGTTTTCGTCGGAATGCCCCTCGTGCTCGCCGCCTGCCTCGGCCCGGTTCACGAGCCGCCAGCGCCGAGCTACCACAACCCGCTCGACGTGCTCGACGCGGGGCCGGTGAAGAAGCCGGGCGACGGCGGCGTGCATCCCACGGGGGACGGGGGCTTGCCGCCAGGCGCGACCGTCTCCCTGGGCAGCGTCGACGGGCGCGCCTTCGAGCTGACTTCGGCCATCTACCAGGTGCTCGGCGGCGACGACGCAGGGCCGGAGCGCACGCTGATCTACCTGTCCGATGCCCCGCGGTTCTGTGCCCAGCTCGCCGACGGCGGGCCCACCGCACCCTGGAACGTTGTCGCGCTCCACCTGGCGGGCGATCTGCCCGCGACCTACCCGATCGCCACGCCGTTGCCGCCCGAAGGCGCAACGGCCGAGTTCGACTGGGAAGACGGCGACGGCGGCGGCTTCGGCTTCGAGACGGGCCTGTCCGGTCAGGTGCAGCTCGAGGCCGTCGATCCACTCAACGCGCAGACGACCCTGGGCACCTACACCGTGGGCTTCGGGGACGCGGGTTCGATCGTGGGGCGCTTCACGGCCTCGCCCTGCGCAGGGACGCCGCCGCCGCCGGGCGCGTAGAAGACCTCGTCGTCCCACGGGCACGAGCAGTCGCGCACCTCGGGCTGCGGGTAGTCGTAGCGCTTCCCCAGGAAGTTCTCGAAGGTCCAGGCCCGCTCGCCGCGTTCGACCACGTAGTCCGGCTGGAGCGTGACCTTCCCGCCCCCTCCCGGCAGGTCCACGGCGAGGTGGGGCACGGCCAGGCCGCTCGTGTGGCCCCGCATCGCCGAGAGGATCTCGAGTCCGGCTTCCAGCGGCGTCCGCAGATGCTCGAGGCCCTCGGCCACGTCGCCCTGGTGGAGGTAGTAGGGGCGCACGCGGAGCATCAGCAGCCGGTGGTTGAGGTCCAGGAGCGTGCGGGCGGAGGAGTTCACGCGGCGCAGCAGGACGGTCTGGTTCTCGACCGGTACGCCTGCGTCGACCAGCCGCTCGCAGGCGAGCGCGGCTTCAGCGGTGACCTCGCGCGGGTGGTTGAAATGGGTCACCACGAAGAGCGGCGCGAAGCGGCGCAGCAGCGCGGCGAGCGCAGGGGTGACGCGCATCGGGCAAGTGACCGGGATGCGCGTGCCGATGCGGATCATCTGGATGCTGGGGACCGACGCCACGTCGGCGAGCAGCTCCTCCAGACGGCCGTCGGAGAGCAGCAACGGATCGCCCCCGGAGATGAGGACGTCGCGGACCTCGGGGTGGCCGCGGAGGTACGCCACCGCCTCGCGCAGCGCGCTCCGATCGAGCTCGCCTTCCCCGCCCCCGGTGATGCGCCGGCGGGTGCAATGGCGGCAGTACACGGTGCAGCGATCGGTCGCCAGCAGCAGCACGCGGTCGGGATACCGGTGAACGATGGCCGGCGTGGGCCGGGTCTGGTCCTCGCCGAGCGGGTCGCGCAGCTCCCCGGGGCGGATGCGCGCCTCGTCGCGCACCGGGATGGCCTGGCGGCGAATCGGGCAATCGGCCCGCGCGGGATCGACGAGCGCCAGGTAGTAAGGCGTGATGCCGAGGCGGAAGACCTCGGCCGTGGCTCGCACGCCTTCGCGCTCGTCCTCGGTCAGCGGGATCTTCACCGCCAGCGCGTCGAGGCTCGAGACCATGTGCCGCGCCTGCCAGCGCCAGTCGCTCCAGTCCGCGTCGGCGGCCTCGGGGAACAGCGCGGCCCGGCGATCGGGCAGGCGGCAGATGGGCGAGGGCCGCGCCATCGCGCGGCCCTCCATGGGCCATCGCGCCCGCAAGAGCGAGCCCTCGACCTGACCGGACACGCCGCCCTTGTACTGGGGCCCGCTCGCTTGCGTCAAACCGGCTCAGTTCGGGCCGGGTCCCCGGAACAGCTGCATCAGGCCGCCCGAGTTCATCTCGAGGTAGAAGCCGAAGCTGAAGCGGATCATGCCGCTGTCGTCGACGAGGGCGGGCGGCGGGTTCAGGAACGGCTGGGCGCGCTTGAAGGCGCTCATCGCCTCTTCGTCCAGGAAATCGACCCCGCAGCTCTTCTCGACGGTGAGCTCCTCGATACCGCCGGTCTTGTTGAGCGTCACGCTGAGGATCGTCCGACGGTCGCGCCAGCCGTAGATCTCGCCGGAGGGGTCGCGTCGCCGCATCACGCTGCCGGGATCCCAGTGCTCCGCGACGTTCTGCTTCACGCGGTTGAAGAAGCTCGCGTACTTCCATTCGCGGGTGTTCAGGTAGGTGCCCTCGCCCTCGTCCACCCCCTCGAGGTGGTCGTTGGCGGGCGCGCCCGTGATGCGGTCGAGCACCGACTGCGAGGGCACGAGCGTGAGATGCGAGCCCGTGCCGCCCGTGCCCGCCGCCTCGGCCGCCTGCTGCTGCCCCTGCCCGGCCTCGAGGCGCAGCCGGTCGGAGTTGCCCTTGATCTCCTCGCTGCCCTCGCGGTCGCGAATCTGCCCTCCCTTTCCCGGCTCGAGCGCCAGCTTGGTGGCCTTCTGGACGCTGGGTATTTCCATGCGATGGCCGAGCTTCTGCGCGACCTTCGGCTTCTGTTCCTTGCCGACGCTGGGCGAGCCGATGGCCTGCACCTTGTCGGCCATGTCCTTGCCCGGAAGCTTCTGCGGCTTCTGGGTCGTCGTGTGCTTGGGCATGGCGTTCTTGTAGAACGCGGTCTTGTCGCGGGCCTGCGTCTCGTGGTCGACGTGGGTGTTGTACTCGGAGTAGCGGTGGGTGTCGGCGGGCGGATTCTGATCCGGGGTGGGAGCGACGTCGACGATCTGGCCGGGGATGCGCTCGTGCGGCTCCTTCTTCGGCTCGGGCTTCTGCTCCTGCTTCTGAGCCACGGGGCCGTTCTCCGGCCGAGCGGCCTGGGCCTGGGCCGCTCCGACCCGGCGGTTCTGTTCCCATTGCGTCGACGGCACGTCGAGGAGCGCGACCTGGGCGGGTGGCCGCTCGAGCTCCATCGGTTCCTCGGGGAGCAGGGCGACCAGTGCGCCCAAGCCGACCAGCAGGACGGCGACCGGCAGGGCGAGCGCACAGGCGGCCAGCAGGCGGCGCCGATCCTGGGACCGGTGGCGATCGCGGTAGCGCGGGTACGGAGACATCGAAAGCGGCAACCTGGCGCTCCACACGATGGCCCGCTTGGGCCATCCGTCATCTCCGAAGTCTAGCAGCCCCAGTCACTTTATTCACGGGCGCCCGCCTCTTGGCTGCCGGCCGTCCTAGTAAATCCGCGTGATCTCCGCGCCCCCGAAGTAATGACGAAGAATGTCCCGGTAGGTTTCCCCGCGCTGCGCCCTCCCGATGGCGCCGGTCTGGCACATGCCCACCCCGTGTCCCCACCCAGCTCCCCGGAAGACGAAGGCCTGGGGCTTGCCGTCGGGGCCCGTCTCGACGTCGACCACGAAAGCCGAGCTGTTCAGGTTTCCGAGGCGGCGCCGGATGACCAGCTCGCCACGCAGCTCGGCCTCGCCCTCGTCGCCGACGATGCGCAGGGCGGCCGCCCGGCCTGATGACCCACGCTCGACCGGGTGGAGCGCGACGACGTGGCCGACTCCCATGGTGCGAAAGGCGGCGTCGATCTCTTCGGCGGTGAAGCGCTTGACCCAGCGGTACTTCCCGGGCGCGGCCATGCCAGAGAGCTTGCAGTAACCGGGCGGATCCGCGGCGATCCAGCGACGCACCTGCGCCTCCGTGCGGCCAGGCTCGCGCGGGTCGCCGTCGGCCAGGTCACTGACGCCGCGCAGTGAGGGGTCGGGGGGCCCGCCCCACACGGTCTCGTTGTCCTCGGTGTGGCCGCCGCACACCGCCGAATAGACCGAATCGACGAGGAGCCCGGCCTTCGAGAACAGCGCCTCGCCCCTGGTCTCGGCGACGGCGCGATCGGTCGTCGGGCGCTCCCCGCCCAGGCCGCCATAGACCTGGCAGTGCTGCTCCGCACAGAGCAGGTAAGGGTCGGCCAGGTGGCGGGCGCCGATCTTGGCCAGCACCTCGCCGCGGGCGGTGACCGCCTGGGCCTTGAGCGCCTCGAGCGGCGCATTCGCGAAGATCTCCTTGGGCACGAGGCCGCGCAGGAGCTCCTCGAGCGGCAGCGCCTCGATGAGGGCCAGCTTGCCGTCCTTGTCGAGCGTGGCATACAGCCGGCCGCGGTAGCGACGGTCTTCGAAACCGTGGAACGAGTAGCCCATGCCATACTCGACGCGTTTCACGAGCGTGGCCCCGCCCGCCTGCGGCTCGATGATCACGAGGTCCTGCGCGACGGCGACCACGCCGCCCGCCCCGTCGGCCACCTGGATGACACCGTGCGGCCTGACGACCAGGTCCTCGTGGAGCGTCGCCGCCGTACCGAACTTGCGGCGAATCTCGTCGGCGAGCGCCTGCGCCCCCGCCTGGTCCTGGGCCGGCCCGATCAGCACGAGGGAACGGCGGTTGTCGAGGACCCGACCCGCGATGCCGTAGACGGTCCCGATCGTCCGCAGCTCCACCGGAAAGCCCCGACCTGCCCAGAGCGCACGCGCCTTGGCGATCCCGTCCTTGTCGCGGGAGGCGAGGTCGTCCACCTGCGCGTGGTAGCGGAGCTGCGCCGGTTGCGAGGCCCCGAGCCTCAGGCTGAGCGTCGTGCCCGCCGGTACGCCGATCTCCTTCGCCCCCCCTCCCCGCACCGTGACGGCGAGCGCTGCCTCGCCGACCATCTCCAACCGATCCTGCCCCTCCATGAGCCGGATGGTGACGAGCGGCGCCCCCTCCGCCGCGAAATTGATGCGATGCGCGTAGAGGAATTCGAGCGGGTCGTCCGGGGCGGGCGGGACGTTCGCTGCGCCACCGTCGGGCGCCTGCTCGAGTGCGTCCGGAGGGGGCAAGGGGGGCGGAAGCGCGGGGGCCTCCGGGAGATCGAGAATGGGACCGAGCGGCGAGCCTCCGTCCGCGGCCGGCGCCGCCAGCGCGACGAGGAGCACGCCGAGAAGGTGGCTCAACGAGAGGCTCCCGAGGCTCGCCGGCGGAACGTCTCGAGGAGGCGCAGCGTCGTGGGCCCCGGTGTGCCCGCACCCACGCGCCGGCCGTCGACGCGCACGATGGGCACCAGCTCCCGCAGCGTGCTCGTCAGGAAGAGCTCGTCGGCCCGGCGGAGGTCCTCGGGACGCAGCGGGCGCTCGCGGGCCTCTAGACCCAGCCGACCTGCCAGGGCCAGCACCAGCCCGCGGGTCACCCCGGCGAGGATGCCGTCGAGGGGCGGGGTCACCACGCGCGCCCCGAACACCGCGAAGACGTTGGAGGTGCTGCCCTCGGCCACGCGGCCCCGCGCATCGAGCATCAGCGCCTCGTAACCGCCCCGGGCCCGCGCCTCGCGCAGGGCGAGCACGTTGTTCAGGTAGTTGCCTGTCTTGGCGGCCGGGTCGATCGCCTGGCGAAGGTTGCGCCGCACGTCGACGACGCTGACCGAGACGCCGCGCCGGTAGATCTCCGCTGGTGGCGCATGGAGGGGGCGAACGATCACCAGCACGTGGGGCCGCACGGCGAGCGCAGGATCGAGCCCGATGGGCCCTTCCCCGCGGGTGACGATGACCCGGACGTAGGACTCGCGGTTGCGCGCGGCGTGCAAGGCGGCCCCGATGCGCCGCCGGAACGCCGCGGCCCGCAGCGGCAGACGCAGGCCGATCAACCGCGCCGAGCGCCCGAGGCGCGTCAAGTGGGCCGGGAGCTCGAACGGCCGCCCGCCGTAGGTGCGCAGCACCTCGTAGATCGAGTCGCCGTACAGAAAGCCGCGATCGAAGACCGAGATCCTGGCGCGCGCCGGCGGCAACAATCGACCGTCGAAAGAGACCAGCGTCGGCACGCGCGAACCCTAGCGGTCGGAAACTGCGGGGGTCAAGCGGGGCGATCTTCTCTCCGGGGGCTGCCGCCCCCGGTGCCCCTGCCGCTGCATGGACTTTCGAGATCAGAGGATCGGGTGGGCGAGGGATGGAACGCGGGGCGGCGGGTCGGGTTCGGGGCCGGCCGGTCCACTCGCGGCTCGGCCTCGCCTGTCTCGATCCCGCAGCGTATAGAAGCTCGTTCGCGAGTGGCATCGGCCTCGACGCTCGGTCCCGGCCGCCCCTTCGCCCACCCCGCCTCTCCTCTCTACGAACCCCCTTCAACCCACAGATCCATGAACTTCAAACCTTGCCTGCGGCGCTGATCGAGATGCGATCGAGATCAGGTACATAGGTGGTAGAGAGGTACAGGTAATGAAAGTGGGTAGGAGGGGGGCCGACGCGCAGGGATCCGGGGGGCCCCCGCCGCACCCGCAGCGCGCCCATGTCGTTGCACGAGCTTCGGTACAACTCGGTGCCGCTCGTGGGGAGCGCGAGGACGGACGGGGGTCCGGACCCCGAGCAAGCG
>Ga0335073_10013921_pt1 | contig 11274 bp, 11 predicted proteins | sample Lox_Sample_22_FD_207093 | JGI IMG/M metagenome (GOLD analysis project Ga0335073, IMG submission 207093) | Soil microbial communities from Loxahatchee National Wildlife Refuge, Florida, United States - Lox_Sample_2.2 | ecosystem: Environmental > Terrestrial > Soil > Wetlands | place: USA... | reverse complement strand
CGCACCCCGACCGCGAGGGCGAGCGTGATCGTAGGCAGCAGCCCTTCCGGGACGTTGGCCACCAGCAGCCCGATCGCGAAGCTGACGGCCGCGGCGATGCTCAGCCCGAGGCCAGCGCCGCGGCCAGGGTGAGCAGCAGCGCCAGCGGGTGGGTGAACTGCCCGGCCAGTTCGCCGGGCCAGCGCCGCCCGCCGCGCCGGGCCAGTTCATTAGGCCCGGCGGCCTCCAGCCGTCGCGCCGCTTCGCGGCCGGACAGGCCACCGGGCGTCGAACGCAGGTCCCGGAACAGCTGTGCCAGCGGCTCCAGCGGGTCCGGGGACTCTGCAGTCATTCCAACAGCCCCTCATTCACCGCGCCCGCCGCGGCCGCGGCGTTTGTCTGCGACCGTGCAGGTCCATGACGTTCTCCTCTCGCTCGTCTCGCTCCTCTCGCGTGCGGCGGCTCAGCCGGCCGGGTCGCGCTCGATGGGGCAGGTCATGCACCGGGGCCCGCCGCGGCCCCGGCCGAGCTCGCCACCGGGCACCGTGACCACCTCGATGCCGTGCTTGCGCAGCATGGTGTTCGTGGCGACGTTGCGCTCGTAGCCGAGGATGACCCCCGGGGCGACGGCCAGGTAGTTGGTGCCGTCGTCCCACTGCTCACGCTCGGCGGCCCGGATGTCCTCGTCCGTGACGAGCACGGTCACCTCGGGCACACCGAGCGCCGCGGCGAGCGTGTCCCAGAAGCTGCGGTTCTGGCTCACGGCCAGTTCCGCTTCTTTTTCTCCCGAACGGGCGGGGCTGACTGTCCAGGACCTGAAGTTCCTGTCGATGTAGGGGTAGAGGACGAAGGTGCTCCGGTCGATCATCGTCATGACCGTGTCCAGGTGCATCATGGCGTGCGACTGCGGGATCTGCACGGCGATCACCTCGCGGGCCTGCCCGCTGGCGAAGAGCGCGCGGGACAGGATCTCCACCGCCATCGGCGTGGTCCGCTCCCCCATGCCGATCAGCACGGCGCCGTTGCCCAGCACGTGCACGTCGCCGCCCTCGATGCTGGCGGGCAGGTGCGCCGCGTCGTCGTCCCCGTAGTAGGTGACGAAATCCGCGCCGCTGAACATTGGGTGGTACCGGTAGATGGCCCGGATGTGCAGGGATTCCCGCTGCCTGGCGGGCTTGGCCATCGGGTTGACCGAGACGCCGCCGTAGACCCAGCAGGAGTTGTCCCTCGGGAACAGGTGGTTGGGCAGCGGCGGCAGCAGGAAGTCGTCGGCCCGCAGCATGTCCCACTTCAGGCTCCGCGCCCGCAGGGGATGCAGGTCGGCCTTCAGCACCCCGCCGACCAGGTATTCGGCGAGCTGCCCGCTGTCGAGGTCGCCGAACAGCGCGCGGACGGGGCGGACCAGGGACGGGCCGAGGTTCTCCGGGGTGCACACCCGGTCGAGGACGAACTCCCGGCCGGCGGGCACTTCCAGGGTCTCGGCCAGCAGCCGGCCGAAGTAGTGCACCCGCACGCCACGGGCGCGGAGCGTCTCGGCGAACACGTCGTGCTCCTCCTTGGCGCGCTGCGCCCACAGCACGTCGTCGAACAGCAGGCTCCCGATGTTCTGCGGGGTGAGCCGGGACAGTTCCAGTCCGGGCCGGTGAATGATGGCCTGCCGTAGCCGGCCGATCTCCGACTGCACGCCGAGTGTCATGACTGCTCACCCCTCGGCCATGCGATCCGCAGGTGACGATGTGGCGCGGCCGGGGATTCCGGCACGTCCAGGTCCACCGGGGCGGGCACCTGGCCGGCCGCCTCGCGGCGCGCCTTCAGGAAGGCGTACAGGATGATGCCGGCAAGGATGATCACCAGCGCTTCGTAGACCGCCGAGTAACCGGACGCGAACGTGACCCACATCGAGAACAGGACGGCGGCACCGGTGATGGCCAGGTCGCGTGTCAGCAGCCAGCCGTGCACCTTGCGGCGCCTGGAGACCAGGTAGGCGAGCTGCGCGCAGGCGGACATCAGGTACGGAATGGCGACGGTGACGACGGTCAGGTCGACCAGGTAGGTGAACACGGTCAGCCCGGAGCTCTCGGTGTACCGCCACAGCATCAGCAGCGACGGCAGGATCGCGCCGAGCACGACACCGAACCAGGCGGTGCCCCGGCGGTCGGTCCAGGCGAACGGCGCCGGGAACAGCCCGTCCTGGGCAGGCGCCCGCGACGTCTCCGCGACGACCAGCGTCCATCCGTTCAGCGCTCCGATCCCGGACACCACGGCCGCGGCGGACACGAGCTTGCCGGCCCAGGCACTGTGACCGAAGATCGCCTCGAAGGCGGGCACGAACGGCGCTCCGTTGTTGATCAGCCCCTTGTGAGCGACCAGGCCCATCACCGCGGCCGAAGCCGCCAGGTAGAGGATCGCGCTGGCGAGCGTGCCGAGCACGGACGCACGGCCGACGTTGCGCCGCGGGTCGCGGACCCGCTTGGCGGTGATGGCCGCGACCTCCACGCCGATGAACGAGAACAGGGCGACGCCGGCCGCGATCCCGATCGCGCTGTACAGGCTGCCACCGGAGGCGTTGAACGCCCCGAAGTTACCGCTGGAGACGAAGAACCAGCCCACAACGCCGACGAACAGCAGCGGCAGGAACTTCAGCACCACGGTGAGGTTCTGGAACCAGGCCATCTGCCTGATACCGGCCAGGTTGAGCACCGCCGGGATCCACAGCCCGAGCAAGGCGATGCCCCAGTTGGTCATCGCGTTCGGGCGGTTGATGCCGAACAGCGCCTCGACGTAGAACACCCACGACGCGACGATGGCCGCGTTCCCGGCCCATGCCTGGATCCAGTAGCACCATCCGGTGAGATAGCCGGCGAAGTCGCCGAACTCGTGCCTCGCGTAGGCGTAGAGCCCGCCGTCGGAGTTCGGCACCCGCCGGGTGAGCTGGCCGAACAGGACCGCGAGCAGCATCGCGCCGATCGCGATCACGAGCAGCACGAGCAGCGAGCTGATGCCTGCCCCGGCGAGCACGGCAGGCATCGTGAACACCCCAGTGCCGATGATGCTGCCGATGACCAGGCCGGTCGCCGAGGTCAGGCCGAGGGCTCTGGCCTTCTGTTGATCTTTCGGTGAGCTGAACTGAGGCTCGTCGTGCCCGTCAGGAAGACGGGCGGCCGCAGAGCTTGACATGACGCCTCCCCTGGGACGCCTCGCCGACGTCCCGCCGGAACGTTCGCTCCGCGTTCCGGCACTTTGTGACATTGACGCTTTCAGTTCACTGGCGCCCATCTGTGCAGCCCAGAGGCTTATGTCCCACTGGGGGAGTACCTTCGCCCGGCGAACCCGGCGCTGCGATCCGCCGGGACGGCGAAGCCGATCGCAACCCGGGACCTTAGGCTCTACCGCGGTGCGCCTGGCGGGGGCCAGGATGGGAATGATGTGTGACATGCGTTCGCGTGACGGCGGAACCCCGGCGGTGCTGGGGCGCGACGACCTGGACCGGCTGCTCGACGCGATCAGGAGCCGCGGATTCCGGCTGATCGGGCCGGTGCTCGAGGATGGGGCTATCTGCTACGGCGACATCTCGTCGGCGGCCGACCTGCCCGCCGGCTGGACCGACGAGCAGGACGCGGCGACGTACCGGCTGCGGCGCCGGGATGACCAGGCGCTGTTCGGCTACAACGTCGGTCCGCAGTCGTGGAAGAAGTACCTGTTCCCGGCGGTGGCCAGGCTGGGGGTCCCGGCCGGGCCTGACGCGTCCGAGCCCGAGCGTTTCGCGTTCATCGGCGTCCGGGCGTGTGAGCTGCAGGCGATCGCGATCCAGGACCGGGTCTTCATTGGCGGGCGGCACGCCGACCCGGGTTACGCGGCGAACCGCGAGGACGCGTTCATCGTCGCGGTCAACTGCGGGCAGGCCGCCAGGACCTGCTTCTGCACGTCGATGTCGGCGGGGCCGCGGGCGGAGCGGGGCTTCGATCTGGCGCTGACCGAGCTGCTGGACTCCGGCGGTCACCGGTTCCTCGCGGAAACCGGGACCCCGCGCGGCGCCGAGGTGCTCGCCGAGGCGGGCGCGTCGCCCGCCTCACCCGGCGACGTCACCGCCGCGGACACGCTCATCGAGCGCACCACCGCCGCCATGGGACGGAGCATGCCGGAACTGGACCTGCGGGACCTGCTGTATGACAACCTGGAGCACCCGCGGTGGGACGACGTGGCGGGGCGCTGCCTGGCCTGCGGGAACTGCACGATGGTGTGCCCGACGTGCTTCTGCTTCAGCGTCGAGGAAGTCACTGACCTGGCCGGAACCGACGCGGAACGGCAGCGGTCGTGGGATTCGTGCTTCACGCTCGACCACTCCTACCTGCACGGCGGCCCAGTGCGGACCTCGAACCGCTCCCGGTACCGGCAGTGGATGACGCACAAGCTGGCCACCTGGCACGACCAGTTCGGCACCTCCGGGTGCGTGGGGTGCGGGCGCTGCATCGCGTGGTGCCCGGTAGGGATCGACATCACCGAGGAGGTCGCCGCCATTGCCGCAGACGCTTGAGAATGTGCTGGGCCGCCACGACTTCTTCGCCGGGATGGATCCGGAGTACCTGGCCCTGATCGTGGGGTGTGCCAGGAACGTCGTGTTCGGCGACGGCACGTTCCTGTTCCGTGAGGGGGGGCCGGCGGAGACGTTCTATCTGGTGCGGGAGGGTGCGGTCGGGCTGGAAATCACGGCGCCGGGCCGGGTCCTCACCGTGCAGACCCTCGGCGCGGGGGAAATCGCCGGCTTCTCGTGGCTGCTGCACCCGCACCGCTGGCAGTTCGACGGGCGGGCCGTCGGGCGGGTGCACGCCATCGAGATGGGCGGTGCGTGCCTGCGGGCCAAGTGCGACGCCGACCCGCGGCTCGGCTACGACCTCATGCAGCGGTTCGCGAATCTGGCGACGCGGCGGCTGCAGGCCACCCGGCTGCAGATCCTGGACGTGTACGGCCATGCGCAGACTGGCTGATGTGGCACCGGACCGCCCGTGGACGGAGTCACCGCCGTGGCGGGTGATCGCGAACCGGCCAGAGTCGAGTGACACGGTGACGCTGGAACTGGAGCCGCCGGAACCGTTCAGCTTCCAGCCTGGGCAGTTCAACATGCTGCGGGCGCCCGGCATCGGCGAAGTGCCGATCTCGATCAGCGGAGACCCGTCGGCGGCGGGCCCGGTGCTGCACACCATCCGCGACGTCGGGGCGGTCACCCACGCGCTGTGCACGGTGCCGCCAGGGCACCAGATCGGAGTCCGGGGCCCGTACGGCACGAGCTGGCCGGTACAGGCGGCCGAGGGGGGCGACGTGGTGATCGTGGCAGGCGGCATCGGGCTGCCGCCGCTGCGTCCCGCCATCTATCACGTGCTCGCGCACCGGGAATCGTTCGGTCGCCTTGCCGTGCTGTACGGCGCCCGCACCCCGTCCGACCTCCTGTTCACCGGCGAACTTGCCGCGTGGCGGGGCAGGTTCGACCTGACCGTCGAGGTCACCGTGGACACGGCGGGCCGCGACTGGCGCGGCAACGTCGGAGTCGTGCCTGACCTCATCGGCAGGGCGGCGTTCGACCCGGGAAGGTCGGTCGCGTTCACGGTCGGCCCGGAGATCATGATGCGGTTTACGGTGCGGGCCCTGCTGGCGGCGGGCGTCCCGGAGGACCGGGTGTTCCTGTCCACGGAACGTGACATGCAGTGCGCGGCGGCGCTGTGCGGACACTGCCAGCTGGGACCGTTCCTCGTCTGCCGCGACGGGCCGGTCTTCTGCTACCAGCCGCTGGCCCGCTGGCTGGGGGTGCGTGAACTGTGACCGGGAAACCCACGCTGGCCGTGTGGAAGTTCGCCTCCTGCGACGGCTGCCAGCTCACGCTGCTGAACTGCGAGGACGAGCTGCTGGCCCTGACCGGCGCGATCCAGGTGGCCAGCTTCCCCGAGGCGTCGCGCGAGGTGATAGCGGGGCCCTACGACCTTTCGCTGGTCGAGGGCTCGATCACCACCCCCCGCGACGCCGAGCGCATCCGCGAGGTCAGGCAGGCCTCCCGGTTCCTCGTCACGATCGGCGCGTGCGCCACCTCGGGCGGCATCCAGGCGCTGCGCAACTTCTCCGGTGACCTCGCGCCGGTGGTGTACGCCACGCCGTCCTACATCGAGACGCTGCGCACGTCCACGGCGATCGCCGACCACGTGCCGGTCGACTTCGAGCTGCGCGGCTGCCCCATCGACCGCCGCCAGCTGCTCGAGGTGATCTCGGCGTACCTGCGCGGCCGCAAGCCGAGGATCCGCGGGCACAGCGTGTGCATCGAGTGCAAGCGCGCCGGGCACACCTGCGTGATGGTCGCGCACGGGACGCCCTGCCTCGGCCCGGTGACACAGGCCGGCTGCGGCGCGCTGTGCCCCTCCTTCGCCCGCGGCTGCTACGGCTGCTTCGGGCCGATGGAGACGCCCAACACCGCGGCACTGTCCGCGCGATGGCGCGAGCTGGGCGCGGGCGAGGGCGACCTGGTCCGCGCGTTCCGGGCGTTCACCGCGGGCGCCGAGCCGTTCCGCAGGGAGGCCGAGGCCCATGACACACAAGATTAGGGTGCCAGGGCTTGCCAGGGTCGAGGGCGAGGGCGGCCTGGAGATCGTGACCGAGCACGGTCAGGTCACCGAGGCCAGGCTGGATATCTACGAGCCACCCCGGTTCTTCGAGGCCCTGCTGCGTGGCCGGCAGTACACCGAGCCACCGGACATCACCGCGCGGATCTGCGGGATCTGCCCGGTCGCCTACCAGATGAGCGCGTGCCGGGCCATCGAGGACGCCTGCGGTGTCACGGTGCCGGAGCCGGTAAATGCGCTGCGCAGGCTGCTGTACTGCGGCGAGTGGATCGAAAGCCACGTGCTGCACGTCTACCTGCTGCACGCGCCCGACTTCCTCGGCTACGAAAGCGGCATCCACATGGCCCGCGATCATCCCGGGACCCTGGAACGGGGCCTGCGGCTGAAGCGGGCGGGGAACCGGCTGATGGAGCTGATCGGCGGACGCTCGGTCCATCCGGTCAACGTCCGGGTCGGCGGCTTCTACCGTGCGCCGAACGCCCGGGACCTGCGAGGACTCGTCGGCGAGCTGGAGTGGGCCCGCCAGGCGGCGCTGGACACGGTTCGCTGGGTGGCGGCGTTCGATTTCCCGGACTTCAGCCGTGACTACGAGTTCGTCTCGCTGCTCGACCCCGCCGGCTACCCGATCATGGGCGACCGGATCGTCTCCAGCCGCGGCCTGGACATCCCGGCCAGCGAGTACGACGGGAACTTCACCGAGTTCCAGGTGCCGCACTCCACGGCCCTGCACTCGGTGCTGGACGGGAACCGGACCTACCTGGTCGGCCCGATGGCCAGGTACAGTCTGAACTCCGGGCGCCTGCCGGAGGCGGCGGCGTCCGCCGCCTCCGCCGCCGGGCTCGGCGCCACCTGCACGAACCCGTTCCGCAGCATCATCGTCCGCGCCGTCGAACTGGTCTACGCGTGCGAGGAGGCGCTCCGGCTCATCGAGCACTACGAGCCGCCAGATCCACCGTGCGTCGACGTGCCGCCCTCCGGGGCGACTGGGTACGGCTGCACAGAAGCGCCGCGCGGGATGCTCTACCACCGGTACCGGATCACCGCGGACGGCACGATCACCGACGCGAAGATCGTCCCCCCGACCTCACAGAACCAGCGGGTCATCGAGGCCGACCTGCTCGAGTTCGCCGGGCCGCGGCTCGTCCTGCCGCACGACCAGCTGGCCTGGCAGTGCGAGCAGGCGGTCCGCAACCACGACCCGTGCATCTCCTGCTCGGCCCACTTCCTGGACCTGCGGGTCCTGGACCGGACAGGCTGAGGGCCTGACCGGGGAAGGGCCACGAGGCCGTTAGTCGCAAGCACGGGGACTTCGGGCCCCTTGGCGGCTGGTTCCACTGCGGCTGTGCTGACAGTGGAAGGAGGCGGTTGCGATGCGAGCGCTTGTTGTCTACGAATCGATGTACGGGAACACGCATGCCGTCGCGATTGACATCGCCGCTGGCCTTAGCGTCACGCACGAGGTGACGCTGGTTCCGGTGACCCGCGCTACCCCGGAGCTGGTCGCCGCGGCCGACCTGCTGGTTGTCGGCGGCCCGACGCACATACACGGGATGTCCAGCGCCACCTCCCGGCGTTCGGCAGCCGAGACGGCCCGCAAACAGAACAGCGGGCTGACCATGGACCCGGACGCCGACGGCCCGGGGGTGCGCGGCTGGCTTGGCGGGATCGGGGCGGGACATGGGCTCGCCGTGGCGTTCGACACGCGGCTCAGCGGCATCCCGGCGCTCACCGGCCGGGCCAGCCGGGGCATCTCCGCATTGCTGAGGCGCCGTGGCTACCGGATACTCGTCGCGCCGGAAAGCTTCCTGGTCAGCAACCGATCCGTGTTGCTCGACGGCGAGGCCGCGCGAGCGCGCTCCTGGGGCGAGATGATCGGGGACGAAGCCCGCGGCGCCTTCGCGCGCGCAGGGGCAGGCATCGCGGGTTAGGGCAGGTGCCGGAAACCCTTTCCGCACTGGCTTGTTCCGCATTGGCTTGTGGCCTCAGCCGTGGCATAACCGGCGGCGGCCTTGGGCCGGAAGGATGGCCAGCGCGATGAGGCAGCCGCCGAGCGCGGCGCATGCGCCAACCGTCAGCCCTAGATCCATGCCGCTGACAAAGGCGCTCTTCGCGGCGGCCACCAAGAGCGTGCCGAAATGGGCGCCGATCCTGGCCGCCACCTCCAGCGCACCGCCCAGCGAGCCAGTGATGGCTTGCGTCACCGTGGCGGGCACGTGGTACGGGGCGAGGACCGCGGACATATTCCCGGCATAGCGGGTGTTCAGCATGCTGCCGATGACGGCGACGCCGAGCGCCCCGCCCGTCTGCAGGAACGCGCTGTTCGCGGCCGAGCCGACGCCGGTGTCGCCGCCGGGTAGCGAGCCCATCACCGACTCTGTCGCCGCCGGCATCGCCAGTCCTCCCCCCGCGCCGAGCAGCATGATGCCGGGCACGATGCTGTCGTAGGTGGAGGCGACGGTGATTCCGGACAGCAGCCATAGCCCGGCGGCGATGCACGCCAGGCCCACCGCCACCGTGTACCTGATCGTGGTGACCCGCAGCGCGAGCGCGGACAGCGGCGCGACGACCGCGATCATGCCGGCCGCCGGCAGCACCCGGATCCCCGCCGCCAGGGCGCTGTACCCCAGGCCAAACTGCAGGTACTGGGTCAGCAGGAACAGGGCCCCATACAGACCGAATGTGACCATGCCCACCGAGCAGACGGCGCCGGTGAACGCGCGCTGGCGGAAGAACGCCAGGTTCAGCATCGGATGTGTCGTCCGGTTCTCCCACAGAATGAACAACCCGAGCACGCCAAGGCCGCCGGCTCCCGCGGCGAGCACCCGGGTCGAGGTCCAGCCACGGAGCGGGGCGTCGATCAGTGACCACAGCACGAGGCCGAGGCCCGCCATGGACAGCATCGCCCCGGTCAGGTCCGGCTGTCGCGCGGCCTGGTTCCTGGACTCCGGGATCAGCGGGATCGCGAACGCGAAGCCGGCCACCGCGACCGGCACGTTGATCAGGAACACCGAGCCCCACCAGAACCGGGCCAGCAGCGCGCCCCCGACGATGGGACCGAGCGCGACGCCCAGCCCGCTGGTGCCGGCCCACAGGCCGATCGCCCGCTGCCGTTGCGCGGGGTCGGTGAAGATGCTGGTAATCAGCGACAAGGTGGCGGGCATCATGACCGCTCCGCCGATCCCCATGCTCGCCCGCGCGGCGATGAGCATCCCTGTCGAGCCGGAAAACGCCGCCCAGGCGGACCCGGCGGCGAACGTCAGCAGGCCGGCGCAGAAGACTTTCTTCCGCCCGACGCGGTCGGCGATGCTGCCGGCGACCAGCAGCAGCCCGGCGAAGACCAGCACGTAGGCGTCGACGATCCACTGCAGCTGGGTAGTGGTGGCGTGCAGGTCACGCACCAGCGTCGGCAGCGCGACGTTGAGCACCGTGTTATCCAGGTTGACCATCAGCAGGGCCACGCACAGCACGGCGAGCGCGAGCCACCGCTCGCCCGGTCGGCCTGGCTCCGGCGGACGGGCCACCGCAGACTCATGGCGAATGTGTGTAGTCACGATCCTGACTTCATGGCAGCCACGTCCTGGCGAGTAGAGGCCGATAGCCCATTAGCCGCGGCCCATGGGCCTGCCGCAAGTCGCCGGCGGCGGGCTGGGCAACCAAGGTCCCCCGGCAGCGGGCGGAATGGCTCTCTTCCCGGCGCAGGGAGGTCGGCAGGCTGGCAGTAACGAATGGTGAGAGGTGAGGTGGATGCGATGACCGTGAATCCTGCAGGCCACTTGACCACCCGGCCGGGACAAGACGCGCGGGGCTGGCCGTCGCCGCCCAATCCCGGTGACCTGAGCAGGCGGCTGGCGGCGCGACGTGCCGAACTGCGGCTCAGCCTCAGCCAGGTGGCCTTGCGCGCGGAGGTGAACCGCAGATACCTGGAGTTCCTGGAGAACTTCCCTGGCCAGCCGGACGCGGGCACGCTGCGCCGACTGGCGGCGGCGCTGCGCACCACCCCGGCCGCGCTGCTCGGCGCCGGCGGCGACGCGCCGCCCGGCCGCCGCCCCGGCCCGGTCGGTCAGATCGAGCCGCTCAGCCTGGCTGAATGCCACCGGCTGCTCGCGCCCGGTGGGCTCGGCCGGCTCGCGTTCACCGCCGCTTCCGGGCTGATGATCCTGCCGGTCAACTACCTCCTGGTGGCCCGCACTATCGTGTTGCGGACCGGCACCGGCTCGCTGATCGCGGGGCACGGCGACGACCCGGTCGCGTTCGAGGCCGACCACATCGACGAGACACTCGGATACGGCTGGAGCGTGCTGGTCCGCGGCCAGGCACACCGGGTGCTGCAGCCCGGCGAGCTCAGGAACCTGCGCGACGAGTGCGACCTGCGCCCCTGGCCCGCCGGGGAACACGACCTGTACGTCAGGATCGTGCCCACGCACATCACCGGCCGCCGCATCCAGCCCCAGTAAGCACGCGGCAGGACGGGCGCCCGGCCGGAAGCTGCACGCCCGGGCCGAAAGGCCTGTGTGCGGGGGACATCCGGCCATGACGCCGCCGGGGGGGACGGCGGGAGACTCGCGAGTGTCAGAACTACAGCGGACCGTCACTCCGGGGCCCGCGTCAGTCAGGAGGCTCACGATGCGCCGCAACTCATCCCGTACCCTGCTCGCCGCGGCGGGCGCCGCCGCCGCGGCGGTGCTGCTGATCG
>Ga0335073_10013920_pt1 | contig 11274 bp, 8 predicted proteins | sample Lox_Sample_22_FD_207093 | JGI IMG/M metagenome (GOLD analysis project Ga0335073, IMG submission 207093) | Soil microbial communities from Loxahatchee National Wildlife Refuge, Florida, United States - Lox_Sample_2.2 | ecosystem: Environmental > Terrestrial > Soil > Wetlands | place: USA: Florida... | reverse complement strand
CTGCACAGGCTGGCCGGCTCGCTGGGCATCACCCTGAGCGACCTCCTGGCGGATGAGGGCGCCGCGGCGTCCGGGCCCGCGCTGCCGGGGTCGCTGGCAGCGTTCAGCCGGGGAGCCCGGTTCCGGCGGGAGGTGCGGCGGCTCGCCGCGGAAGACAAGGTCGCGCCGGGCGAGGTCCGCCACAGGCTGCTCACCGCCATGGCAGCAGTTCCCCAGCCGAAGCGGGGCCTTGACGAGCTGGACTGGCATCGCATCCTGGACGCCCTCGTGCTCGTGCTGCGGGCCCGCTGAACGCCTGCGCCGAGGCGCCGACCCGGCTGTCAGCGGCCGGTGATCCGCCGACCCGGCTGTCATCAAGGCGCAGTAACCTGCCTCGGGTGGACTCGAACCTGGACTACGTCGCCGCGCTGACCCGCGAGTCTGCGCGTTTCGCCGAGGCCATCCGCGGTGCCGCGCCGGACGTACCCGTGCCCACGTGCCCCGGCTGGACCGCCGATGACCTGCTGTGGCACCTGGGGGAGGTGCAGTGGTTCTGGGCCACGGTCGTGCGCGAGGACGTGACCGGAGCGCGGGCCGAGGAGCTCAAGCCGCCGCGCCCGCCGGACCGGGCCGGCCTGCTGGACTTCTTTGACCGCGCCAGCCACGGCCTCGCGGAGATCCTTGCCGCCAGGCCGCCGGAGTCGTCCGCCTGGACGTGGTCGGACGATCAGAGCGTGGCGTTTATCCGCCGGCGCCAGGCGCACGAGGCGCTGATCCACCGGGTCGACGCCGAGCTGGTCGGTGCCACCCAGACCCCGCTCGACCCGGCCCTGGCCGCCGACGGGATCGACGAGGTGCTGAAGATCATGTACGGCGGGGTGCCCGACTGGGGCACGTTCACGCCCGAAGAGTCCGGGGCGACGGTCCGGGTTCAGGCCACCGACACCGGCGGCTCCTGGCTCGTCACGCTGGGCCGGTTCACCGGCACCGATCCCGGCGGCACCTCCTACGACGAACCCGACATTCACACCTCGGACAGCGACCCCGGAACCAAGGCCGATGCGGACGTGACCGGGGCCGCGCCGAATGTCGACTGCTGGCTCTGGCGCAGGCCGGCTCTCGGGCCCGTCGGCCTGACCGGCGACCGTGACGTGCTCACCCGATTCGAGGCGGCCGTCGCGGGCAGCGATACCTGACAGCCATGCTGCCGACCGTATATACCACGAATACTCTCGTATATACTGAGCGGGTGGCAAAGCACTTGGTCGATCTTGACGAGGAGACGCTCGCGGCAGCGCGGGCTGAGCTCGGCACGACCACGATCAAGGATACGGTGAACGAGGCGCTGCGCCGGGCCTCAAGCAAGCGCGGCCGCCGCGTCGCTGCGGCGCTGGACGTACTGGCCGACGCTGATCTCGACGACCGTGCCGACGCATGGCGCTGAGATACCTCGTCGACACGAGCGTTGTGAAAAGGCTCGCCCAGTCCCAGGTTCGCACGGTGGTCGAGCCCCTTGCCGCCGCTGGCGAACTGGGGCGCCCCGGCATCTGCGACCTGGAGGTGGGCTACTCGGCGCGAAACGCGGCGGAATGGGATCGTCTGGTAACGGCGCTTGACGCGTTTACAGCCGTCGAGACGACGGCAGCTCATGTGGCCCGTGCTCTCGAGGTGCAGCGCTTGCTCGCGGCGCGCAGCCAGCGAGGCCGAAAGATCCCCGATCTTCTGATCGCGGCAGCAGCCGAAGAGCTTGGCATCGCCGTGCTGCACTACGATGCCGACTTCGATCTCATAGCGTCGGCCACCGGCCAACGCTGCCAGTGGGTCGTCCCCGCTGGCAGCGTGCCGTGAAGCCGCAGGAGGGAAACCATGCTCGTAGCGTTCTCGGTCACGCCGATGGGCGTCGGCGAAGACGTCGCTGAGTACGTCGCGGACGCGGTGCGGGTGGTCCGCGAGAGCGGTCTGCCCAACCGGACCGACGCCATGTTCACCACGCTCGAGGGTGACTGGGATGAGGTCATGGACGTCGTCAGGCGCGCGGTGGACGCGGTGGCGGCGAAGGCGCCCAGGGTCGGCCTGTCGCTGAAGGCAGACCTGCGCCCGGGCGTGACCGGCGCGCTCGATTCCAAGGTCGAGGCGGTCGAGCGCCACCTCGCCCGGTGAGGCGCGCTCAGATGGGGCTCTCCGGGTGGTGGAAGTCCCATTCCTCGAGCGCGGCGACGGACAGCCAGTCGAGCCCGCGCCCGGCCTCGGCCTCGATCCCGTGGGCAAGGGCAGCGAGCGCGGCGGCCGCCGCGTAGCCGTCCGACTCGTCGGCGGGATCGGAGGCGCCCTCCAGGGCGTGGACGAGCAACTCCTTCGCCGCGGTGGACCGGGCGGGCGCCGAGCCGTAGGAGTTGGCCAGCGCGGCGATGGCCCGGCGCACCACGCGCTCGGCTAGCCCGTCGCTCATCGATACCCGTCGCTCTGGCACGCTGCCTCCTGACATTGGCGCACGCGCATCCTATCCAGCACCCCGCGCCTGACCGGGGTGATCACAATCGCCGCGCCGGGCGGGACGACCGCACGCCCGCCGCTCACCAGGGCTAAGCGTCGCATTGCCGGCGATACTGCCCGGCCGCATTGAGGATCTCTTTAGGGAATACCTGGCCCAGGTTCAGCCGTCTGCGCGAGCGGGCTTGCAGCTCTCACCGGGTCAACTCAGCCGGCCGGGATCGTCTCGATCAGCGCGGCGAGGCCTGCCTCGTCGAGCAGGTCGGCGGGCCGGACCGTGGTGTCCTCGCGCACGTAGTAGAACGCCGCGCGCACCTCATCGACCGGCACGCCGACCAGGGCGGCCCAGGCCAGGCGGTAGGCGGCGAGCTGTACTGCCACGGCGCGCTCCTCGTCCGGTGAGGCCGGCGGGCGCCCGGTCTTCCAGTCCACGACGTCGTAGCCGCCTCCCGGCGCGTCGGCGAAGACGGCGTCGATCCGGCCGCGGACCAGCCGGTCACCGATCAGCGTCTCGAACGGCACCTCGACCTCGCACGGCCACCGGCCCGACCACTCGCCCGCCTCGAACCGCTCCCTGAGGTCGGCGATGTCCTGATCCTCGTCTCGCTCCAGGTCGGAGTCGGCCGCGCCGAGCAGGTCGGCGGGGTCGAGCAGGCGCTGCGGCCCGTACCGCTGCTCCAGCCAGCTGTGGAACTCGGTGCCGCGGCGGGCCAGCGGCGCCGGCGGGCGCGGCATGGGCCGCCGCACCTGCTGCGCCAGCTCCGCGGGATCCCTGGCGACGGTCACCAGCGAGGACACCGGGAGCCGCCGGGGCAGGCCGACCGTCACCGCGTCGTCGCCGCGACGCTGCGCGCGCTCGGCGAGCAGCAGCTCGGCGTCGCGTTCCCAGGCGGCCACGAGCGCCTGGTCATCGGGGCCCAGCTGGGCTGTCAGGTCACTGGGGCCGGGCCTCGGTGTGTGGGCGGCCGCCATCGCCTCGGCCACCAGCAGGCCCGCCTCGCGCACGGCCTGGTACCGGGCGCCGACCGCCGCGGCAGGCCACGCCGCCGTGGCGGGCTCGGCGAGGGCCGGGTTCTCGGCGTCCTGTGCCGGTTCCTCGGCCCACGCTGCGACGGTTCCGGCGCCCGCCTCGCACGCCGCCCGCACCTCGTGCAGGAACACCGAGGGGCCGAGCAGCGACACGCCGCTTCCCCACCAGTACCCGGTGCAGCCGAGCCAGAACGCCGCCCGAGTCGCGGCCACATAGGCCAGGCGCCGCTCCTCGGCCAGCTCTCTTTCCGCGCAGTCTTGAGTGAAGGAGGCCAGCGACCCGGCGTCCAGGCTGGCGAGCACCGGCAGGTCCGCCGCGTCGCCGCGCAGCCCGAACGGCAGCAGCCGCGGGTTCTCCGTCCACCTGGTGGTCAGCTTCGGCCGCGCCGGGAACACGTGACCCTGCGCCCCTTCGGACAGGCCGGGAACGAACACCGCCGCCCACTGCAATCCCTTGGCCGCGTGCACCGTCGCCAGCTTCACCGAGTCCGTGTCGCCGACCCGCCCGGCCTCCAGGCCGAACTCCTCCGCCTCGGCGGCGGTGAGGTACGCCAGGAAGGCGCCCAGCGTCGGCTCCTCCTGGTCGCCGGCGAACGCGGCCGCCGCGTCGGCGAACGCGTCCAGGTCGGCGTGAGAGCTTGCCAGGTCGGCGCCCGGCCGCGCCGCCACCTCGATGTCCAGGCCGAGCGCGCGCTCCACCTCGCCGACAAGCTCGGACAGCGGCCGGCCCGCGTGCTCGCGCAGCCCCCGTAGCTCAGCGGCGAGCGCCGCGAACCTTGCATGGCCGGCCCCCGAGTAGGCGGCCGGGTCGCCGAGGTCGTCAAGGGCCTCCACCAGGCTGCCCGGATCCGCGGTCAGGTCGGTGACCGCCTGCTGCATCACGTCGGGTGCCGGGGCGGCCGGGAGGTCGCCGGGCGGGGCAGGCTGCCGGCCGCCGGGCGGGGCAGACTGCCCGTCGGCGGGCGGGGCAGACTGCCCGTCGGCGGGCGGAACCTGCGCGCCCGCAGCGCGTGCGGGCGCGGCAGCGGAGCGCACGAGGGCGCGGGAACGCCGGCCGAGCGCCAGCAGATCACGCGGGCCAATCCGCCACCTGGGCGACGTCAGCAGCCGGGCCAGGGCGTCGTTTGCTGTCGGGTCGTGCATCACGCGGAGCGTGGCCACGACGTCCTGGACCTCGGGCACGGTCAGCAGGCCGCCGAGGCCGACGACCTCGACCGGGATGCCCCTGGTCTCGAGGGCCGCGCGCAGCGCGGGGAACTGCGCCCGCTTGCGGCACAGCACCGCGACGTCGGACGGCCGGACCCGCCGGTCGCGCCGCCCGTCCGGCCAGGCTTCGCCGTCCGGCGCGTAACCCGGCGGGATGCGGATCAGCTCGGCGATCTGGTCCGCGATCCAGCCTGCTTCGTCGGCGGCGGTCTCCAGCAGCGCGCACACCACCGTGCCGCGGCCCGCCCGCTGCGCCGGGGCGACGAGCCGCGGCACTTCCGGCGCCGCCGCGCGCAGGCCTTCCTGGACGGCTGCCGCGGCGTCCAGGACCCGGCCGGTGTTGCGGAAGCTGGTGGAGAGCAGCGCCGTCGGGGCCGGGGTGCCATCGCGCGCCGGGAAGTCCGTGCCGAACCGGCGCAGGTTGCCCGCGCTCGCCCCGCGCCAGCCGTAGATCGACTGGCACGGATCGCCGACCGCGGTCACCGGATGGCCGCCGGCGAACAGCGCCCGGAGCAGCACCAGCTGGGCGTGGCTGGTGTCCTGGTACTCGTCGAGCAGCACCACCTGGTACCTGGCCCGCTCCGCCGCGCCGACCTCCGGATGCCGCTCGGCGATCCGGGCGGCCAGCGCCATCTGGTCGCCGTAGTCCATGACCTCCCGGGCTGCCTTGGCCGACTGATACGCGGCGACGAGCGGCAGCATCTGCTCGCGTACCCGCTGGCAGCCGAGGATCTTCAGCACCGGTGCCGGCAGCACCGCGCGTTGCGCCGCTCCACGCTGCATCCCCCGGCCACTGGCCAGGATCTCGTCGGCGCGGGTGGTCAGCCACTCCCCCACGCCACGCACGTCCCCTGGCCCGCGCAGGTGCTCGGCCAGCTCGGCGGAGAGCTCGAGGACCGCCGCGGTGACCGTTGACGGGGTCCATGTGATCGCGTCCATCGGGCCGTCGTACGCGGCCACCACCCGCGCGGCCAGCTGCCACGCCACGGCCGGCGTGATCAGCCGGATCGACGGCTCGACCGCCTCGCGCAGCGCGTGGTCGCCCACGAGCCGGCCGGCGTAGGAGTGATACGTCGCGATGACCGGATCGCAGTGCAGCCGGTCATCGGGCGCGCCAGCGCCGGGGAGCTCTATTCCGGCCCGGCGCAGGCCGTCGAGCCGGCTGCGAACCCGCTCACCCAGCTCGGCCGCTGCCTTGCGCGTGAACGTGAGCCCGAGCACCCGCTCGGGCCGGACCAGCCCGTTTGCGGCCAGCCAGACCAGCCGGGCGGCCATCGTCTCGCTCTTGCCCGAGCCGGCTCCGGCGATCACCGCCAGCGGGCCGGGCGGCGCGCCGATCACGGCGGCCTGCTCCGGGGTCGGCTCGGGCACGCCGAGCAGCCGGGCCAGCTGAGCGGGGGCGTATGGGGGTGCGGCCGGCCGCTGGGCGGGCGGGTAAGGGGAAGCGCCGGCGGTCACGGGGACACCTGCCCGCCGCGCTCGTGCACCGGGCAGCACGCCGCGACCGGGCACACCCGGCAGCCCGGATTCACCTTCGCGGTGAACACCGAGCCCGCCATTCCGGTGGCCACGGTCTCCACCAGGTCCAGCGCCCAGCCGGGCTCCGGGTCGGCCGTGAGGGACCGCTGCCGCTGCACCCGGGCCCGCGCGGTAAGGCCAGCGCGGCCGACCTGCACCAGCTCGGCACCGCCCGGCTGGGTCAGGCCCATCTCCTCGAACGCGCCGAGCAGCACGGCCAGCTGGTACACGCCAAGCTGCGGGTGCCGGTCCAGCTCCTCGTCGGCCGGCTTGCTCGACCCGGTCTTCAGGTCAACGACGATCGCGGTGCCGTCGGCGTCGCGTTCCAGCCGGTCGACCCGGCCGGTTATCTCCACCTGGCCGACGCTGACGCGCAGGTCCCTCTCGATGGCCATGAGCTGCCGCGGGTTGGCCCGGTGCCAGTCGAGGAACCGGCGGACCATCCGCTCGGCCTGGTCTCGCTGCTTCGCGCTGTACCAGGCGCTGCCGAAGTCGAGGTGGTGCCATGCCTCATCGATGCGCTTGGTGATGTCGGCGTCGTCGGCACCGTCGGCGGCCAGGGCGGCCGCGGCGTGGATCACGATCCCGAAGTGGCGCAGCACGCCGGGCGTGGTGACCCCGGCGGCCGACTCCAGCAGCCACCGCAGCCCGCACCTGGTGAAGCTCTCCACCTGGGACGGGGAGAGCCGGACCGTCCCCTCGGTCACCGGCCCGGAGGTGGACAGCTCGGTCAGCGCGTACCAGTGGCGCGGGCTGGCGCCACGCACGCCGGCCGTCGCCAGCCTGGCCAGCTGGGCCGCTGCCGCCCGCCGCACCGGCCCGGGCAGCCCGCCATCGGCCGCCGCCCGGCGCAGTTCGGCGGTGAGCGCGTGCAGTGACAGCCAGCGCCGGCCCAGCCCCGTCACCTGCTCGGGCTCGATGTCGTCGCCGGCCAGCTCGGCGAGGAACCTCGACGGGCGTTCCTCCGCGTCGGCGCCGCCGACCGCTGTCATGATCAGCTGGTGCCTGGCCCTGGTCACGGCGACGTAGAAGAGCCTGCGCTCCTCGTCGAGCAGCTTGGAGGCGAGCGCGGCAGCCGTGGTGTCGGCTGAGGCTCTGTCCGCGTCCCGGCCGGCGTCGCCCGTCCCGCCGTCGGCGTCAACCGCCTCCACAAGCTCGTCCATGGACAGCAGCGATCCCCGGATTCTGACGTCGGGCCAGGTGCCCTCCTGGACCCCGGCGACCACGACCAGATCCCACTCGAGCCCCTTGGACCGGTGTGCCGTGAGCACCGCGACGCCCTCGCCGCGCGCCGCGCGCTCGGCGAGCGTGTCGCCGACGATCTCCTGCCCGGCCATCCGGTCCAGGAACAGCCGCGGTGAACCCTGCGCCAGCCGCGCGGTGAACCGGGCGGCCGCGTCGAACAGGGCGACCACCGCGTCCAGGTCGGCGTCGGCGGCCGCGCCGCGCTGGCCGCCAGCCGCGCTGGCCCGCTGCCAGCTCTCCGCCAGGCCGGACGCGTCCCACACCGCCCAGAGCACGTCGTGCGCGGTCCCCCCGTCCCTGGCGGTCTGGGCGGCTGTTTTCAGCAGGCTTGCCACCCGCCGCGCCGCAGCCACGGCCGACGCCATGCCAGGCGACACGCTCCCCGTCTGCCTGCCGTCACCGGCCGCCGTGAGCTCGCGCGGATCGAGCAGCGCCGCGGCGAGTGGCTCATCGGCCGGCGGCTCCCCCGCGGCCTGCGCGGCCCCCCGCAGCCAGCGGCGCAGCCGCCGCAGCCCGAGCGCGTCGGTGCCGCCGAGGGGCCCGGTGAGCAGGTCGGCCGCGGCCTGCTCGTCCAGCGCTCCCGGCCGCAGCGCGCAGTCGAGCAGGGCCAGCAGCGGCCGGGTCCCCGGCTCGGCCGCCAGCGGCAGCTCGTCGCCGGCGATCGTCACCGGAATCCCGGCCGCTGCCAGGGCCCGCTGCAGAACCGGTACCTGGCGGGTCGCGGACCGGACCAGGACCGCCATCGACGACCAGGCCAGACCGTCGGACAGGTGCGCCCGGCGCAGCACGTCGGCGATCACCGAGGCTTCCTGAGCCGCGGTCGCGGCGATGATGATCCGCGCCGCGCCCGGCTCGGCGTCCGCCAGCGGCACCAGCGCGCGGTGCGACCGTTCTGGGCTCCGGTCGAGGTCCGCCTGCGCGGCGGGAAGTCTCGCTGCGACCCTTCGTGATGCCGAGAGCAGGAACGGGCCGCTGCGGCGGCAGGTGCGCAGCGCGACCACTCGCGCCGGGGTGCCATCCGGGGCGCGGAACCGGCCGGGGAACCTGCCGACCGCCCTGGTGTCGGCGCCGCGGAACCCGTAGATCGACTGGTCCGGATCGCCGACCACGATCAGCTCCCGGCCGTCGCCCGCCAGCGCGTGCAGCAGGTCCTCCTGCGCGGGGTCGGTGTCCTGGTACTCGTCGACCAGCACCGCGTCGTAGGCTTGCCGCTCCCGGTCACGGGTGGCGGAGCGGCCGAGCAGCCCGGCCGCGATCCTGACGATCTCCGCGTAGTCGTAGGCGGGCACCGGGGCGAGGTCGAAGCGGCCGGCATACCGCTCCAGGAACGCGCCGGCCGCCATCCAGTCATCGCGCTGCCGCCGCCTGCCGAGCCGGGCCAGCCCCCGCCCGTCGAGGCCGCGCTCGGCCGCGCGGAGCAGGAAGTCACGCAGTTCTGCCGCGAACCCCCTGGTGGCGAGCGCCGGGCGGAGCCGCTCCGGCCAGTCCCGGCCGCCGTCCTCGGCCTCGCCGCGGAGCAGCCGCCTGACCTCGAGCAGCTGATCGGGGCCGGACAGCAGGGTCGGCGGCTCGTCGCCGGCGAGGGCGAACTCCCTGCGCACGAGCGCGTACGCATAGCTGTGGAATGTCAATGCGAGCGGCTGCCGGGTCGTCCGGCCGAGGCGCATGGTGATCCGCTCCCGCAGTTCCTCGGCCGCCTTGCGGCTGAACGTGAGCACGAGCACGCGCGACGGGTCGATGCCCCGGTCGGCGATCCGGTGCACGACGGCCTCGACGATCGCGGTGGTCTTCCCGGTGCCGGGGCCCGCCAGCACCAGCAGCGGGCCCGCGGAGTGCCTGACCACCTGCTGCTGCGCGTCGTCCAGGCGCGGCGGCCCGGCCGCCGCCGGCATGGGCCGGCGGACGAGGCGATAGGCGGGGGCAGAAGAATCCATTTGCTCTACAGGTAGCACCTGGCTCCGACAGTCCGCGCGCTTGTCCGCTATTTGCCGCGAATGGCGGCGGGAATGGACCGGTCAGTCCCTGAGCTTGCGCAGAATGCGAGCGAGGTGGGCCTGATCCGTCGGGCTGAGCCGGCCGAATACCCGCTCGGTCTCGGACCCGCGCGCGGCGCGGATCGCGCCGAGGACGCTCTCGCCGTGCTCGGTCAGCCCGACCAGAGTGGCCCGCCGGTCGCCGGGGTCGCGCTGGCGCCGGACCAGGTCACGGGATTCGAGGGCGTCGACGACCTCCGTGGTGGAGCGCGCGGCGATCCGCAGGCGATCGGACAGCCCGGACAGGCGCAGCGGCCCGTGGTGGGAGAGCACGCGCAGCGCCCGCAGCTGGGCGGGGGTGATATCCCAGGGAGCAAGGCTTTCGTGGGACGCCCCGCGCAACTGGCGCGCGACCGACCAGAAGGCGTCGGAGAGCGTCTCGTCGCCGGGCGAGCCGCTCCGGCCCGCCGCACTGCGATCGGTGGTCACGGGAATACGATACCAGCATCTGGCGTTGTTACCTCAAATTGAGGTAACCTCAGTAATAGACGTCACCAGGCCTGGTGCCTCAGAGCACCGGGTCACCCCGACAGGCTTCCCGGGCCCCGCGCGCTGCGGCGCCCGGCCGTTCGCACAGAATCGAGCAACTTTTGGAATCACAGCAGACGAATCGAGACAACAGCAGGGGCCGGACTCGCGGCCCGAGGACCGTCACGGCCGCGGAAAAGGCGCAGGCCCGCGACGTATCCCTGCGCCGGATCGGCCGGCTGTTCACCCCCTACCGCTGGCAGCTGGCGACCGTCACCGCCATCATCGCCGCCTCATCCATCGTCGGGCTGGCCTCCCCGTTCCTGCTCCGCGCCGTGATCGACACCGCGCTGCCGGACAGGAACCTGCGGCTGCTGATCTGGCTCGTGCTCGGCATGGTTGCCGTGGCGGCCGTCACCTCGGTCTTCGGCGTGATCCAGACCTGGATCAGCACAAAGGTCGGGCAGCAGGTCATGCACGCGCTGCGCACCGCCGTCTTCAGCCACCTGCAGCGCCAGTCGATCGCGTTCTTCACCCGGACGCGCACCGGCGAGGTCCAGTCCCGCATCCAGAACGACATCGGCGGCATGGAGTCCGTCGTCACGTCGACGGCTACCTCCATCGCCTCCAACCTCACCACCGTGGTCGCCTCCGCGGTCGCCATGGTCGCGCTGTCGTGGCGGCTGTCGCTGATCTCGCTGGTGGTCATGCCGCCGGCGATCTACCTGACCCGCAAGGTGGCCGGCATGCGCCGGGCGATCACCGCGCAGCAGCAGCGCGAGCTCGCCGACCTCAACGTCACCATCGAGGAAGGGCTGTCGGTCAGCGGCGTCCAGCTGGCGAAGACCATGGGCACCGCGCCGTCCCTGATCCGGCGGTTCACCGATTCCTCGGCCCGCCTGATCGATCTGGAGCTGCGATCCCAGCTCGCCGGGCGGTGGCGGATGTCGTCGCTGAGCATCATCTTCGCCGCGATCCCCGCGATCATCTACCTGTCGGCGGGCCTGCCCTTCACCGCGGGCGCCATCAGCATCGGAACGCTCATCGCGTTCACCACCCTGCAGAACAACCTGTTCCGGCCGATCACCGGGCTGCTCAGCACCAGCGTCTCGGTGATCAGCTCGCTGGCGCTGTTCCAGCGGATCTTCGAGTACCTCGACCTGCCGGTCGAGGTCGACGATCCCGCTCACCCGGTCGAGATCGACCCGGCGCGGGTCACCGGGCACGTCCAGCTCTCCGGCGTCAGCTTCGCCTACCCCGGCGCAGACCGGCCCGCGGTCTCCGGCATCGAGCTGGGCATCCCGGC
>Ga0335073_10013918_pt1 | contig 11275 bp, 8 predicted proteins | sample Lox_Sample_22_FD_207093 | JGI IMG/M metagenome (GOLD analysis project Ga0335073, IMG submission 207093) | Soil microbial communities from Loxahatchee National Wildlife Refuge, Florida, United States - Lox_Sample_2.2 | ecosystem: Environmental > Terrestrial > Soil > Wetlands | place: USA: Florida... | reverse complement strand
TGCGCAGTGAGGAATCCCTCTTTGCGGGTGCCCCACATGCCGATTTTGCATGTGGGATCCATTGTTTTTGCGGAAGCTCGCTACCGCTTTCCGCCAACCGCTCCTCCCCTCCACCCCACACGACAATATCTGTCATTCCGAGCACGCCTTTCGCCCGCCGCAGGCGCGAGGAATCCGTCTTCGCTCATCCCGCTTTGCGGGTTCCCCACCCTCGGTTTGTGAGGCTTGTCTGTTTCAAACAGGGTGGGTTCCCGAAAAACCGGCGCCTCCACGTGCTTCTACCCGCCCTGCCCACGCTCGGCTGATTGTCGTTTCTTTTACTCGCCACTCGCCACCAGCCACTCGTCACTGCTTCTTCCCCATTTCTTGCCACTTTTGGATAATTTCTCACTTTTTGTTGCTATTTCCCCGACGCCGTGTACACTCTTCTTCCCAGACCCCCGCCCGATTCTTTTTCGATATCGGCGCCTTGTGCATATTGTCCCTGCGGCAGGGTCCTCGCTCGACACCTCCGCCAGAAACAAACCCGCCTTGCACAACGCTTGTTGATCCTCTGCATGCTTGTTCCCGGAGGGCGCATGATCGAGAAGTTGCATGGTCCCCAGCCACACACGACAATTCCGTTGACTCCGTTTACTCTCGAGCAGGTCAACATTCTCTTGGTCGATGATCATCACGGCAAATTAGTGGATTGCGATGTCATTCTCGCTGAACTCGGCGAAAATCTCATCGAGGCTCATTCTCCTACCGATGCGTTCGCCGCTCTTCTCAAATTTGACATTGCGGTCGTGCTGATTCGCGTCAGCGCTCGCAATCTCGATGCCTTTGCACTTGCCGATATGATTCGTCAGCATCCCCGCTTTTGCGACACTTCCATCATCTTGGTGTCCGCGGGTCCTCTCAATGACCGCGATCTTCTCCGGGGCTACGAGCACGGTGCCGTCGACTACTTCTCACTTCCCATCATTCCCGAATTGCTTCGCGCTCGCGTAAAAGTTTTTGCGGAGCTTCACCGCAAGACCCGCCAACTCGAGACCCTCAACCGTGGCATTCGCGATCTTTCCAGCCGCTTAATCACCACTCAAGATGAAGAGCGCCGCCGCATTGCTCGTGAACTCCACGACGGCCTGGGTCAGGAACTTACCGCCGCCAAAATGACCACCGACGCCATCTGCAAACTCAGTCGCTGGCCCGATCTCTCTTCCCGTGCTCATGAGCTAAGCGCTCTCATCGATGGGGCGCTCACCCAGGTCCGTAGCCTCTCTCATTTGCTCCATCCTCCTCTCCTTGAAGAGATCGGCTTGCTCTCCACCATTCAGTGGTATCTCGATGGCCTCACCAAGCGCTCCGGCATTCGCACCGTTTTGGAGGTCCGCCCTCTCGATTTTCCCCGCCTTCCTGAAGAATTAGAAACCGCCCTCTACCGCATCATTCAGGAAGCCTTAACCAACGTCTATCGCCACTCCGGCGCCAAAAACGCCTGGATTGTCCTTTCCAAGGACGACGATCGCATCATCGCTTCCGTGCGCGACGACGGCAAAGGCATCCCCGAACAGGTCGCTCTTCTGCAACCAGGCACCACTGGCGTTGGCATCGCGGGCATGCGTCAGCGCCTCGCCGAACTCGGCGGCCAACTTCGTTTGGAAAATCACCACCCCGGCACCCTAATCGAAGTAATCGTCCCCTTTCCCACCAACCTGGCCTTCTCCGCCTCCGCCCCTTAGCCTCCTCAAAAACTTATCTCGTCCAGATTGCGGCGCCACACCTGCTCGCCTTTGTAGCGGCCGCCTTCTGCTTGTCCTGACGCAGGAAGGGAAGCGGGCGTTTTGCTTCCGTGTCGTGTCGCAGCAGCCTGCAGTAAGCAGGCTCTACGCCGCTGGCCTTTTCCCCGCAGGGGCGCAGGACTCCTGCGCCCCATGTCCGCACAATCGCATTTATTCCTCTCGCCGCGCCCCGTTATTACTCTCTAAGGTACTTACTATCTTCCTCTACAGTAATTTCCCGCGTGCTTTTTTTTTACGCCTGATAGTAGAATGCTTCCCAACGACGACATGACCAACCCAAAAAAGAAACAACCTTGTAAATGTACTCACGGTAAATCCATCCACCGTGTCGAACGCGATAAAAGCGGCAAACTCCGCCATCCCTGTTTCTTTCCCAACTGCAAATGCCGCGACTATAAGCCCGCGGCCGCTGCTGCCTGATTTCCTCCAGCGCCCGCCCAATCTGTCCTCACTCCATTGACTTACCTCCGGCCCCAACCTAACATGGGCTACCCGTGGGACATCGACTCGGTCTACGGTCGAACACGCGGAATTTCTCTTAACGAGTCTACGAATTGCGTCGGATGCACAACGTCGCAGCGTCTGCATAGGATTGACTGTGACGGGGAGGGTCTGATGTGGAACAAGAAAAACCAGGCCGTGCCGCTCGCTGCGGCTCCAGAGCCGAAAGACGCGGGGACCAAAATGAAAAGCCCGGATGCGGTGCGTTCTTTGGATAAGGCGGCAGACCTCACGGATGGGTGGTTAGGCTCAAGCCTGCGTGTGAAGGGCGACATCTCAGGAACCGAGGATCTGCTCATCGACGGTGCAGTGGAAGGGCTGATCCAGCTTGATGGACGAAAACTGACCGTTGGTACCACTGCAAAACTTGCTGCGGACATCAACGCCCGCGACGTGGTTGTATACGGCTTTGTTAAGGGAAACGTCCACGCTACGGGAAAGATCGAGATCAAGAAGGGTGGTGCTGTCACTGGAAATTTAACGACCGCACAGATTCTGATCGAAGACGGGGCGGATTTCCGGGGTTCCATCGATATCGACAGGGGCGCGGAGAAAGAAGTGGGCAAAAACGTTTCCTCACGATCGGCGGCTGCCGCGGGTTCCCGGTGAAGACAGAACATCTCGAACTTTCGCGCATTTGCCCCAGGGCTTTTTGGCTTAATTCTTACCTCGCGGGTTGTTCGTCGCGGCAGCCCGAACGCTGCCCATTTTTTGCCCTTTAGTACCGTATCGACTAACTATAAACTCCGTTATCATTTTTCTGCGCCTCGGGAACGCGCTACAAACTATGCGCCGATCACTATCCGCATCCGCCCGTTCCGGGCCTCGGGTTCCTTATCCTGAGCTCGGAACGACTCACCTCACCCCCCGGGTCCCCGCGCCTTCGGTCCACTTTCTTTCCGGTCTTCGCTCGCGACTCTTCGCCCACCACTCGCTCGCCCTGGCGCAGCAAGCTCCACTGTTTTCCTCGCTTCTGGCGCGCAAAATTTTAAAAAATTTTAAAAATTTTCAAGCTAACTCCTTTGTTTGCCGCTTTTTTAATTTTTACCCAGGGGGAGGGGGAGTATCGAAATTACAAACATCCGTCACTCCGCTCCCAGAACTTCCCGCCCATTGCGCCCCCCCTCCCCTTGGTGCCACAATGAACTTTTCGGACCCGCCTTGCGGGTCGGCTCCGGGAGGAACAATCCGCTTCCTTTCGGTGTCTAATACTTACAGCGGACAGAGGTTGGGTCTCCCGCACCAACTTTTTCAGGCCAGTTCGCCGTAGCCGCTTGTTGGCGGAGGCGAAGAAAGGCACACCGTGTCCGATTGGGCCAGCGCCCTCGCGTGGGGCAGAAATGAAGCCGAACTCGTCACCGAGCTGCAAGCTGGCTCTGAAACGGCCTTCGACTGGCTCGTCACGCACTACCACGGTCCTGTCTTCAACCTGATTCTGGGCATGCTCGGCGATACTGCCGATGCTGCCGACGCCGCACAGGAAGTCTTTTTGAAAGCCTTCAAGGGCATTCGCCATTTTCGTCAAGGCAGTTCCTTGAAGACCTGGCTTTACCGCATCGCTATCCGTGAAGCCTTGAATCATCGCCGTTGGTTCAAGCGTCATTTGCAAAAAAACGTCTCGATCGATGCGGGCCCCGAAGAAGGTTTTGCCCAGATTGATGTGGAGGACCTCAGCGCCACTCCTTTTGATCAACTCGCGGCGCAGGAAATTCAGGTTGCAGTGCAGGGTGCCCTCCAGCAGGTACCTGAGGTGTTTCGCAGCGCGGTGATGCTGCGAGACCTGGAAGGTTTGAGTTACGAGGAAGTCGCCGAAGTGCTCGAAGTCAGCGTCGGGACCGTTAAATCCCGTATTCTTCGCGGTCGCCGCGCCCTGAAGGAACTTCTCGAGCCCCTCCTCGGTGAGCGACACCCCGCTCACAACGATGGGCGCGAACGCCCTGCCCCAGAAACCGGCTTTACCGCGCACTCCGGTTTGCAACTGGCCTATGCGCCGGCCACGGATTGGTTGGGGGCCGAGGAAGCCATGCGTCTCGACCGGACGCGAGAGGATCAACCATGAGTTGCAAGACTGTACGAACTCGGCTCGCAGGGTATCTCGACGATGCCCTCGTGAATGCTCCCTCGCCCGAGGAGCGCCGACAGATCGGGCGGCACTTGGACGTGTGTGCAAGCTGCCGGGAGGAATTGCAGCGTTACCGCAAACTTTCTGTCCTTCTCTCCCGCATGCCCCGCGCGGTGCCTCCCGCGGATCTGGCCATCCGTATCAAAGTCGCAGCTGCGCAAGCTCAGGAAACCCAGGGTTGGGAAAATCGTTGGCAGCGCATCAAAGACCGTGCGGAAATTTTGCTCGACAATACTTTCCGTCCCCTCACCGTTCCGGCCACCGGCGGCCTGTTCTCCGCCTTCATCATTTTCGTTTTTGTGCTGCACATGATTGCTCCCGGCATCATCGTTCGCGCCGATCCCAACGATATTCCCACCGGCTTGCTCCAGCCCGCCGAACTGATTTCGCTTTCCGATTATCCTGCGGGCGTAGTTGCGGAAATGCAGCATCCCGATCTCGAACTGCAGCACGACTTGCTCGTTGACGTCACCGTGGACGCCAACGGCCAGATGACCACCTACGATGTTATTTCCGGCAACGATTCGCCCACCATGCGTCATCAGCTCGATCAGATGCTGATCTTCTCCCGCTTCCGCCCGATGCTCAGCTTCGGTCGTCCCATCCCCGGCGGCCACGTAGTCATCAGCTTCAGCGCCGTCCACGTCCGCGGCTAACCTCAGGGTGCCTCACATGCCGTGTTTGCATGTGGGTCCACGCGTCTTGCCTCCCGACTCCAAACCTGTCATTCCGAGCGCGATTTTGGCGCGAGGAATCCCTCTTCAATCGCTCCAGTGGCAATCACCCTCCGATAACTGTCGACTGTTGGCCGTACGCCTGTCCTCCCGGTCAGCTAAGTCTTTCGCCGAATCCTGTCCCAATTTTCCCGCACCTTTTCCGCGAAGCTAGTGTTCAATGGAACCAGGAGCTTTTCGTGTCTACGGCTTGGCGTTGTCTCACCATTATCGCGACGGTTGTTTTGATTGCGCTGCTGCTCACGCCCACGCTCTTTGCCGCGCCTCCACAAAACAGCGCCGCCGACCAAGTCTTGCTCAACGCCGCCAATCGCGAACGCGCCGCTGCCGGCTTGCATCCTTTGCAATGGGATCCCGCGCTCGCCTCCGCTGCTCATTCACATGCCTTGCGCATGGCTCAGATGAATCAGCTTTCCCACCAGTTTCCCGGTGAACCGCCCATGCAGGATCGCGCTCGCCACGCCGGAGCCCGCTTCAGCACGATTGCGGAAAACGTCGCGCAAGGTCCCACACCCAGCGGCATCCACACGCAGTGGATGAACTCGCCCCCGCATCGCGCCAACATCCTGGATCCCGATCTAAACGCCATCGGCATTTCCGTCGTGCAGTCCGGCAACATGCTTTTTGCTGTCGAAGACTTTTCCGTCTCGGTGCCAACGCTGAGCCTGGACCAGCAGGAACAAGCAGTCGCCGCGCAACTCTCCGGCCACGACTTGCATGTGGCCTCTGGTTCCGAAGATGCCCGTAAAACCTGCGAAATGGATCGCGGCTGGTCCGGTCCCAGGCCCTCCGCCGTGCTTCGCTACGAAATGTCCGACCTCGGCAATCTCCCCGATGAAGTGATGCAAAAAGTAGACTCGGGCAAGTTTCACTCCGCCGCCGTAGGTGCCTGCAAAGCCACCGGCGCTTCCGAATTCTCCCGCTTCCGCGTCGCCATCCTGTTGTTTTGATCTTCCAATCCTGTCATTCCGAGCCTGCCTGCGGAAAGCAGGCAGAGCGAGGAACCCTCTCCAATCGGTTGTCTCCCTTCACTCGACGCGCCATTGCTCCTGCTAATGCCCGGCATAACCAATTCGCTGTTGCCTTTTCCGCCCAAACCGCTACACTGAACCGCATGAATTTCGTGGCCTACTCGTACTGGTGGCGATTTACCTACCGGACCAACCGGAAGCGAGGGGCTGCCGTCTAAGCAAGCGAGAAATTCAGAAACATTCGGCCCACTCGCAGTGAGTGGGCTTTTTCATTTTTGCGCCCGTTCCTCTGCGGAGGGAAGAAGGAAAAGGACATGATCATTTCCATGAAGCTTCATGCAACCCGCCAGGAAATCGACGAGGTTTGCGGCATTGTGCAGCACTATGGCTACAAGGTGCACTCCATCGAAGGCGAAGAGCGCGTGGTCATCGGCGTCGTCGGCGTCGGCGATGTCACCCCCTGCCTCGAATCCGTGGAAGCCATGCCGCAGGTCGAAAAGGTCGTGCGCATCACCGCGCCCTACAAATTCGTCAGCAAGGAATTTCGCAAGGGTAAAACGCGCATCAAGGTGAACGGCACCGAAATTGGCGGCGATCAATTTGTAGTCATTGCCGGGCCGTGTTCGGTCGAAAGCGAAGAGCAGATTATGCGCTCCGCTGAAGCCGTTGCGAAAGCGGGCGCCAGACTTCTGCGCGGCGGCGCCTTCAAACCCCGCACTTCTCCTTACGATTTCCAGGGGATGGAAGAAGAAGGCCTCAAGCTGTTACAAAAGGCCAAAAAAGCCACCGGCCTCGCGATTGTCACCGAAGTGATGGGCGACCGCGACGTCGACCTCATCGCCAGTTACGCCGACGTGATGCAGGTCGGCGCACGCAACATGCAGAATTTCATGTTGCTGAAAGCCCTTGGCAAGTGCGGCCGCCCGGTTCTTCTCAAGCGCGGCCTAAGCAGCAGCATCAAGGAACTGCTCATGAGCGCCGAGTACATCACCGCGCATGGCAATCCCGACGTTATTCTTTGCGAGCGCGGCATCCGCACCTTCGAGACCGCCACGCGCAATACCTGCGACATTTCCGCCATCCCGGTTCTGAATGAACTCACGCACCTTCCCGTCATTCTCGATCCCAGTCACGCCACCGGCAAACGCAGCTTGGTTCCGGCCTTGGCACGCGCGGGCGTAGCCATTGGCGCTGATGGCCTCATCGTCGAAGCACATCCCGCCCCTGAAAAAGCCGTCAGCGACGGCGCACAATCCCTCGACCTGAGCCAGTTCGCCCGCATGATGGACGACCTCCGCCCCTACGTCGAATTGTGGAAGAACTCGCGCACCAAAGAACTAGCCGTCGCTGTCTAATCGTGTGCCGCCGTCATATAGCGGGAAAACTAGTCCTCCGCCGAAGCGGATATTTACGGATCGCAAGGTTCCTGATGCAGGCCGCGAACCAGAGTCTTCAGCAGCAACCCGTCCTGTAAGTCGCCGCTGATTTCCCAGATCATCACACCGCCCAAGTGCTGTTTTTGGATGTAATCTGCCTTCAAGGCCAAGACGTATGGATCGTCGAACGTCCAGAAATTGTTCCCGTCATACAGCCATGGCGCTTTATTTGTCGGGTCGCGATACTCCTGCAACGTGTTCGCAATAGTGACGATGTAATTGTATTCGGAGCCGTAGCCGACCGGCGTGCCGGGTTCAAACAAGCCGTGGTTGATGTTCGGCACCTGGTCCCACTGGTATCCATAGAATGGCACGCCGAATACGATCTTCTCCGGCTGAATCCCCATGCTGAGATAAGCCTTCACGGAGTAGTCGGCGTTATTCGTTGGGTCCGGATCGAGTAGGGAAGCGTACAGCGGAGCCACAAATCCGGTCGCGTTGTTCCACGGACCATCGAAATCGTAGGTCATCAGATTGAAGTGGCTCAGGATGTGCTGGATCGTCGGCAGATCGATATATTGATAAGCCCAACTGCCCGCCGGAGCCGCCATCGACAGCGTCATGCCGGGCCGGATGCAATCGAGTTGCTTGCGAAATTCCCGTAGCAACGCCGTGAAATTCTCTTCATCCGCAGTCGTGGCCGGAAATTCCCAATCTACGTCGACCCCGTCGAAGATGCCAGGTTCATGAATCCCCGGCGCGAAGTTGCCATGGATATACATGTCGATGCAGCTCTTCACGAAGGCTTCGCGATTCTCCGGCATGGCAGCGCTGCTGAAGGCGTTGGGATCCGCGCTACCACCTCCGATGGAAATGACGATGTGCAGGTTCGGGTAGCGCTTTTTCAACTCCTGCAACTGGTGGAAATTTCCCACGAACGCATTGGGAGCCAAACTATCCGGCTGGCCATTGACGGTTTCATCAGCGGAAAGCGGATCCTGAAAGTCGGCCCAAGTATCGAAACTCGCGCACTGATTATCAACGACGTTTGCGAAAGCGTAATTCAAGTGCGTCAGGCGATCGGCCGAGCCGCTGGTGATCAAGTTTTTCACGAAATATCCGGCAAACGGGTAACCGCCATATAGGCCCCATTGCGGGTAATACCCAACGACTTTGTGTTTGGGCGGGGCTTCGCGTCGCCCCTGGTCGGCCTGGGATTCCTGCGCCATCAGGGGAACAGCAGCGAACAACAGAGTCAGCAGAATGCGCGCGGCAATCTTCATGAGCACACCCCCACTTCATTGAATCGTTTTAATCGGAGCGGATTGCCATGAGATTTAGTCCTATGCAGTGCCGCTGTCAAGGCACATTTCGCGTTAATCCCATCGCAATTGCCCGGCCACGAATCGCTCTCGGTCTAAATAGAGCGAAGCCCGGGGTTGCGCCCGGGCTTCGTCTGGTTCAGGGTTCCGAAGGTTGCGCCAGGGATCGCACGCCACCTCCGGTGGTGGGTTGGTCAGGTAGGTCTCACGGGGTTCGAACTACGTGGTGTACTACGGGGAAATTTGCCGGCGCGCCCGTGGCCATCGCGCGACGCAACAGTTTGCGCAAAAAGGCCCGTTGCGAAGGTGGCCGGTGCTTCAACTCTGTCAGCAGCCGACGGAAATCCGATGTGGACAATCCCTGCGCATTGCGCTTCTTGCGCAGATCGATGGGCGGTAACCGGAAGCTCTCGGTGCCAGGAATGACGATCACGTTCGACATAGGGTCTCCAACCGCAAGCTCCGCACCGCTCTTGCGCTGTCCTCTGCAATAAAAATTGCCGAATGACATTCCGCACTTTGCCCGAAGCGCAGCGGAACGACAATGCACGCGAGGTGAACTGCAGATACTCCACAGGTGAATTTTTGTCTTGGCTAAGTAATTGAAAATAAATTAGCTAAAGCAGGAGCCGCTTCCCCGGACTTGTTAACGCTTACTCGTTGCGCAGCGCCACGAAGGGGTCGACACGCGATGCGCGATGTGCAGGAAGCAGGCCCGCGGCTACCGCGACGCACAGCAACAAAAGTACAGGGCCAAACAACGTGAGCGGATCGGCTAAGCTCAATCCGAACAACATACTTCGCACCAAGTAAGTGCCGAGCAGCGCAATAGGCATCCCAACCGGAACGCCTAATAGCGCCAACACTAGCGTTTCGCGCAGAACTTGCCGCGCAACCTTCCCCGGCGCTGCGCCCAAAGCTAAACGAATGCCGATTTCTCGAGTTCGCCGCGCGACGGTATAAGCCATCACTCCGTAAAGACCAATGGCAGCGAGCGCAATCGCCAGCACTCCGAACGCCTCCGACAATTGCTTGATGAATTTGTCAGTTTGCAGCGAATCGTCCACCAAGCGAGACATCGTTTTAATTTCGATAGGAGGAATCGCGGCATTTGTCGCTTCAACGACCTGGCGTAAGGGCTCGCTGATGGCCGATGCATCCGAAAACGTCCGAACTTCAAAGGCAACGCTCGTTTCCTCCCACATCGGGTTGAAGAAAGAAGCGTACAATCGCTGCAGCCCTTCCTCACGAAGACTGTTGTATTTCACGTCTGCCACCACCCCAACAATCTCCAGGTCGGTGGGGTTGCCAGGATAGGTGTTTTTCACACGCTTGCCGATGGGATTGCTGTTCCCGAAAAAGCGATGAGCAAAACTCTGATTGATGACCGCGACATGGGCGCCGCTGTTGTCTTGCTCCTTAATCTCTCTCCCTATCAAGATCGGGATTCCGACCGTAGAAAAATAGTGCGGACCAACGTGATCCATACGGACATTCATGCGCTCGCCGGATTTAGGCGTGTAGCCCTCCACGGATACCGGATCGCCAGATTCGGAATCTAGAAATAGTCCATTCGCGGAGACAGCCACGGCGCGGACGCCAGGAATGGCCGCAATCTTTTCTTGCAGCTCTTGAAAGAGACGGAGAGCCGCTGGGCCTTTGAGTCTGGTCGGAGCAGCATCCACGCCGAAAAGCAAAAGGTTCTCGCGGTTGTATCCAAGATTCACTTCGCTCAGCTTCGCCAGGCTGCGCACAAACATTCCCGCAGTGACCAGGAGCACCAGGGAAACGGCGACTTGCGCGATGACCAGTATTTTTCCGGCGGACCACCGCCTTGCACTCGAACCGTTGCTGGAGCCCTGCGCAGTCGATTTCAGGACTGGCGCAAGATTTACGCGCGTTAGAAGAAGCGAAGGAACCAAGCCAAACAAAAGCGCGGTCAGCACGGTGACGCCCAGGGTAAACGCCAACACCGTTAGGTCCGGATGCAAATCCAGTGGCAATGCGGCAGACGAGCTTCCGCCAGATACCATCTGCAGCAGCAGCTTATCTGCCCAATAGGAAAGGATAACTCCCGCAGCCGCACCGAACGCTGCCAGCAGCAGACTTTCTGTCAGCAGTTGACGGATCAGGCGCCCGCGCCCCGCGCCGATGGCGACTCTCATGCCGAATTCCTTTTGCCGTGCCGCACCCCGCGCCAACAGCAGATTAGCGACATTGGCGCATGCAATCAGCAAGACCAAGCCCACCAAGGCCATCAGAAACTGCAGGGGCTGGCTAAACGATTCGCGGAGTGTCGAGGCGCCTCGCGCGCCGGGATGCAATTCCAGGTGCTGGCCGAAATTTCCTTTGCGCTGCTCTTCGGTCATCTGGCTGCCGGCTGCCTGGGCCAGCGCGTGCGTGAATTGCACGTTCATGGCGGCGTTGGCCTGCGCCAAGGAAACTCCCGGTTTCAGACGCCCCAC
>Ga0335073_10013916_pt1 | contig 11275 bp, 8 predicted proteins | sample Lox_Sample_22_FD_207093 | JGI IMG/M metagenome (GOLD analysis project Ga0335073, IMG submission 207093) | Soil microbial communities from Loxahatchee National Wildlife Refuge, Florida, United States - Lox_Sample_2.2 | ecosystem: Environmental > Terrestrial > Soil > Wetlands | place: USA: Florida... | reverse complement strand
GCGGTCGGCCTGCTCGGTAACATCCTCTGCGCGCTGGCATCAGGATTCGACCTGCTGCTGATCGGCCGTGCGATCCTCGGCGCGAGCGCCGCGCTTCCGCTGGTGTACGCACTGCTGCGGGCCAGGGGAACCAACGCCGGGCGGGTCACCAGGGGAGTTGCCATCCTGACCGCCGCCTCCGGCGTCGGCGTCGCAGTGGCGTACCTGATGAGCGGCCTGATCATCCAGGCCAACGGCAGCGTACGGACGGTCTTCTGGGTGATCACGATCCTGGCCGCTATCTCGTTCGTGGTGGCCTGGTTCTACATGCCCGACAGCCACCACCGGCAGACCGAGCCCATCGACTGGGGCGGTGCTGTCGGCGTGTGCGTCGGCCTGGTGTTCGTCGTGCTCGCGATCACCGAGGGCAACACCTGGGGCTGGACGCAGGGCAGCACGCTCGCGTCGCTGCTCGGCGGGCTCGTGGTCCTCGGGATCTTCGCGTTCTACGAGACGCGGCAGGCCAACCCGCTGATCAACGTGGTCCGGATATCGAACCGCGTCGCCGCGCCCTCGTTCTTCGTGATCGCGATCCTGGGCACGGGCGCGATCTACACGAACCTGGCGCAGGCGACGTACACGGAACTGCCGACGGTCACCGGCTACGGACTCGGACTGACTGTGCTGCAAGCATCACTGGCGCTCTGCGCGATCTCGCTGGCGCTGCTGGTCGGCGGCATGGTCGCGCACCCGGTCATCAACCGGTTCGGACCGCGGCCGGTCATGGTGGTCAGTTCGCTCATCATCGCGGCCAACTTCCTTGTGCTCGCCTACGCGCACAACGGGGTCTGGCACTTCATCGTCTGGGACTTCATCTGGGGCTTCGTCTGGGCATTTGACTACACCGCGGCCATCACGGCGTTCCTGCACGACGCGACGCCGGGCGAGGCCGCCATGTACTCATCGGCAAACACGGTGATCACCTCGGCAGTCGGCGGACTCGGCCCGGCGGTCTTCACGGCGATCCTCACCTCCAAGTTCATCCCGCACACGCCGATCCCCGATCCGTCGGTGTTCAAGCAGATGTGGATCTACGCGGCGATCGCCATGGTGGTGGTCGCTGTGGTCGCACTGCTGATCCGCCGCCCGACGTTCGTGGGCGAGCACACCGCGAGCGATGCGGCCGTGACACCGGGCGAGGCGCCATCTCCATCCGGCCCGGTGGCAGCGGGGCCCGAGCCCGCGTGATCCCGCATATGCCGTCTGCCTGGCGGGGACGCGCGTTCCCGCCAGGCAGGCCTCCAGGAGGACTCAGGTGAGAGGTCCGCTGCACGGGTACCGGGTCCTGGACCTGGCTGACGAGTCCGCCGCGCTCGCCGGGAAGATGTTCGCCGACCTCGGCGCCGACGTCATCAAGGTGGAGCCGCCTGGCGGCTGCCCGACCCGGCGCATCCCGCCGTTCCTGGAAGAGGAGAGTGCTGGACCGGAGGACAGCTGCTACTTCCAGGCCATGGCCGCCGGGAAGCGGTCGGTCGTGCTCGACCTGAGCCAGGCGCGCGGCCGCGAGCTGCTGTGCGATCTGGCCGCGAGCGCCGACTTCCTGATCGAGTCATTCCCAGTCGGCCACCTCGACGGCATGGGCCTTTCCTACGAAGCGCTCGCCGCCCGCAATCGCAGGCTCATCTACACCTCCGTGACGCCGTTCGGCGACCGCGGGCCCGGAGCGGCCTGGACGGCGACCGACATCGTCGGCTGGGCCGCCGGCGGAATGATGGCGATGATGGGCGCGCCCGGCCGGCCGCCGCTGCAGGTCACCGTGCCGCAGGCGTTCTCCCATGGCGCGTCCGAGGCAGCGGTAGCCAGCATGCTGGCGCACCTGGAGCGCGAGCGGTCTGGCTGCGGGCAGAAGGTCGTGGTCAGCATGCAGGCGGCCGGCGTGTGGGCGACCAACGCCGAGACCGCGTTTCCCGTGCTCGAGGGGCGGTCGCTCGCGCGCAGCGGCATCGTGCCCGCGGGCATGCCGCGTACCTCGGTCTACCGGTGCGCCGACGGCTACGTCCAGCTCATGATCGGCGGCGGCATGTTCCAGCCGACGACGGCTGGCCTGCTGGAGTGGCTGAGGGAGTCCGGGCCGCTGCCCGACGCCGTTGCCGCCATCGACTTCGCGACGTGGACTCCGGACCGGTTCCGGTCGGGAGATCCGGGGTTCTACGCGGAGCTGGCGGCGTGCGACGCTGCGATCAGCGACCTGCTGCAGAGCGTGACGAAGGCCGAGATCGTCAGCCGGTCCGACGCGAACGGCTGGGTCGTCGCGCCGGTCGCCACGATGGCTGACGTCGCGCACGACCGTCAGCTCGCGGCGCGGGACTTCTATCAGCAGGTCGAGCATCCGGGCCTGGACCGCGAGCTGACGCTGGCCGGCCCGTTCGCGCGACTCAGCGAGTTCCCGGCGGCTGCGGCCCGGCGCGCGCCGATGCTCGGCGAGCACACGGCCCAGATCCTGCAGGGCGAGCTCGGCATCGGCGAGGGCGAGCTTGCAGCGCTGGAGGCGGCAGGGGTCGTCAGCTCGCTGCGGCAGGGAGTAGCGACGTGACCGGGGTCGCCGACGGGCTGCGCGTGCTTGACTTCACGTGGTTCGGGGTCGGGCCGATCACGACGAAGTACCTGGCCGACAACGGCGCTGAGGTCATCAAGGTGGAGTCGCGCAAGCACCCCGACGGCCTCCGGCTCGCGCCCCCGTTCGCCAGTCCCCCTGGGATCAACGCCAGCCAGTACTTCGGGAACTTCAACTCCTCGAAGAAGAGCATCAGCATCGACATGACGACGCAGGCCGGGCGGGATCTGGTCCGCCGGCTGATCCCGCACTGCGACATCGTGGCCGAGAGCTTCCGGGTCGGCACGATGGCCAACTGGGGCCTGGGCTACCAGCAGCTGCGCGAGCTCCGGCCCGACATCATCTACTACGCCACGTGCCTGCAGGGCCAGACCGGCCCGCGAGCCGGGTTCGCCGGGTTCGGCATGCAGCTCGCCGCGATCGCCGGGCTCTACTACCTGTCCGGGTACTCGCCGGCGGAGCTGACGCCGCCGCACGGGCCCTATACCGACTTCATCGCGCCGCGGTTCGGCGCGTTCGCCCTGCTGGCAGCGCTCGATCACCGGCGCCGCACCGGCGACGGCCAGCTGATCGACCTCTCCCAGTACGAGGCGACGCTGCAGTTCCTCGCGCCCGCGCTGACGCACTACTTCGGTACGGGCGTAGTGGCGCAGCCTGCCGGGAACCGCTCGCTGCGATACGCGCCGCACGGTGCCTACCGGTGCCGCGACGACGCCGGGCAGGAGCGGTGGATCGCCCTCTCGGTCGCGGACGACCAGCAGTGGGCTGGCCTGCTCGCCGTTCTCGGTGCTGGTGACGGGCCGCCTGCGCTTGCCGCGCATGCGGACCGGCTCGCGCGGCCGGACGAGGTCGACGGCTACGTTGGCGAGCTGATCGCCCCCCGCGCCGCCGGCGAGCTGACGGCTGCGCTCCAGCACGTGCTCGTTCCCGCTTATCCAGTCCAGAATTGCTCGGACCTGCGCGCTGACGAGAACCTGCGCGCCTTCGGCTTCTTCCAGTCACTGGACCAGAGCGAGTGCGGCCCGATGCCCTATGACGGGATGGCCTACCGGCTCGGGCGCACGCCAGGCCGCCAGACCGCAGCGCCAAGCCTCGGCGAGCACACCGATGAGGTGCTGGCCGGGCTGCTCGGCCTCGGTCCGGCGGAGATCGGGCAGCTCCGCGACGACAACGTTCTCTTCTGACGGGCAGGAGTCGGCATGGAACGGCACGATCTCGGGACGGTCAGCTACGAGAAGGACGGCCCGGTCGCCCGCATCATCCTGGACCGGCCGGACAAGGCCAACGCGCAGAACTCGGCGATGGTCTGGGATGTGGAGAACAGCCTGAAGGACGCCGAGGCCGACTACGCGATCAAAGTCGTGATCATGAAGGCCCGCGGTCCCGGCTTCTGCTCTGGGCACGATGTCGCGAGCGCCCTGACGTTCCCCGAGTTCGTCCAGGCGAGGGAAGCGGGGCACCCCTGGGGCGGCTCGGACGCGCTGTTCCTGTGGCCGGTGCTGCACCTGTGGGAGTTCACCAAGCCCACCATTGCCGCGGTGCAGGGCTACTGCCTGGGCGGGGGCACGTATTTCGCGCTGCTGCACGACATCGTGGTCGCATCCGATGACGCCTTCTTCCAGATGCCGCTGCCGCAAGGGGCGGGGCTGCCGGGCGCCGAGACCATGGTGGAGCCCTGGGTCTTCATGAACTTTCACCGGGCTTACGAGTACCTCTACCTGTCGCAGACGCTCGCCGCGCCTGAAGCGGAACGACTGGGCCTGGTCAACCGCGTGGTACCGCGCGCGGACCTCGATCTCACGGCTGAGACCATCGCCCAGCAGATCGCGCAGGCGCCGCTCTCGGTGCTGATGGGCATCAAGGCCGGCGTCAAGCGCGCCTGGGAGACGATGGGCATGCGGGTCCACCTGCAGTCCCAGTTCCACATCATGTGGCAGGTCGCGGCAGCCGGAGATGTCGCGGCGTGGCGCGGCGAGAACGTCGAGAAGGGGTACGGGCACTTCCCGCGACGGGTGGCAGCGCAGCGGGCGGCCGCCGCGGCGCAGCGCGCCCTAGCCAGGTCCGGCCAGGGCCAGCAGGATGAGTCAGGTGGCCCCGGCGGCGACGTCGCGGGCGAGACGGCCGTGAGCGGAAACGGAGGACAGCTATGAAGCTCGGTCTGATGGTTGGCTACTCGGGTGCCACCGTTGATTTCCCGATCGACCTGATCAAGCAGGCCGAGAAGCTCGGCTACGACTCGGTGTGGACGTCCGAGGCCTACGGCTCGGACGCGATGACGCCGCTGGCCTGGATCGCCGCGCAGACCTCGCGGATCAAGCTCGGCACCGCGATCGCGCAGCTTGCCGGGCGGACGCCGGCCATGTGCGCGATGCAGGCAATGACGATCGACGGGCTGGCCGGCGGCGGCCGGATGATCGTCGGCCTCGGAGTGTCTGGCCCGCAGATCGTCGAGGGCTGGTACGGCCAGCCGTGGGGCACCCCGTACTGGCGGGTGCGCGATTACGTGCAGATCATGCAGAAGATCTTCCGGCGGGACGGGCCGGTCTCGCACGACGGCAGGGAGATCTCGCTGCCTTATGCCGGGGAGGGCGCGACCGGGCTCGGCAAGCCGCTGTACTCCATCCTGCATCCGGCCGCGAAGATCCCGGTCTACCTGGGCAGCGGGTCGGACTCCATGCTGCGGCTGTGCGGGGAACTGTGCGACGGCCTGCTCCCGCTGCGGTTCGTGCCGCGCGAGATGCCGCGCTTCCGGCACGCGATCGAGGAAGGGTTCGCGCGGGCGGGGAACGGCAAGTCGTGGGACAGTTTCTCGTTCGACGCGCTGGTCGGAGTCACCGTCACTGACGACATCAAGTCGGCGCTGGCCATGCAGAAGCCGGGAATCGCGCTGTATGTCGGCGGCATGGGACACCCGACGATCAACTTCCACAAGCGGGCGATGGAGCACCTCGGCTATGCCGACGCCGCGGCGCGGATCGAGGAGCTGTTCCGCGCCGGGCGCAAGCAGGAAGCCGCCGACGCGGTTCCCGACGAGTTCGTCGACGAGCAGGCCCTCGTCGGCTCGCCCCAGCGGATCAGGGAGCGCTACCGCGCCTGGGCCGAGTGCGGGATCACCGGGCTGCACGTGGCGACGCGGCAGCCCGCCGCGCTGGAGCTGATGGCGGAGATCGCACTCGCCGGCGAGCCCGTCGGCGTGACCGGATGACGCAGGCCGCCCCGCTGGCTCCGACCCCGCTGGCTTCGATCCCGCGGGCGGCCGACGACATCCTGGCCGGCCTGCGGGTGCCGGTGATCGCGGCGCCGATGCTCATCGTGTCCGGGCCCGAGCTGGTGATTGCCGCCTGCCGGGCGGGCGTCATCGGCAGCTTCCCGACCGCGAACCCGCGCGGCGACGGCGAGCTCGAGGTGTGGCTGGCCGGCATCGAGGCGGCGCTCCGCGAGCCGGCCGACGGCCGTCAGCCGGTCGCGCCTTACATCCCGAACCTGATCGTGCACAAGTCCAACATCCGGCTCGAGCAGGACCTGGCGACACTGCTGGCGCACCGGCCCGTCGCGGTCATCACGAGCGTCGGCTCCCCGGAGCACGTCGTTCCGCGGCTGCACGCCGAGGGGATCCAGGTGTGGTCAGACGTCGCGAGCATGCGGCACGCGCGGCGCGCGATCGAGGCCGGCGTCGACGGGCTCATCCTGCTGACCGCCGGAGCGGGCGGCCAGACCGGGCACGCGAACCCGCTCGCGTTCGTGCGCGCGGTGCGCAGCATGTTCGGCGGCCTGATCGCGGTGTCCGGCGGGCAGTCGGACGGCTGGTCGCTGTGGGCGCTCCAGGCGCTCGGCTGCGATCTCGGGTACATGGGCACCCGGTTCATCGCCACGACAGAGGCCAACGCGGTCCGTGCCTACAAGGACATGGTCGTCGACAGCGAGCTCGACGACATCCACCTGACAAACGCGTTCTCCGGCCTGCCGACGAACATGATGCGCAAGTCGATGCTGGCCCAGGGACTCGATCCGGACGAGTTCGGGCTGGGCACGCCCGAGTTCGTCATGGCGCGGCTATCGGGAAACGGCGGCGCCGACGGCCCGGCTGGCCCGCGGCGCTACCGCGACATCTGGAGCGCCGGCCACTCGGTGTCCGGGGTGCGGGACGTGCCGAGCGTGGCCGATGTCGTGGACCGGCTCGCGGCCGAGTATGCGCAGGCCCGCGCTGCCACTGCTGCCTTGCTCGCGGGACCGTGCGGCCGCTAGAGGGGTACCTCCCACCGGCCACGAACAGCTACGGTGCCAGCACTGGCCCGACAGGAAAGGTGGTACCGCGATGAGCGGTCGCGTTGCAGGCAAGGTGGCCCTGGTGACCGGGGCAGCACGTGGTCAGGGCCGGGCGGACGCGCTGCGGCTGGCGCAGGAGGGCGCCAACGTCATCGTCGTCGACGTGTGCGCGCCGCTGCCGAGCGTGCCGTACGACTCGGCCACGCCCGAGGACCTCGCCGAGACGGTCCGCCTGGTCGAGAAGACCGGGCGGCGGGTCATCTCGGCGGTCGCGGACGTGCGGGACCTGGACACGCTGCGCCGCGTCGTGGACGACGCGGTCGGTCAGCTCGGGCGCCTCGACGTCGTGGTAGCTAACGCCGGCATCTGCGTGCCGAAAGCGTGGGACCACGTCACGCCCACGATTTTCACCGACACGATCAGCACCAATGTCACCGGCGTCTGGAACACCGTGATGGTCGGCGCGCCGCACCTCGTCCGGGCGGGCGGCGGCTCGATCATCCTGATCAGCTCCGCCGCGGGTATCAAGGTGCAGCCGTTCATGGTGCCCTACACGACGAGCAAGTTCGCAGTGCGCGGGATGGCGAAGGCGTTCGCCGCCGAGCTTGGCCAGCACAACATCCGGGTCAACAGCGTTCACCCGACCGGCGTGAACACCCCGATGGGCACGGGGAACATGGCGGCCGAGATCGGGGCGGCGATCGCCGGCTACGACAGGCTGGGCGCGATGTTCATGAACATGCTGCCCGTCGACATCACCGAGCCCGAGGACGTAGCCGACACGGTGCTGTTCCTGGCCTCCGACGAGTCGCGGTTCATCACCGCGCACGAGATCGCACCGGACGCGGGCGTCACCGAGTTCTGAGGCGCGGCGCGGCGCCTAGTGGACTGACCACTTGTGGCCGTTCCAGTGCAGGATCTCGTTCAGGTAAGCGCCGCCGTTGGCGTGCTGTGTGCCCACGGCCCAGCAGTTCGCCCTTGCTGTGCAGCGCACGCCGATCAGGAAGCTGAGGTCACCGCTGCCGGTACCGCCAGGACTCGGCGCGTGCACGAACCTCCACTTGCTGCCGTTCCAGTGCACGATCTCGTTCAGCGCTGCCCCGGTGGTCGCCGAGTCATAGCTGCCGACGGCCCAGCAGTTGGAGGCCCCGAAGCAGGTCGCGCCGATCAGCTGGTTGTCGCGGCCCGTGCTGGTGCCGTGGGTGTCCGGGGCGCTGGCCCTCGTCCACTTGCTGCCGTTCCAGCGCAGGATCTCGGCGGCCGACGTGATTGTCGGCATGAGCGTGCCATAGCTGCCGACCGCCCAGCATCTGGACGGGGAGCCGCAGGCCACGCTGTTGAGCTCGGCGATATCCCCTGCAGCCGATCCACCAGGCTGCGGGGTGGGCATCTCATGCCACTTCTTGCCGTTCCAGCGCAGCGCCTCGTTGCGCAGCGTGCTCGTGCTCGTGGTGACGGTGCCGGTGCCGGCCTGGCCGACCGCCAGGCATTCTTTCGCTGCCGGGCAGCGGATGCCAAACAGCTCGTTGTAGTCGCCCGTGTGGACGCCGCCCGGGTTGGGCACGTGCGCCTGCGACCACTTGCGGCCGTTCCAGTGCAGTACCTGGTTCAGGCTCGCGTTAGAGCTGCCCGTGCGGTGGCCGTAGTCGCCGACGGTCCAGCAGTTCGCCGCGGCGATGCAGGCCGCATCCACTAGCGTGTTCGTCTTGCCTTTGGTTGTGCCGCCCGGCGCCGGTGTCTTGACCAGCGACCATTTCTTGCCGTTCCAGTGCAAGGCCATGTCGAGGGTCGCTTTGGTGGCGAGGTACAGGCCGACGGCCCAGCAGTCACGTGAGCTGACGCAGCGCACCGCAGAGAGCTCACTGATGTGGTCCGAGCCAGAGCCACCAGGATTGGGTACCCGGAAGCTGCGCCACGATGTGCCGTTCCAGTGCAGCATCTGGTTGAGGAGGGCAGCCTTGCCGGCCTGCTCGCCCGCTGCCCAGCAGTTCTTGGCTGAGGGGCAGGCGACGCCGTCGAGGATGTCGAAGCTGCTGGTGGACGCCGGTCCGGCCACGTGCGCCGGCACCGCGCGCGCTGGCACCGCTCCCACCCGCACCGCTACCGTCCGCGCCGCTCCCCCAGGGGCGCCGGCCGCCGCCGCAGCGGCGGCGGCCAGCCCGCTCGCGGCCACTAGCACTGCCGCGGCTACCGCCGCACCGTAGATTCCCGATCTCCGCGCAGCTGCCATTGCCCGCCCCTTTACCGCCTGCCGGTCGCGCCTGCCCAGGCACGCGCCCGACCTTCTGCTCGAACGGCGGTCCATTCCGTTCCACCACGTTCCAGGCGCAGGGGCTGGGCTAGCCCTGCTGGGACAGTTCGGCGCTCTCCCTGACGTAGTCAGCGAGCCAGTCGCGTACCGGGCGCACGAAGGCAGTAGGCCCGAGGTCGCCGAGGTCGCGCCGGCGCAAGCCGATCAGGCCGACGATGCCGAGCACTAGCGCGATCCCGCACATCCAGAGCAGCGGCGCGGCCGACACCGCTGCTCCAGGCAGCTTTGGCGTGTGGCTGAACGGCGAGAGGTCCATCATCCAGGCCGGCCACTGCAGCGCCTGGCCGAACACTGCGATGACCCCTGCCAGGGCCACCACGGTCCACGCAAGTGCGACAGACTCCCAGGGCAGCAGTCCGAACAGCAACACGGCGAGCGCCGCGATCACCATGGTTGCCGGCAGCCGGGCCAGCGCGGCCCCGAGCATTCTCGGCACCTGCGTGCTGACGGAACCGGCGGGAATGCCGTAGCCGAGGCCAGCCGACAGGCCGGCTGCACTGAGCAGCAGGCAGGTACCTCCGAGCGCGACGGAGATGTGGCTGAGCCCCCACCTGATCCGCCCGGTTGCGGCTGCCAGCACGGGGTCGGCGAGGTTCCCCGTTTCCTCGGTGCGCAGCCGGAGTACCGCAGACGTCGCGTACGCGGCTGCGGCAAGGCCCGCGATGAGCATCACGGCGGACAGGTATCCGTCGGTAATGGTGGCCTGGTAGCCGATCCGGAGGAGGTACCGTCTCAGCACGGCGTTGCCGCCGAGGATCGAGCCGGCTCCGCGGGCGCCGGCGCCGCAGGCGGCGAAGACAGAGACGAACGCTGCCAGCCAGGCGGCAAGCATCAGCCGCTGTGCCCGCCAGGCGAGGCCGAAGGGGCCGCTCAGCAGTCCGGAGGCACGTGGCGGTCCCGGCCGGTCGGGCAGCAGGCCGGTGCCGTGATCACGCCAGGCGGCGAGGCCGAACGCGGCGGCTACCAGTGCGGCCGACGTGGCCAGCGGCAGTATCAGCACCCACCATCGCTCGCCAGCCGTGCCGAACGCGCGGGTGAGCTCCACCCACCCCAGCGGCGAGAGCCAGGACAGCCAGGACAGGCTCGGCGAGGCTGAGTCGCCCACCGCCCGCAGCACGAAGGCAGCACCGAGCGCTGCGAGCGCGATGCCGCGGGCGCCTCGCGCCGTCACCGCGAGCTGGGCACCGACGGCGGCCACGCCGGCGAACACCAGACCGCACCCGGCGATGGACAGCGCCAGCGCAGCCGATCCCGCGATCGGCAGCTTGGCGACTGCCAGCCAGAGGAAGGTGAGCAGGGCGAGCGCCGCGTTGGCGGTGACGGCCGCGACCAGCGCTGCGGTGAGCGGCGCCTGGCGCCCGACCGCCGCCGAGCCGACCAGCTCGAGCCGTCCCGCTTCCTCGTCGGCCCTGGTGTGCCGGACCACGATGAAGGTCGCCAGCAGCACCGCAAAGGCCGCACCCCAGACGCCCCACCGCGCCGCCAGGAAGGCGCCCACCGAGGTTCCGTTCAGCCGGCCAAGCAGGAAACGCAGCGCTGGGTTCTCGCCAGCCCTCGATGCGACCGCGAGCCTGCTCGCGGCTGTCGGGTAGAGCGCCCGCAGATCGCGGGCCGTGATCGCGAGCAGCGCAGCGATCCCGAAGACGCACACGGGCAGCATGACGATGTCCCGCCAGAATGCAAGTCCCGCGAGCTGCTTCGTGCCGGCAAAGCCGGCCCTGCGCACTGTCGCCGTGCCCATGCAGCCGTTATACCGCTGAAGCTGGGAAGGGTCAGCCTTCCACGTCAAGGGCCTGAACCTCCCGTGGAGCCGCCGGGCAGGTCCGTGGGACCGGGACCGACGGCTCGACGAGCCAGAACGGCTACAGCTTAACCGGGCCGCTGGCCTGGATGATCTGCTGGACCGCCGCAGGCAGTGCGTTCTGGCTGGTGTTGCAGGAACCGTTCGCCTTGCGCTTGGTTATCGCCAGCTGCGAGTAGACGTAGTGACCATGACCGGAGATCCCGGCGTACGTGCCGGTGCCGCCGAAGATCTTGTATGTGCCATGGACATGAATGGTGAAAACGCACGTCTGGGGGTTGAGATGCGGCGTCCCCGTGCCCTG
>Ga0335073_10013915_pt1 | contig 11275 bp, 16 predicted proteins | sample Lox_Sample_22_FD_207093 | JGI IMG/M metagenome (GOLD analysis project Ga0335073, IMG submission 207093) | Soil microbial communities from Loxahatchee National Wildlife Refuge, Florida, United States - Lox_Sample_2.2 | ecosystem: Environmental > Terrestrial > Soil > Wetlands | place: USA... | reverse complement strand
ACCTGGCAGGCGGAGGGGCTGCCCCAGATCGAGCACGGCCTTATCGACCAGTTGCGCGCTGTCCAAGCCGAGGCTAACAAAGAGAACAAGGCCGCCACGAGCAGCAGATCCACAAGATCAAGCGCGAGCGTCTCAAGTGGGCCGAGAAGGCCATGGAGGGCGTCGTGCCGGCCGACATCGCCCGTGATAAGCAGCAACAGCTCGCCCGCCAGCTCGCCGCGCTCGAAGATCGAAGCCGTCAGATCACCACGTGCACAGCGAGCCAAGAGGAGATCCTCCGGGGCACGCTCGCCCTCATCACCGACTGCGCCACCGCATACGCCGACGGCGGACCGCAGCTGCGGCGGATCTACAACCAGGCCTGGTTTGCCAAGATCATCGTCGATGCCCAGCACGAGGATCTCAGCACCGGCACCGAGCACACCGACCTCATCGAGGCACTTCACGTAAGCGCTCAAGCGCTGACGGCAGCACCAGAACTGCCGACTCAGATCGGCCGTCAACCGGGGCTACAAACGACGACAGGCGAGAGATCGAACTCTCGCCTGTCGTCGCATGTCCCTGGTTCGATTAGGAACCCTTTGGTGGAGCTGAGGGGATTCGAACCCCTGGCCCCCTCGATGCGAACGAGGTGCGCTACCGGACTGCGCCACAGCCCCCAACCAGGCAGTTAGGTTACCAGCCCCCGGAGCACGTCATGCACCTGGGCAGACGGCCCGTCAGACCGCGCGCCGCATCGCCCGCTCGTCGTACTCCTCCTGGACGTACAGCCCGGTCAGGTCGATGGTGTCGGCCATGCCACGCAGCTCGACGTCCTCGTCGTCGATCCGGACGACGCTGTTCGGCTCGGGCTGCACCTCGAACTGTTCGGTCGCCTCGTAGCCGAGATCCGGACGCAGGCCAGAACGCTGCAACCGGCTCTGCCGCCGGTCCCGGTCGCGAATCGCCTGGTTGCGCAGGAACAGCAGGTAGCCGGCCAGCGACGCCACGAACACCAACGACATCAGCGTGGCCAGCAGGCCGCCGGCGGCGACGAGCCAGAGCAGGCCGATGACCGTGCCGGCCGCGAGCAGGGTCAGCGACCGGCGGCGGCGGGCGAGCATCTGCCGCCTGGCCTCCGAGAGGTCCGCGTGAGCGATCTGGTCTGGGTACAACGTTGCCTCCAGGGCAGCTGGCACGGGTCGACGGTCAGCGGTGGTCCGCATCGCCCGGCCGGGCACGAAGACCTGGGCGTGGGTGTCGGCCGGGCGCCCCTCCGTCTCGAGGTCCGCCTGCGGAGCCGGCCGGGCGAGCATGGCCAGCGACCGACGGTTCGACAGGGAGCGCATGGCCGCACCGAACCGGGCTGCCGAACGCTCACCGGCCCGATCGTCGCTGCGCTTGACGAGCATGGGTATGACGACGATCAGCCAGAGGACGGCCAGGACCAGCACCGTCATCATGGGTGAAAACATCCGCATCTCCCGTCACACCTGTCACAGCTTTCCACGCAACGCTAAGGGCGCGATTCTGTCCAGCGGCGCAGGCGCGCCGAGTATGAACATCAAGTACTGGTTGAGGCTCGCCGGCGTGCGGCGCCACTCGACGGGTCGCCCCGGCGCCAGCGGCTCGACGGGTCCGACCCCGGCCGCCGGGTCAGCCGGGCGGCCGGGTCAGCCGGGCGGCCGGGTCAGCCGGGCGGCACCGGCAGGTTCGGCAACCGGGACAGCACCGGCCGGTCGACCCGTTCCTCGGCGGTGATCGCGAAGGTCAGGTGATCCCGCCAGGCGCCGTCGATGTCCAGGAACCGCTCGTGGTACCCCTCCTGGCGCAGCCCGAGCTTCTGCACGACGCGCAGGCTGGCCTGGTTCTCCGGACGGATGTTGACCTCGGCCCGGTGCAGCCGGGCGTCGGTCAGGCAGTGGTCTATCAGCAGCGCGAGCGCGGTCGGCGTGATGCCGCGACCGGCCACCGCGGAGTCGATCCAGTAGCCGATGCTGGCCGACCGCAGCGCCCCCCGGATGACGTTCGAGGCGTTCATCTGCCCGACCACGGCGTCGCCGTAGACGACCACGAACGGCATCATCGCCCCGGCCCGGGCCGCGGCGCGCATCCGCGACAGCGTCCGGCGGAACTCCCCCGGTGTGTTGCGTTCCCGCCAGCTCTGGCTGGAGGACGGTTCCCACGGTGCCAGCCAGGCCGCGTTCGCCAGCCGGCTCCGGCTCCAGGCCACCGCATCCGACCGCTTCGGCGGCCGCAGGGTGACCGGGCCGGCCGTGAGCACGGCCGGCCAGCCCCGGTGCAGCGGCGCCATCTCAGCGCTGCGCGAGCATCAGCGGCTGCACGGTGACCCGGGAGCCGGGCACCACCTCGGTGACGTCCTCGTCGATGACGACCAGGCAGTTCGAAGCGGCCAGGGCGGCGATCCGGTGCGATCCCTTGCCACCGACCAGCGAGACCGAGTAGCGCCCGTCCGGCTCACGCTGCAGCAGCCCGCGCCGGTAGTCCCGGCGGCCCTCGGCGCTGTCCATCCGTTCGAGCGCGGTGGCCTGGACGGTCTGGCGGTGCAGCGAGCGCTTGCCGAGCAGCTTGCGGATCGCCGGCCGGACGAAGACCTCGAACGACACCAGCGCCGCGCCGGGGTTGCCAGGCAGGCAGAAGATCGGGGTGCGCTCCCGGCCCAGCGTGCCGAAACCCTGCGGCGAGCCCGGGCTCATCGCCACCGTGGCGAAATCCACCGAGCCGAGCTGACTGAGGGCCTGCTTGACGATGTCGAACGCGCCCATGCTGACGCCGCCGGTGGTGACGATCAGGTCCGAACGCAGCAGTTGCGAGTCGAGCGTGTCGAGCAGCCGGGCGTGATCGTCCTCGATGATGCCGGCCCGGTACGCGTCCGCGCCGGCATCGCGGGCGGCCGCCGCCAGCATGTAGGAATTGGTGTCGGCGACCTCGGCGTAGCCCGGTCGCTTGCCGACGTCGACCAGCTCCGAACCGGTGGCGATCACGACCACCCGGGGCCGCGGCTGCACCAGCACCCGGTCGCGACCGACCCCGGCCAGCAGCGCGATCTGCTGCGGGCCGAGCGTCGCACCGGCGGCGAGCGCGACCGCTCCGGCGGCCAGGTCCTCCCCCGCCCGCCGGACGCACTCGCCGGTGCGGACCGCGCGCCGGATCGACACCCGCGCCACGCCACCGTCTGTGTCCTCCAGCGGCACCACCGCGTCGGCGCCCGGCGGGATCGGAGCGCCGGTCATGATGCGCATGCACAGGCCGGGGCCCATCCCCGACACCGAACGGGTGCCGGCGAGCACATCGCCGACCACCGGCAGCGTCAGCGGGCTGTCCGCCGTCGCCGCCTTGAGATCGATGGCGCGCACCGCGTACCCGTCCATCGCCGCGTTGTCGAAGCCGGGCAGCGGCGCGTCGGCCACGACCTGCTCGGCGAGCAGCAGGCCCTGCGCGTCCAGCAGCGTCAGCTCGATCGGATCCAGGCCGCCGATCGTGCCCAGCACCCGGCTCAGCTGCTCGTCGACGCTCCGCCGCCGGACCCGGGGCGCGGTCGGCACCTGCGGCACGACCTCGGTCGGCAGATCGCTGTTCTCGCTCACGTGCAGTGTGCCCCTCGTACGTCTCTCGGCTACCGTGCCGGCCTGGCTGGCCGCGCTGCCCGGATGTCGGTCCGCCGCGCCTGCCCGCGAGCGGCCGCGGTCCTCCCCCGGCTGACGCAACCCGGATCCGTGGCGCGCCGCGGACCCGCGGGACGGACCACCGCCATCCTGGCCCCTGCTCGGACCTTCCCGGCTGCGCCGCGCCCGGGGGTGGCGGCAGCTGCCGAGGTCGTCATACCGCGAGACTAACCAAGTGACCGACAAGGACTCACTTCGCGCGATGGTTCGGGCGCGGCGATCGGCGATGCCGGACGAGCAGCGTGCGGCCGCCCGGGCAGCGATCAGGCAGGCGGTGCTCAGGCGATGCCGCGAGCTGACGCTGCCACCGGATGCCACCGTCGCGGCCTACCAGCCACTGCGGACGGAGCCCGGCTCGGTCGAGCTGCTGGCCGGGCTCGCCCACGCGAGGTGCCGGGTGATCGTGCCGGTCACCCTCGCCGACCGCGACCTCGACTGGACCCGCTGGCCGGCGAGCGACCTCCCTTCGGATCTGCTCGGCGTGGCCGAGGTCGGACGGGCCGACCTGGTGCTGGTGCCCGCCTTCGCCGTGGACCGCGCCGGCCGCAGGCTGGGGCGGGGCGGCGGTTCCTACGACCGGGCGCTCGCCCGGGTGCGGTCAGGTGTCCCGGTAGCCGCCCTGCTGTACCGGCCGGAGCTGGTCGATCGGGTGCCCGTCGACCCCTGGGACCAACCGGTGACCGCCGTGGTGACCCCCGATGGCTGGCAGGACCTCACCCCGACTGGACGCGGGAACAGCTGATGTCGCACCATGGTTGGCAGTCGCACGGGTTGAGTGCTAACCCAACCTGGCACGGCACCCCGATCCGGCCGGACGGGGTCCGGCGGAAGGCGTCGCGACGACGAGCGTCCAGGTCTTCTGGCTCAAAGTGAGATGAGGTCAGGCGGTAATGCCCACATACCAGTACGCGTGCACCAGCGAGGCGTGCGGCCTGCAGTTCGAGCGGGTTCAGTCGTTCACCGACGACGCGATCAGCGACTGCCCGGACTGCTCGGGCCGCGTGCGCAAGGTCTACGGCTCGGTCGGGGTCGTGTTCAAGGGCTCCGGCTTCTACCGGACCGACAGTCGCAGCGACAAGTCCACCAGCACATCCGGGTCCTCCTCTTCCTCGGACAGCTCCACCGGCGGTTCGGCCGGCGGCACCAGCGGCAGTTCCACCGGTAGCTCCGGCGGGGGCGAGAAGTCGGCCGCGAAGCCTTCGACACCGCCCAAGTCCGACACTAAGGCCGCGGCCCCCGCCGCAAGCTGACCAAGCCGACATTGTGGATAACCGACCCGGTTATCCACAACGCGGTGTTGTCGGGTCCCTTGCCTAGCCGGTTCGGGGCAGGGTGGACCGCATGTTCATCCTTTCCCCCGCAGTCCGTGACACGCTGACTTTCCTGGGCGGTTGGCCGCGCCGTGCCGCCGCTGTGCTCTGCCTGATCGCAGCCGCGGTGTCGGCGCTCGGCGCGCGACGCGGTGCGGCCGAGGCCACCGCTGCCACCGTCGTCACCCGGCACGCGATCGCCGCGGGCTCGGTGCTGGGCCCCGACGACCTTGCCGTGGTGGGGTGGCCGGCCCGGGCGGCCCCGCCCGGCTCGGCTCGATCAGCGGGTTCTTTGGTCGGCAAGCGGGTTGCGGCCGCCCTGCCCGCCGGCCTTCCCGTCACACCCGACTCGCTGCTGGAGCCCGCGCTGGCGGCGGCAGCAGCGGCCGGCCAGGTCACCACCACCGTGCGCCTCGGCGACGCCGGCCAGCTGGCGATCCTGCACCCGGGCGCGCGGGTCGACCTGTACCTCGGCGCCGATCCGACCGGCCTCAGCGAGCCCGGGGCCGGCTCCGCGACCGCGCCGATCGTGCGCGGCGCCCAGGTGCTGAGTGTCGTACCGGCGCGGTCCGACACCACTCCGGACGGTGGCCCGACCCTGGTCATAGCAGTCGATGCCACCGCCGCCGGACACCTCGCCGGGCATCCGGCCGGATCGCTGCTCGCTACCCTGGTGCCGCCGCCGTGAGCGGCCGCGGGGACGTCGGCAGAGTCGGAACGAGTCGGTGAGGAAAGGCACATTGCAGATCATCAAGGGCTTCCGGGACTTCCTCATGCGGGGCAACATCGTCGACCTGGCAATCGCCGTCGTGGTCGGCACCGCCTTCACGAGCGTGGTCAACACCTTCGTCTCGGCGATCATCAAGCCGCTCATCAGCGCCTTCCCCGGCGGCTCGGTCAACGGCTGGGGCTTCCACCTGCGCGGTGGGAAGCTGGAGAAGTCGACCTTCGTGGACGTGGCCTCGATCGTCAACGCCCTGATCGTCTTCACGATCACCGCGGCGGTGGTCTACTTCCTGCTGGTCGTGCCGATGACCCGGCTCCAGAAGTTGCGGGCGCGCGGCGTCGAGCCGGAGCCGGCGGCCGTTCCCGAGGACATCCTGCTGCTCCGCCAGATCCGCGACGCGCTCGAGGGGCGCCCGGCCGGGACCGGGTCGCTGAACGGACGGGCCCAGGATCAGGCCGACGGGCCGGTCCCGCACACGCCGGCGGAATAACGCCCGGCTCAGCCGTGGTGGGGCGGGCGTTCCCGCAGGTACCAGTCGTCGTCGAATCGGGACGGCTCGTCCCCCCAGCCCACCTCGGCCTCGTCACGGGATCTGTCGGGGAGCACCGGCTCGCCGGATGGGCGGGGCGAGTGGCGGCCGGCGCGCCGTGCGGATGATGATGGTGGTTCGACGGATTCGTCGTCCGACGGTTCGCGAGATTTGTCGGCGTGATCGGCCATGCATCCAGTGTGCCGCGCACGTCGACAGACCTACGAGGAGGCCATCGCGATGCTGGACAAGCTGAAGAAGATCGCCGATCAGGCAAAGGAGAAGGCAGGGCCCCTGGCCGAGCAGGCCGCCCACCGGGCCGCCGAGCTGGCCTCGGACGCCAAGGACAAGGCCGGTCCGCTCGCCGAGCAGGCACGGGAGCGCGCCGCCGAACTCGCGGGCAAGGCGGCCCCCGCGGTCTCGCAGGGCGTCGACAAGGCCGCCGAGCGGATCAACGAGCGGACCGGCGGCCGGTACAGCAGCCACCTCGACAAGGTGCAGGACGTCGTGCACGACACCGCGAGCAAGGTGGCGACCGGGGCGCCGTCCGCAGCCGAGAACGGCGCGACCGCGGCGGCGGAGGGTGCGAGCGCGGCTGCCACGGCGGCGCAGCAGACGGCAGCGGCAGCCGCCGCCAAGCTCGACGACGCAGAGCCGGCCGAGGACGCCTCCGGCCCGGACGCGCAGCAGTCCTGATGGGCTCCCAGGTCACCGTCCGGTACTGGGCGGGAGCCCGCCGGGCGGCTGGCCGGGAGTCCGAGCAGGTGATCGCCAGCGACCTGGCCGACCTGCGCGCGCAACTCGTCCGCCGGCCCGAGCTGGCCCCGGTCATCGCGGCCAGCTCGGTGCTGGTGGACGCGGTCCGCGGCGAGGACGATCAACCGCTGCGGCCCGGCGCAGTGGTCGACATCCTGCCGCCGTTCGCCGGTGGCTGAGTCAGCACCGGCCGCCAGGGCCGAGACCCGTGGCCGGAGCTGATCGACCAGCGTTCTACGGGCAGTTCACCCACTCGTCGGTGCCGTCGGCGAACACCTGCCGCTTCCAGATCGGCAGCCGGGCCTTGGCCTCGTCGACCAGCCGCTGGCAGCTGTCGAAGGCCTGCTTGCGATGCGCGGCGGTCACCGACGCGACCAGGGCGACGTCGCCCACCTCCAACCGGCCGATCCGGTGGCTCACCGCGACCGCGATCACCGCATCGTCGGCGGCGATCTCCTCGGCCACCTCACGCAGCACCTGCTCGGCCGTCGGGTAGGCGCTGTATTCGAGTTCGACCACGGCCCGGGCATGGTCGTGATCGCGCACCACCCCGCAGAACGTCACGTCCGCGCCGGCCCGGACGTCGCGCACCACTGCCGAGTGGGCGGCCACGTCGAGTGGCCGGTCCGAGATCGCGGCGAGCCTGACCTTCATACGCCGCCCCCGGCCCGGTGATCGCCGCCGGCGACCTGATCCAGCACGTGCGAGACCAGCGGCGCCAGCACCGCGATGCCGTCGCGGACCCCGCCGGGTGAGCCGGGCAGGGTGACCACCAGGGTGTCCCCGATCAGGCCGGCCACGCCGCGGGACAGCACGGCGGTCGGCACCCGGTCGGCATTCGCGGCCCGCAGCCGTTCGGCGATGCCAGGAATCGGCCTGTCCAGCAAGGGAGAAACCGCCTCGGGCGTGACATCGGTGGGGCTCACCCCGGTGCCCCCGGTGGTGAGCACCAGGCGGGCGCCGCCGGTCACCGCCCGGACCACCGCCTGCCGGATCGCCTCGACCTCGTCGGGCACGATCTCGCGCGCGAGCAGGCCGAAACCCCAGTCCTCGACGGCGTCGGCGAGCAGCCGGCCCGAGTCGTCCGGCCGGTCTCCGGCCGCGGACCGGTTCGAGCAGGTGATCACCGCCGCCAGCAGGTCGCTCATCCGCGCTGCCACTCGCCGCGCCGGCCACCGGCCTTGTGCTCCAGCCGGACGTCGGTCAGCACCGCCGACCGGTCCACCGCCTTGACCATGTCGTACAGCGCGAGCCCGGCGGTGGTCACGCAGGTCAGGGCCTCCATCTCGACGCCGGTGCGGTCGGCGGTGCGCACCGTCGCGGTGATCGTCACCCGTTCGCCGTCCGGCGTGAGCTCCACCGCCACCCCGTGGATCGCGACGGGATGGCACAGCGGAATCAGCTCCGGCGTGCGCTTGGCCGCGGCGATCCCGGCGATCCGTGCCACGGCCAGCGCGTCGCCCTTGGGCAGGCCGGCCGACCGCAACAGTTCGACCACCTCGGCGGTCGTCCGGAACACGCCGCTCGCGGTCGCCTCGCGGACGGTCACGTCCTTGGCCGAGACGTCCACCATGCGTGCCGCGCCGGTGGCATCGATGTGCGTCAACTCCACCGGGCCAGCCTACGGGCCCCGGTCCCGGCGATGGAGATCGAACCTGCCGGGCCGGGAAGTCTCGTCCGTCCGGGTCTGCACCGTGCTCGCCGCCACAGCCGGCGCCCGGCCGAAATGGTTGAACATTCAACTCAGTTGGCGACGGGTGACCGCACGTACCGCAAGGAGGCTTCCATGACCGCCATCTACGACGAGACCGCCGCGCTCCAGCTGGACCGGGCCGCCCAGGACCTGCTCTTCCGCCAGGCCCGGACCGCGAACGCGTTCACCGACGAACCGGTCACCGACGACCAGGTCCGCGCGATCTACGACCTCGTCAAGTACGCGCCGACCGCGATGAACCAGCAGCCGCTGCGGATGGTGCTGGTGCGCACCCCGCAGGCGCGCGCCGCGCTGGTCGAGGCGGTGAGCGAGGGCAACAGGGCCAAGACCGCGGCCGCGCCGCTGGTCGCGATCCTCGCCGCCGACGTCGAGTTCCACGAGGAACTGCCCCGAGTGTTCCCGCACTTCCCGGGCGCGAAGGCGCTCTTCGAGGGCGACGACGCCGCTCGCGCCCGGACCGCGACGTTCAACGCCGCGCTGCAGATCGGCTACTTCATCCTCGGCGTCCGCGCGGCCGGGCTGGCGGCCGGGCCGATGACCGGCATCGACGCCGCCGCGATCGACCGGCGGTTCTTCCCGGACGGCGCGCACCGCACCCTCGCCGTCGTCAACCTCGGCAAGCCGGCCGCCGAGGGCGCCTGGTTCGACCGGCTGCCCCGGCTCGACTACGACGAGGTGGTCACCACGGCGTGACCCCGCCGGCCCGGGCGGGTCGTCAGCGCGAGCCGGCCGGGCTAGCGTCAGTCTGGTGTCCGCTGCCGACCGGGTGACCGTCGCACAGCTCACCGCCGACCCACACCCGAGCTGGCACCGGCTGCGCGCCGAGGCTCCGGTGGCCCGGGTGCCGGCGCTGGGCGGCTGGGTGGTGCTCGACCATCCGACGGCCGCCGCGGTGCTGCGCGATGCCGGAACGTTCACCGTGGACGACCCGAGGTTCTCGACGGCGCGGGTGTTCGGGCCGTCGATGCTCTCCACCGAGGGCGCGGTCCAGGCCCGCCACCGCGCGGCGTTCACCCCGCCGCTGCGGCCCGGCCCGGTGCGGAGCCGGTACACCGGCCTGGTGCGTGCCGAGGCGCGGCGGCTGCTGGCGGCGGGCAACCCCGTCGAGCTGCGGGGCCGGGTCGCCGCTCCGCTGGCCACCACGGTGATGTGCCGGCTGCTGGGATTGGCGGTGCAACCGGCCGTCCTGCTCGACTGGTACGCCGAGATCGTGGCCGGCGTCGACCGGCTGAGCGGCGGCGGCGAGGTCGGGCCGGCCGCCGAACGCGCGCATGGCCGGCTGCGGCACGAGCTGGCGCGCACCGTGCCGACCGGCACCGGCCTGACGGAGGCGGAGCTGGCGGCGAACGCCGGCGTGCTGCTGTTCGGCGGCATCGAGACCACCGAGGCGATGATCGCGCTGGCCGCCTGGCACCTGCTCGGACAGCCGGCGCAGGCGGCCGCGGTGCGGGCCGACCGCACCCTGCTGGCCGGCGCGGTCGAGGAGTCGATGCGGCTGGAGCCGGCCGCGTCCCGGGTGGACCGCTACGCCACCCGCGACGTGGAGCTGGCCGGCGCGTCGATCCGGGCGGGCGAGCTGGTGATCGTCTCACTGGCTGCCGCGAACCGTGACCCGGCGGTCTTCGCGGAGCCGGATTACTACGATGCGACAAGGCAGAACGCGCACCGCAACCTGACCTTCGCGGCCGGCCCGCACTACTGCCTGGGCGCGCATCTGGCCCGGCTGGAGGCCGCTACCGTCCTGGACGAGTTGCTGGACCGGTCGGCGCGGCTGGTGGCGGCAGAGCCACCGCGGGGGCTGGTGTTCCGCAAGCCGCGGGCCGTGACGGTGGCGTGGTGACCGAGCTCGACACGGCGCTGCTCGCCGACGGCCCGGTGGCGCTGGTCGCCGACCCCGGCCCGGTCGTCCGATGGCTCGCCGGGCACGGCTACCGGGTGCACCGGATCCGGGCCGGCGACTGCCGGACCGGCGCCGACCTGCACGCCGCGCTGGCGCACGCCCTGGACCTGCCCGAGGGCTACGGGCGAAACCTGGACGCGCTCAACGACGTGCTGCGCTCGTACGCGCTGGGCGCCGGGCCCGGGTTGGCGCTGGTGCTGGACCGGTACGACGCCTTCGCGCGTCGCGACCGGGCCACAGCACAGGCGGTGCTGGAGGTGTTCGCGGGGCAGGCCCGGCTCGGGCTGCTGCACAGCCGCCGGCTGCTGTGCCTGGTGCAGTCCGACGATCCCGGGCTGGCCTTCGACCCGGTGGGCGCGTCGCCGGTGACCTGGCACCGGCCGGGCTGACCCGAGATCGGGTGCGCACCGGCCAGCGTGGGATGCTTAGCAGGCCGGACAGACCGGCACCGCCCTCGTAGCTCAGGGGATAGAGCGCCGGACTCCTAAGCCGGGCGTCGCAGGTTCGAATCCTGCCGGGGGCACATCGAGGTATGGAGCCGCGTGGCTGCTGTCACCGGTTCGAATCCTGCCGGGGGGCACCAAGCAGATGGGAACGGCCGAAATCACGGGGCGCCTGATGATTCCGCACGAGAAGCCTCTGGACCATTGAGGGCGATCTCACCGGGCAGCCCG
>Ga0335073_10013914_pt1 | contig 11277 bp, 9 predicted proteins | sample Lox_Sample_22_FD_207093 | JGI IMG/M metagenome (GOLD analysis project Ga0335073, IMG submission 207093) | Soil microbial communities from Loxahatchee National Wildlife Refuge, Florida, United States - Lox_Sample_2.2 | ecosystem: Environmental > Terrestrial > Soil > Wetlands | place: USA: Florida... | reverse complement strand
GTAACTTGGCGGAAGCTGAATCCTCCAACGCCGCATCACCGCAGGGCAGTAGTCGCGAGTACTCCGACCACCGGCATTTCTTACAGCACGATAGAAAGCCGAGTCCAGATCCATTCCGTAAAACCACGCAGCATCGGCTTCTTGATCTCTCAAGCACTTCTGGACGGAATTAACGAGCGCCGATGAATTTTCCTCGGAGTTCTCGCCTAACATCCCGCCGTGGGTTAGGGTGAGGATGCGAACGGGGGGAGATGATAGTCTTTTATACCCCAGCGTTACCTGTAAAGGCCTCTGCTCAATCCGTCCTACAAGGATAGTCTGTGCAATCCCACCACGCTTAAGCACAGTGACGTGTGGTCTGAGTATCCCGTTACCATGTTGGACCATCGTAAGGTGGAACTCTATATCTACACTGGGGTCTAAGGTGGTCGTGCGAGGATCCCGGTGATCACTCGACGACAGAATCATCCTCTGCCATTCATCGCGCAGCGCGAGGACGTCGGCCGGATCCCTGGCGATCTCGATGCCACACCCGTTATTCGAGCTCATGGTTGCTTTCGGAGCCGCCGTTGCCATCTTATTGACTGAATTAGGGTAATGCGGGCGGGGTGTTGGCGTAGGCGGGATTAAATGAGTTCGGAGTCCGCCAGAAGCTTTGATAGCTTTAGCCGACCGGAATCAATACTTCATGAGAGCGCGCAAGCGGCGTGAGCCGCATTGAACGCGTTCTGCGCTCTAACGAATTAGAACGGCCGATTACCACAGTCTAGCTTATTGCGCGACGGCGGTTAGACCTGTTGGGGGAGCCGGCGCACCCTGCCCACTATACTCGTAAGCGGCAATATCCCATGCCCCACCGGTAGGCCGAGCATTTGCTGCTCGAGCAGGACATACAGCTGGTGCTCCGTTACCGGAATAACTGCAGGCGTAGGTTATGTCGTGCTGGCAAGCTGTTGCCGCCGCACTCAGTCCGGCCGCCGATAGAGCACTACAGTAACCCGAGTATTCGTTTGTTCCGGCGCCGACCGTGGAATTGGTCGAAGCCACTGGTGAATAGCCAAAGGGCTCCGAGGCTGTGTACTGATCATAGTGCATCGGAGCGTCGGCATCGGCCTGGGCGTTCGTCTGAGTTAAAGGAGTCGTGGTCGTAAGCGTGCTACAAGGGCCGAGGTATTGGGTTCCGTCATCGATGAAATGGTTGTTGGTGTCGTTGAGCGCTCCTCCTACGAGGTACTCACATCTTAAGATAGGCTGATTGGGATTAGTCTGAAAGGTGTTATTGAAGTACGTTTCGTTTCCGAAATTCTGGCCGCTGCTGCCGACGTTGATATACTCCAGGTTTCCGACGTCGTACATCACATTGTTGAAAATATAGTCTGTAGTTCCCGGAGGAGGCGTTAGCCACATTCCTACTCCGCCGCCTGAAGTGACGAAGGTTTCTATATGCCGGAAGACGTTGTTGTAGATGGCATTCGTGCCAGCAACATCATTAAGGGATTCGAGCATATTCGAGTGGCCGTTCTCGAAAAAATACTCATACAGGTTGTCGTGGAAAAGGTGGAGTGGGTTCGGAATGCACTGTGTTGTATATCGAAATACGTTGTAAGCAACGTCGTAGAATCCCCCGAAGCAGAGTCCTGCCCCGCCGGGATCGGAGTCTGCCCCATCTACCACGTTGTAATGAATACTCTCCCCCACGCTGCCGTTGGTCACGCTGCCATTGAAAGCATAAATGTTGATGCAGACGGTAGTCGAAGTGCACCCTGAGCTGCCGTTCGTTGCGGCAAACTTGAGGTGGCTCCAGCCATGCATGTAAAGATTCTGGAAAGTCAATGGACCTTGTGCGCTGCCGTAGCTCATATAAACGTCATTGTGGCCAGGTTGGCCGGTGTCGCTTTGGCAGAGTCCAGTCATCTCAAGGTTGTCGATGATGTAGTATTGGCGAAAGGTCGCATCAATAAAATCGTTCGCGCTCCCGATCTGATATGCACAACTAGTGACGTAAAAGCTAGGTTGCCCGTACCAATCCGTCGTTGAAATGCACGTGGTCCCATTTGCCGTATTCGCGTTGCATAACGGGTTATCGGCGGTCAGGATAGGACGCGCCCAAGAACTGCCTGAATACCATGACGGATCCACTCCGATATAGAGCGGGTGGCTGCTGGTGCCGTTCGGCGTCTGGCCGTTGTTCCATTCCCACGTCCCGCCGGTGTATGGAGTAGCGCCGGAGTTTCCGAAATGCCAAGTGTCCCCACCGCGAAGGATGATGCCTGTGCCCGGAGGAATTCCGCCATTCTGATTTTGTGCCGTGGCACAAGTCCCGGAACAGTTCGGCATCTGGGGTGCGTGCAGCCAAGGCGTCGATTCGCTGGTTCCGTTATTGGTGTCGGCACCCGCAGCAGAGACGTAATAGCAACTCGTAACCCCCAAACTGGCTAGGGTTACCAGCGTACCGGAAGAGTTGAGATAGTTGGCCCCAGAAGGACAGGTTCCCCCTGCGGCGAAGGCATTAGCGGAAATCAAGAACAACACACAAATTACCTGAAAAAATGCGGTATCACACAGTTTCCGGAAATCTGCCCAGATCATTATTGCCCCCGGAGAGTACTCATATAGAGTGCCACGGTGGGGGTAGAATTCGCATCAATGAGTGTAGCGATTTCGTTACTTTAGTAACATAAAAGTAACCGCCGCCGCCACCGCCAAAACCCACTGTTCCGGTGCTGATCTCTGTAAGCAATTGATTGCACAGGTAATCCGAGATTCCTCACGCGCCCAAATCGGAGTCCGGGCTAAGCGCGGGAGGGGTACCTTCCGGGCATTCTCTCAGTGCTGCACCGTTCTGTTTCGTGCCCACAATACGATCGTGTACCCAAGAACTGTAAGCTTTCCGGCCAGTCCCAGGCGGAGAAATGAGGTTCTTGTGAGAGATGACAATTGTGGCTGGTTCCACTCTGCAGCTTCAATAAATGCATGACCTGCCCCGTCGACTGCCAGGCTATGGAGGATATAGGTCACTAACAGCGGATTCATTCCCTGACCACGATATTGAGGAAACACGTGAAAATCGAAAAGATGCACATCGTCCTGGCCGAGGGGAAAGAAATGGGGTTCGACCGTCCGCCCCTGCAAGGTCCAGCCGTAACCTGCCAATTTTTCGCGCGACTTGATCAGCCAAAGCGAGGCTCCGAGATCAAATCGCTGCTTTATGTTGCGCTCCGCCAGCTTGGGATTCCAAATCCTGATTATCTGTTGGAGGTCCCTAGGGCTAAGCTCAGCAATGCGTTTCTTGCATTCCACCTTCAGAAAGCTGGGGAACTCTGCTGGAGGCGCTGCTTGCGTGGCCAAGTCGCAATAGAACAAGACGGTACGGCCGGAAAACAGGGCCCGTTTTGCCGCCAGGGCGGCCCGCCGGATGGTCTCGACGAAGCCGTGGCGAGTGTAATAGGTCCCCAGACGCGAGAAGGCACTGGGAATATTCATAGTGAAGGCTGCCAACAGCTCTCAGGCCCTCTGTGGAATACTCCCTAAGAGGAGCTGTCGCAGGCAAGCCCCGCTTACCTGTTTCCGCATGTTGTTTTCCTGGCGCCGCCGGGGGCTACCGAAACTCCGCAGAGCGGCCAAACCGTAACGAAGAAGATGATGGAAGAGGATAATGCTTCCGATTCCCAGCCGCCCACAAACGCCGTGATATTTTGACCAATAATGGAGGACCGACCGCTGTTGCGCCACGGCAAAGCGCACGGGAAAGGGAGCCGTGATTTTCCCCCGGTCATGAATCGCCTGAGCGCCGGGATAGAACACAACCTCCCAACCTGCGTTCCAGCAGCGCCGGCACCAGTCCACGTCGTCGCCGTACATGAAAAGGTCTTCGTCCAGCAGGCCGACGGCATCGAAGGTCTCGCGGCGGATCATCGAAAAACAGCCCACCAGCACGTCGACGCGCAGCTCGCGATCGTGTGGGAAGTAGAACATGTGCTCGCCGGCAAACAAGCGCGAGTTCTTGAACTTCGTCGCCAGGCCGCTGGAGGAGCAAAAATTGTTCCACAGCGTTGGGAAGCGGCGGCACGTACTCTGCTGCGACATGTCGGGATTGAAGACTCGCGGCCCCACGTTTCCCACCTTCGGATTGCGATCGAGATAGTCCGCCAGAGCATCCAGACATCCGGGAAAGACAATCACGTCAGGATTCACGAGGGCGATATAGCGGCCCTGGCACTGCCGGATGGCGACGTTGTTTCCCTTGGAGAAACCCAGATTTTCCTCGCTCCGAATGACCTTCACCCAGGGAAACTCGGCGGCAATCATCTCCGAGGTGCCGTCGCTCGAGGCATTATCGACCACGTACGTTTCCATCATCCGCCGGGGCGCGGCCGACGCCAGGCTCTCCAGACACAGCTCCAGATAACGTTTGGCGTTCCAGCCGACGATAACCACTGAAATCTCCACCATGTTCAGAACCCGATCGAGGAGCGGCTCCGCAGACTGCCTGTACGTTGGCGTGTCCGTTGGCGGATGGCCAACCCCGCCTTCATCAGCCGGAACGAAAGCGAATTGCGGCATGCCATCAGCGCCGGCAGATATGTAACGTCAGCGCCCGATATGCCCTTCTTGAAGTGGTACACCCCGGGATTGCTCGCCGGGTCGATCCCACCCAGGTCATAGCGCGTGCAGCCCTTCTCTTTCAGCCAGGCAATCAGCGACCACTGCAGCAGATAGGCGCCCTTAGCGTTCAGGCCGGCATCGCCCGTCGCCCCCAGCAGGTAAATGCCGGTGTCACCCATGGCGGAGGCTACCAATCCCGCGATGGCAACATCGCCTTCATAGGCGATCATTATGCGGAGCCGGTGACGTTCGGGCAGGGCCTGCTGGATGCGTCCGAATTCCTCAACATCCACCCTGGTTTCGAAGGTTTTCCGCAGCCGCATCTGCCGGTAAAGCGCGGCGAACACCGCATACTCCTTGCTAGCTGTGCCGCTGACGATCCTGAGGCCCCTCTTCTCGGAGCTGGTCAACTGGTTGCGCCACTTCTTGTCCAGCCGGCGACGCAGCTCATCGAGCGGCGAGCTTAGGTCCAGCAGGAATGTGTGCTCGCTATTACCGCTGATCTCGGGATCTGATTGGAACCGCCTTAGCCCCGCCTGCAAGACCGCGGCTTCCGCAGAACCAGATGCAACCTGAGGAATCACCCGGAGGAGCAGCTTGCGACGTACTACGTACTCCTGCTCCAGCGCGGCTCCCATTCGGCTGACCGCCTCTCCGTTCAAAGGTTGTCCAATTCGGCGGAACAAAGGTCCCCAGCGCAGATAGGCTACGCCAAAGGGAACCGGTGCCGGCCGCAGGATCCTTAGTTGCGCCACAGCTACGACTTCGCCATCGCGTCGCAAAATGATGTGGCTGAGGTTTTCTTCACCCCATCGCACCGCACCGTAGGCATGCGTCTGGTAGAGATTGGCGTCGGCGAAGAGGTCCAGCAAGTCCGCCCACTCGGCGGCGGTACAGCGATCCACTTCCACCTGCCAATGGTTCGCCGCGCCGGTGATACGCGAGTCCCACTCGATGGCCGACCCCGACCTCTCGTCCCGATTCAGTGCTTCGTCGATCACCGGATGGTTAGGCGCGCTCACGTTCGAGAAGCTCCATCAACATGCGCCTGCGCGAGCACACCCAGGCAATGCGGCGACCATGAAAGGCAACTGCGGGCGCCGGCGGTGCAACAACCGTGAAGCCGACTGCTTTGGCTTCGCGCAACGCCAGATCCAGATCGTCCACTTCGTAACAGACGTGGTGCAAGCCTCCGCCTTTCTGGAGAAAGCTGCTGACAGGTGATTGAGGCTCGGCCGGCTCGACCAGTTCGAATAAGGGGTTGCGCGCATCCAACGGCCAGAAGAAAGACACGCGCACTTGCTGCACCGGATCATGGATGATCTCGCCGTTCCAGGTCGCCGACATCGTCATGGCAAATGAGCTGGCTGCTTTCGCGATGGAGGCCACTACTAAGCCCAAGTGATGGAAAGAGGCCCGCTGCTTCACCAGGGGGCCTTCGACTGCGGTGGGCAGGACTGGCATCGTTCAGGCGCTGGCCACAGCCATCAACGCGCTGGTGCTGCGCCGGATGTGGCGGTTCCGTGGGCTGTAGCACTGCGGAACCGTATATTCCCAACGGGTTTCGCCATTGCTCATGTCTCCCGCGGATCGAAAGCCGAGGCTGGCGTACAAGTCGCTTACCATCGCGTTCTTCTTCGACGGAATAAACACACCGGCGATCTTGCGAATCCCCAATTCCTGGCAGCGCTCCACCAGGGAATCAAACATGGCGAATTCCATCTCGCGCTTAAAGACTCGACAGCTCATCAGCCACAGATGGATTTCCAGCGTCTTGTCCTGTACTCGGCCGCCAAGCACCGAAACCAGGCCGTTGTCGCCGAACCGGTCGGCCAGTCGTCCGTAGAGGGTGACCCAGCCGGGATCGCCGGCCATCGATTCCACCTCAGCGCTGGTGTACCGCCGGGTGGTTAGATTGAACTGATTCGTCTTGTTGATGAGCTGCGTAATCCTCTCCAGGTACACCGGCAGGAACGGGCCGATTTCGGCGCTCATGTCGAGTGAGGAAAGGAACTCACCGTAGTCGGCGAAGCTCGCTTCGGCAACAGCGCGGGTCGCGTTCGAGCTGTAGAAGTCCGATCGGCTTAGGTCGTCGGCAACCAGCTTCGTCAACTCGAAGTAGCGCTCCCGCTCGATGGCTTTGGCATATCCGGCGACGTCGGCGCCGATATTGGGGACGGCCACTTCGGGCAGTTGCTCGGTGACCAGCGCTCTCTCCGCGGGATTGTCGTCAACAAACACCAGACTATCCAGGCCGATGTTGAGTTCAGCGGCGATCGCCCGAATGTTCTCCGGCTTGGCATTCCAGTTGGCCTTGAAGGCGCTGAAGTCTTCCAGCTTCAGGATGCTGTCCGGGTGAGTGAATCCCTCGCGAGCGTTCTCCGGCTCATTCTTCGAGCACACCGCCAGTAGGATTCCCCGGCGTTTCAGGTCTTTTACGTACTGCTGAAAGTCGAGATAGGCCTCTCCGATAGGGTGATCGCGTCCCAACACCAGGTTCTGTACGCCGTCATCGCCGATCACCCCGCCCCACAGCGTGTTGTCTAGGTCGAGAACGACGCATTTGCGCGAACGCCCATAAACCGCTTGCAGCATCCCGGCAAGGTTTCGGGCGAGCGCCAGAGTGGCCGCCGGGCTGATCGCCATGTGAAAGTTGTACCAGTAGTGACTCCCCGCCCAAGTGTCCAGACCCATTTCCGCGGCAAGATAATGGATATCGCTGATCAGCAAGTGTGAATGGCTGCGGGCATAGCGGGCAAACTCGGCGTTCAGCCGCATCAGGAAGCTCACTCGCCCGAACAACTGTGACGCTTCCAGGTTGCCCAGAAGTCGCAGGGTTGGCAGATCGAAGTTGTTCTGGAGAATCAACACGTCTAGTTCCGAATGCACCTTCTCCCACAACCCGGTGAAGCGGGCCATCTCGGCTTCAACCCGCTCCTCGACCCGCGCCTCTTCTTCCAGCAATTCTGGGAATTGCGAAACGTTGCGCCAGGTGGTGTGGAAGAAAACGATGTCCGGCTTGAACTCCCATAACTCTGGGCTTTCGAATAAGACATCGTCACGATAGCGGTTGTAGCCGGACTCGTAAAACGCCGGCTGAATGCCGTTGGCCAACAGGAACAACTCCAGCATCTTCCTGAGTTCGGAGGTGGTCGATCCCCCCAGAATCGCCATCCGCACCGGAAGAAGGTTCTCCTGCTGCAGCAGCTCCTTCTTGAGCGCCTCGCGCTTGCGCAGGATCTCCGCCAACGTCGTCGGCAAAGACACCTTAGCGGCGCTCTTGAGCTTGTTTGAGTTCACGGCCTCTGCTTTCATGGAAACTTTTATCCCAACGGGCGACCGGTTCAGACGCTGGCAACCGCGCCATCGTCCACCTGCGCCAAGCGCAGCAGGTCGCCCACAGTCGAGCAGTCCACCACCCCCTGCAGCGATAGGCTCACGCCGTTGTTGGTTTCGGCCAGGCTGATCAGGCTGATCAGGCTGGTGGAATCCCAGTTCTGCAACTCATCCAGCTTTTCGTTACCTCGAAGCGCGCCGGGGGGCAGCCCGAGGATGTCATCCATCTCCAACAGGAATTCACTGCGCGTCATGAAGGCTCTTCTTCCTCTCTATGGCATGTCAGGCAATGCTGCGCCTGGACTTACTTTGCAATTCCACTCTTGCACCGGTCGCGACAGGCTGCTTGGGGGACGGCTGCGTGCCTGCTCTCCCGCTATAGCGGTTCCGCAGCGCCCGCAGGCGGGGCAGCACTTCGATGTCGAAAAACAGCGCGTCCGGACTGGTGTTTCGAAGGCTTACGCGGTCCAGCGGCGATCTCGGATCCGATTCCTGATTGGCAACGCTTTGGCTGAGAAACACCGCTTGGTGTCCGGAGCGCTTGAGAGCCGCACGTATTTCAGTGGTGAGGTCGGCGGACGAACCGTAAGGGACGCTGAACGATCGTACCGGTCGGCCCGTCAGACGTTCCAGCTCCACTTTGTTATGCTCCACCTCGTTTCTAACATCCTCCGCAGTCAGCGTGCGACAGCGCGCATGGGTGTAGGTATGGTTGCCAATCTCAAACCCTAAGGCTGCGAGTTCGCGCAGGTCCTCGCCAGTCAAGTAGAGGCATGCCTTCCGCGCCAGCTTCTCCTCGTTGATGCCGATCTCGTGCTTGAGCGCCGCCAGAAAAGCATTTCTCTGCTCGAGCGACAAAGTCGGAAATAGACTGGCAAACACATCGGTCATCGACTTCATCGGAGCTGCCGCAGCACGCCTGACTGCCCGAGCCGCGCGGTTAATGGCTTGCATTCCCGCGATATTAGCGGCATAGCAAACGATGTTGTCGGGCGCCAGACGATGGTTGTCGATGAACGCTGCATTGACAAAGAAGACCGGTGCGATCCCCAGTTCGCGGCACAGCGGCACCGCGGTGTGCAGTACGGAGCGGTAGCCATCGTCAAAGGTCACCAGCATGGCGCGCTCCGGCAGCGCCCGCCCCGGCTCCGCCCTCAGTACGTCGTCTAGCGATACAGGAGTGTAGTTTTCGGCGACGAAAGTCAGCGCGGTTCGCAATGCCTCCGGCGTCAGGCTGAGCTCCATGCCCCGAGTAAAAGCCGATTCCGCCGGCGAGACGTCGTGGATCACCAGGCAACGCAGCCCATACGCGCGTCCCAGAAGGGCGGCGACCCCGAAACGTCCGGGCATGCGTCCCAGCCACCAGGCGGCAAGAGAGATTGTGCCGTTCTTCAGATTCATGTGCTCAGGGTGAGCGAGCTGTCACGCAACGGCAGCGCAACTCCGTTCCGCGAAGCTGCGATGCCACAGCTCAAGCGTCAGCAGCGAGAAGATTTCCTTCGACCGGCCTCCGGAGACCTTGTCCTGCGCCAGTAGTTTTCGTACTGCGGTGGCGGAGAAGTAACCGCGTTCCAGGGTGCTGCGGTCGGTGAGAATTTCGGTCACCCAGCTTTGCAATTGCTTTCGCAGCCAGCCTTCGTACGGTACCGGAAAGCCAGCCTTTGGGCGGCGCACAATCTCCTGCGGAATTCGTTTCGAGAGCGCCTTTTTCGCCAGGTATTTCGTGGTGAGGCCGTGAACCTTCAGATGCGGCGGCAGCGCGGCGGCAAACTCCAGCAGCTTATGGTCCAGCAGCGGCACTCTCAGCTCCACCGAGTTTGCCATCGTCATCTTGTCGGCTTTGATCAGCAGGTCGTCCGGCAGCCATGTCTTGGTATCGAGGTAGAGCATCGCATCCAGGGTGTTCTCGCCTCGAACCTGCTGCTGCAAGCTGCGCAGCGGCGCAACGCTGTGCTCGCGGTCAACGGCATCGGCAAAGTCGTCGTTGTAGATGTCCGAAAGCCCGCCTCCCGAGAAGCGGTAAGGATTTGAGGTGCGGCTGTAGTAATAGCCGGGAAAACTCGCCTCGATCAGCGGCAGATATTTCTCGATGCGCGGCGACCGGAACACGCGATTGGCGACGGATGCCGCTGCCCGGAGGCTCCGGCGGAAGGGCCGCAGCCCCTGCTTGATACGTTCCAGCCACAGCAGATTGCGGTAGTTGCTATAGCCGGCAAACGCTTCGTCTCCACCCTCGCCCGACAGCAGGACTTTCACCGTTCGGCTCGCCAAGCGGGAAACGTAGTACAGCGCCACCGCTGGTGGCTCGCACACCGGCTCTTCCATGTGCCAGATGTATAGCGGAAGAAAATCAGCGAAGTCTTCCGCCGTGATGGTCATCTCGTGGTGCTGGGTACCGTAGGTATCGGCGGCGAGCCGGGCATACGGCCTTTCATCGGCAACGCCTGGATCCGAGAAACCAATGGTATAGGTGCTGATCGGCTTCTCCGTGCGCTCCCTGGCGAAGCTCAACACGGCGGTCGAATCCACGCCGCCACTCAGCAGCACGCCCACCGGGACATCGGCAATCATGTGCTGCTGTACCACTTCGCCCAATAGAGCGACCAGTTGCTCCTCATACTGACCGGGCGCAAGCGGCGTAGCGGGCTTGGTAAACTCCAGGTCCCAGTACTGCCGGACTTGCACGCGGCCATGCTTCACCGTCAGGTAATGCCCCGGCAACAGCTTGCGGATCTTGCCGAACAGCGTCTCTTCCCCCGGCATATAAAGGAACGTGAGAAACCGGTCGATCATCTCCGGCGCGATCGTCGTGTCGACCTCCGGGTCAGCCAGCAGAGCCTTGATCTCGGAGCCGAATGCCAGGAAACCCTCACCCAGCGCGTAGTACAGCGGCTTGATCCCTACGCGATCTCGCGCCAGCAACAGGCTGCGCTCGTTTTCGTCCCAGATCGCGAAGGCGAACATCCCGCGTAGCCGGTCAAGGCATGCCACCCCCAACTCCTCGTACAGATGCACGATGACTTCAGTGTCCGTCTGCGTCTTCAGCACATGGCCTTTGCTCTCGAGATAAGGACGCAATTCCTGATAGTTGTAAATCTCGCCATTGAATACGATCCACACCGTGCCGTCTTCGTTCGATAGCGGCTGATGCCCAGTCTTCAGGTCGATAATGGAGAGGCGGCGATGTCCCAACCCTACCTGCGGACGCAGCAAGACGCCTTCATCATCGGGACCACGATGCCGCATGGTATCGAGCATCCCCTGGACCAGGTCCGGCTCAACGACAGCGTCCCGGCCGAAGCCCACCTTTCCGCAAATCCCGCACATAATCGCCTA
>Ga0335073_10013913_pt1 | contig 11278 bp, 10 predicted proteins | sample Lox_Sample_22_FD_207093 | JGI IMG/M metagenome (GOLD analysis project Ga0335073, IMG submission 207093) | Soil microbial communities from Loxahatchee National Wildlife Refuge, Florida, United States - Lox_Sample_2.2 | ecosystem: Environmental > Terrestrial > Soil > Wetlands | place: USA... | reverse complement strand
CGATTCCAATTTCGGGTTCAACGCCTCCACGGAGGAGTACGAGGATCTCGTGAAGGGCGGCGTGATCGATCCCACCAAAGTTACTCGCACCGCCCTGCAGAATGCAGCATCCATCGCGTCGCTTATGCTGACGACCGAGGCCATGATCTGCGGAATTGTGGAAGAAGGAGAGAACTAAAGCGGCTAGGGAAGGAGCGCTATGAACAAGAGACTACTAAAGCGACACAATCGCCAGGTTGCGCGCGCCAAAGACCGGGCCAAGCAGTCGGGACCCGATTTGAGAACAGCGGAACAGGTGGCGGCAGCGCGCGAAGCCAGCCGCGCTGTGACTGGTCCGCGAACCGCCCGCCGTGCGTTTTACTCCACGCCGTCGCTGAACGGCGACGCCGCCGCGGCGAGAGGCGCGGTCACTACGGAGAAAGGCGTATGATCCGCGCTGCGGCAAGGTTCTTCTCCACACTCTGCCCGCATTGCAGATCGATCGACTTTAGAATCGCAGAGCCGCGAAATGGCCTGGAAACGGCTCTCCAGTGGCTTCTTCAACCCTACTGGTGCTGTCTTTGCGGTCATCGCTTTTTCCTGTTCCGTTGGCAATTCCCGGATGGGGAGGCGACGTAAGACAGGCCGTGCGGACGCAGCCCGCGCGCGGCCCTTGCAGTGCCAACCGCAGGGATCTCCGAAAATCAGCTCGAACAACTGAAACAAGCCATACGCTCCAAGCTGAGGCGGTTGTCAGAAGAGGATCGCAAAGCCGCTCGAATAGAGCACCGGAATAGTCGCGAGAACCGAAGGAAACAACCGCCAGCCACTTTTGGGTCGTAATTCTGCTCGAGATTTTGTCCCCCGAACTTAACTCGAAAATCGTTTCGTCTTCCTGTACAGCAGCTTGCCCTCAACAGATACGTTCCGCCATGATGGATGTCTAGATGCCCGGCACCGATGGTCTGGAGGCCACCCGGCGCATTCGCGAGCGCGAGCGCGCGAGCGGCGTCAACCCCGCCCACGCGTCCTTCCAACGCTGCCTCCTGTCGCGGTCCGCGGTCCCACTACAGCGAAACGCGCAGACTCCGGCTTTTGCAGCCGCTTACGCCACGCGTAGAAGGAGACTTTCTCCCAAATGATTTGATGGTTGACTATATATCAAGCCGACCCTACCCGCGGAGTTGAAACCAGGGTTCCCGGCGAAGGCATAAATGGACGGAGAATTATTCGAGTTCAGCGTTCTTGACGTAACTCTGCCCGGGCTTCGTAGCGAACGTAATCGTCTTACCACCGTAGCTCAGGCGGCAGGGATGGCCTTCCGTCGACACGATCTTCACCCAGCTGAGCTTGCCGCCGACCCACGCAACATCCACGATAAAGCCGCCTCGCGCACGGACGCCATCGGCTTTGCCGCTGGGCCAGGCTTTGGGCAAAGCGGGCAGCAGGCGAATCTCGCCCCCCTGGCTTTGAATCAGCATTTCCGCCATCCCCGCGGCGACGCCCTGAATTCCTTGATTGCCTTCGAATGAAGGGACCTCGTCGCTGTCTTCCTTCGTTGGGTGGAGACTAATGTCGGTCAGCATGCGTCGCAGCAACGATTCGGCGCGGTCCCCGTCGCCCAGCCGGGCGCGAAGACAAATCTTCCACGCGCCGGACCAGCCGCGGTTCTCTTCTCCGCGACGCTCCAGCGTCGTACGCACAGCTTCCACCAGCGCCGGGTTGCTTGTAGCGTTGAATTGGTTGGAAGGGTAGAAAGCGTAAAGCGGGGAAAGGTGTCGGTGCGTCACTTCCGGTTCGTCGTAGTCTTCGAGCCACTCCTGCACCTGACCATGTTTGCCGATCCGCGTCGGAGGAAGACGGTTACGGGCGCTCGCCACCTTGGCGCGAAGTTCGGCGTCCACGCCCAGCGTCGTGGCAGCCGCGATGGTGTGGTCGAACAGGTCGCGTAGGAGTTGACTGTCCATCGTAGGCCCCGCCCCAACCTGCGTTCTCTGATGATTTGGGAGAAAGAAGGAGTTCTCGGGCGAAACCGACGGCGCGGTCACTAACCAATGGTGCACAGGATCTTCGACAAGAAAATCCAGAAAAAATTCGGAGGCGCCGCGCAGCAGCGGGTACAGACGCTTCACGTACGCATCGTCGGGCTCGAAGGCGTAGTGCTCCCAGAGATTCTGTAGAAGCCACACCCCGCCCGTCGGCCAGATTCCCGCGTTCGTCAGATCCGTGGGCGCGGTATTCATCCAGATGTCGGTTCCGTGATGCGCTACCCAACCGCGGCAGCCATACAACTCGCGAGCTGTGCGGGCCCCTGCTTCCGCAAGCTTCTCGACAAACCTGAACAGCGCGTCGTTGGTCTCGCGCAGGTTGGTGCTTTCCGCCGGCCAGTAACATTCCTGAAGATTGATATTGAGCGTCCATCGCCCTTGCCAGCGGCCCTCCAGATTATCCAGCCAGACGTTGTGATTGTTGAAGGGCAGCGTGCCGGGCCGGGATACCGCCAGCAAAAGATACCGGCTGTACTGAAAGTATTGCGCCTCAAATAAGGGGTCCACGCCTCCGTTGCGCAGGTTGTGCATGCGGGTCGTCGTGTCCTCCGCGCCCGCCCCCTGACCGCCGAGATCGAGTTTGGCGGTGAGGAAGCGTGGACGCCAATCCTGGACGTGCCGTTCCCGCAGCCGGATGAACGGCGTACCAGCCGCGGCCATGCGCGCGCTAACGAATCGGCCGGGGTCGGCATTTGGCTCGGCGTTCCAGTCTACGAAGCTGGTGGCCGCCGCCAGAATGATGGTGACCGCGTTGGCGTTCTTGACCGAGACGCACGCCGACGTCCTCGCTTCATCTTCGTCGATCCGGCAACTGCCAAGCGCGCCACCCTCCGGGATGACTTTGATTCGCGCCTGCCAGCGCATTTTCGACGGCACGGCGGCTGGATTGGCCGACGCCCCTGTGGCAACCGTCTCAACGCCTCCGTTCATCACGATCCCGCCGCTCGCCTCGCCCACACTCTGGGCGCTGGGCTGGATGCTCGCCAGACGCGCGGCCAGCGAAATGCTCGCCGGCTTGTCCGCGGTGATGTGGACCACCAGCGCCTGATCCGGATACGAGGCAAACACCTCTCGGACGAAATGAACGCCGCCAACCTCGTAGGTGACGCGCGCGATGGCGGAATCCATATCCAGTTCCCGGCGGTAGCCGGCCGCATCGGCAGCGCCTTCGAAACGCAGGCGCAGTTCCCCCATCGGCTGATAATGCTGCACCGACCGCGGCCGGCTCAGCAGCTGCTCGCACAGCCGCTGCGCCTCCTGGAAATTCCCGCTAAATAACAGTTCGCGGATCTCCGGCAGGATTTTCGGACCCTCCGGATTGTTCGGATCGTAGGGTGATCCGCTCCAGAGCGAGTCGTCGTTGATCCGTATCGACTCATCGCGCACGCCGCCGAGCACCATCGCAGCCAGGCGGCCGTTCGATAACGGCAGGCCCTCCCAGTATTTAGCAGCGGGCGTCCGATACCACCACACGTTGCCGGATTCGTCAGCGGCGGCGGCCACCTGCGGCAGCAGGACACAACCGGTTACCAGAGCTGCCAGCGCACAGCGCATCTTTGAAACGGAATCCCTCCAGATCGTATCATCAACTGACACTGTAGTTGAAAAGGAGAATTCCAGTATGGCGAAAAGGGTTGCGGTAGCGGGCAAGCCCATACGGCATCCGCCATTCCGTGTCTCTTTGACCGGTCGGGCTGACTACACGCTCCGCGAGCGAATCCTGAAGGGCTTGTTTCCCCCGGGCACGGCGCTCTCGCGACGCCGGCTCGCCGCCGGGTTGGGGGGCAGTTTTCTCCCTGTCTCCGACGCCATGCTCCGGCTCGAACCAGACGGCCCGCTCGAAAGCCGGTCTCCCGCTGGGACGCGCGTGAGAGTCCCGACGGCCGGCGAGATTCGGGGGCGATACGTAGCTAGGGAAGCGCTCGAAGCCGAGTCTGCCAAACTCTGCTGCCGGCGCGCCACCTTCCAACAGCGCCTGGAATTGCGGCGTCTCGGCGAGCATCTCGACACGCTCTACCCGCATCTGGCGGCCTCGCGCGACTCCGAGTTCGTTTACGTGGTTCACCGGCAGCACATGAGTCTTCAGCAAATTGCCGGGTGTGCGAGTTGTCCCGCCGGATCGCTTGCATTGCCAGCCGCGGCAAGCGTGATGGGCAACCAGCCAGGATGATGGGCAACTGAAATGACGCGCATCGACGGATTCGGCGCGCGAAACTGGTGTGGTAGGTAACGAATGAAACCAAAGTGATACTCGTCTCAATACTTCCCTTCCCACTTCTCCACCGACCCCGCCCCCTCCACCTCCACCGGCCGCTGCTCCGCCCGCGGCAGCAGCAGCGCGACCCCGCCCTCGTCCGTGTGCCTGCCTGACGATGTCACCACAACCCGTATCCGATCGGCCGTGCAACTCATCGCGACCCGCCACGCGCCGCAATCGCCACCACGATAGGCCTCGCTCTCCCCGTCGTCTTCGTAACTCTCTCCCGCACCTTGCCCTTCCGCCGGCGGGAATAAAAGAAAACCGCGCCTGTCGCGGCCGGCAGTCGGAGGATCATACAAATTCACCGGAATCGCGCTGCCGGCGCGAGCCAGAACCACCGGATGATCCCACGCCGCGGCCAACTCGACACTCCGGCCGCCGCGGAATCTCTCGCCGCTCCAGAAGTCGCACCAGTCGGCTCCTTGCGGCAGATACACGCGCCGCGTCATCACACCCGGCTCCACCACCGGCGCCACTAACAGCGACGGCCCCAGCATCATCTCGTCGTTCTCCCGATAGCACTCGCGATCCGCCGGAAAATCGTAAAATGTCGGCCTTGTCACCGGCTCATACTCCGCCCGGTATCGCGCGAGCAGCAGATAAAGATAGGGCGTCAGCCGGTAGCGCAGCTCGATCAGTTCGCGAATCAGGTGTGTGACTTCCGGATACATCCAGGGCTCATTCGCCGTCCCGTCGTCGTTCCACGAATGGATCGAGAAACGCGGCAGGAAGATCCCGGCCGCCACCCATCGCACCAGCAGCTCGGCGTCCGGACGCGGTCCGGCAAAACCGCCCACGTCGTGGCCGCTGTTCGAAACCCCCGAAAGAGCCAGCCCCAGGCCCATCTTGATGTTGTATTTCAGCGTCTCCCACGACGTGTAATTATCCCCGGACCACGTTTGCGCGTACCGGTGCATGCCCACGGCGCCCGACCGCGTCACCAAAAAAGGTCGGATCCCAGGCCGATACTCCGATTGCGCCTGCCGCGACGCCCGCATCATCAGCAGCGGCTGTAGCGGACGGGTTTCGCGCGCCGGACGCGGCGCGCCGAAGCCGTGCGCCATCACCTCCCGCGACCACACTTCATACTCGTTGTTGTCGTTCCAAGTCGCCGATATGCCGTACTCCAGCAGCGCCGATTTCACCTTCTCCTTCCACCACCGCAGCGTTTCCGGATTGGTGAAATCGAGGTACACCCCCGCATCGTCCCAGAACTGCACCCACGCAGGCTCTCCATCGGGCGCGCTCAGCAACAGCTTCTTCGCTCGCGCCTCCTCCAGCAGCGGATGGCCGCGCAGCAGGCACGGCTTGATGTTGGGGCAGAGGCGCACCCCCGCCTCCGAATAGCTGCGGACGAACGCCGCGGGGTCGGGAAACTTATCCCGGTTCCACGTAAAGACACAGCGCTTTGGCCCGATGGAGCTATACCCCGACGAGAGATGGAACGACTCGCACAAAATTCGGTGCTCGGCGGATTTTTCCAGAAATTCGCCCATCCGTTCCTGCGCGTTGGGCGCATCCGTGTAACTCATCGTCGAGCCGGAATAACCCAGCGACCACCGCGGCATCAACGCCGGACGTCCCGTCAGCCAGGTGAAGCGCCGCGTCACCTCCGCCACCGACGGCCCCGCGATCAGGTAGTAATCCAGGTCGCCACTCTCGGCCTGGAAGTAGCGGTACAGACCATGATAGTTGTCCAGTTCGCGGCCCAAATCGAACACGCCTTCCGACAGCGTGTCGTAAAAAAGTCCGAAAGCCACCTGCTGGCGCGGCCTCCACGTGATGTAAAACGGGATGTGCTTGTACAGCGGATCCGACGATTTGGCGCTGTACCCCATCGCATCCACGCTGCACAGGCGATACCGGCCGCCCGCGCGATTGGTCTCGCCGGAACGCTCTCCCAGGCCGAAATACATCTCGTCACGTTCCCGCGCCAGGTAGTGGTAGACCTTCTCATCCCACCAGCCGAAGTTGTAAGCCTGCGTGCCGCGGTCGCGCGCGACGGGCTGCCATTGGCCATCCACGCGGATTTCCCACGTGCACCGCAGCCCTCGCAGCTCGATGGTCAGCCCGATGCGTTGCGTCTCAATGCGCAACCCATCCGGCTGTCGCTCCAGCCGGAACTCGGGAAGCGCAAAACCTGTGGTGTCGAACCGGTCGAGTCCTTCGGCCGGCGTATCCTCCAGGCCGGGCGCGATGGACCACGTCGCCGGCTGACGCAAGGCGCCGCCGGGCAACACCATCACGCGGATCATATCTTCTTCCAGTACGAACACGTGGGCCGTAGCGCTAGTCGAACTCGTCAGATCGATACGCCCCGGACCAATCCTCTCAATGCGGAAAAGCGGTGGATCGCAAACAGTCGAGAATGCCGTCATGGTTTCGTCTCCCGCCATCGCGGACGTAGTAAAAGAATCAGGATGGCCGCTCCCAACAGATCGAATACACCCAGGCACGCGAACAGCGGTCCGTAGCCGACCCGCTCCGCCAGGGCGCCAACCAGCAGAGAAAAGGATAAACCGCCGGTCCACGACGCCATCCCCGTCAGGCCGTTTGCGGTCGCCACTTCGCTTTCCGCGAATACGTCCGCCGTCAAGGTATTTAGCAGGCCCGAGATCATCTGGTGAGCGAAACCGCCCAAGCAGAACAACGCGATGGCGACCCCTGCGTTGCCGGCCAGCGCCACACAACCCGGCGCGATCATGATCACCGCGCCCACGCCGATCCCGGCCACCCGCGAACCCACCAGCGTCAGCCTGCCGAAGCGCATGAGAATCGGCGAAAGATAGCCGCCCAGGATGCCGCCCAGGTCGGCCGCGAGAAACGGAAGCCACGCGAACAGGGCGATGCCTTTCAGGTCCATGTGCCGCTCGCTGGCCAGATAGAGAGGAACCCAGAAGTTGAAAGTCTGCCAGGCCGGCTCGGCGAGAAAACGTCCGATGGCGATGCCCCAGAATCGGCGGTGTTGCACAATTTCGCCTGCTGGCGCCCTCGCACCGGCCGCCTTCGCAACCCGCCCCGCCAGAATGTGCCGGAGTTCCGCTTCACCCAGTGCCGGATGCTCCCCCGGAGAGCGGTAGCAGATCCACCATGCGGCTGCCCAGAAGAAACCCAGGACGCCCGTGCCCGCGAAGGCCACCCGCCAGTTGTAGTGCAGCGTCAGAAAGACCACCACCGGCGGCGCCAGCAGCGCGCCCAGCGAGGTCCCCGCGTTGAACCACCCGATAGCCACCGAGCGCTCCTTGCCCGGAAACCACTCCGCGACCGCTTTCACCCCCGCCGGAATCGCGCATGCCTGGTTCAGCCCCAGCAGCCCGCGTAATGCGGCCAGCGATCGCCATCCGGCGGCCCCGCCGTGCAGCGTGCCGATCACCGACCACCCGATCGCGAACAACGCGAAGCTCAGCCGCAGCCCCAGGTGGTCGATCACCCAACCGCACACCGGCTGCATGATCGTATACGCCAGTTGGAATGCGCCGACGATATAGGAGTAATGCCGCGTATCGAAATGCAGCGTCTCCTTGAGTTGCGGCCCCAGGACGGCGAGCGAGTTGCGCGCCAGATAGTTGATGATGGTGCCGAGGCAGACCAGCGCCACAATCCACCATCGCAGACCCCGGATCGTCGCTCGCATGGATCAACAGAATAGCGCCCCTACCTGGTCCGCGCGAGCCGGTGTGGGGCAGGTTTTCAACCTGCGGCCGATTTTCAATCGGCCTGGACGCCAACGCGCGAAAGCGCGCCTTCCGCACTCGTCCTTCGCGGAAGTTCCGGCGCATCCAACTGAACTCTCACGTCTCACGCCCTGTTCGGCTGCAAGCCCGCCGCCCGGTTCGCCGGCTCCGATGGCAATCCCATCCACCTGTTTCAACGCAGAGGCTGAGCCGTCTTGGTCTTGGCGCGGTCCATGTACTTCAGTTCGGCGAGGTTCAAACGGATACTGTCGCCTCGCTCCACAAACGGCGGCACCATAATCTCCACGCCGTTCGCCAGCCGCGCCGGCTTCCACGTGCTGTCCTGCTGCCCATGCGAAGCGGGTGCGGTCTCCGCGATCACGACGTCGAGGACGCCGGGCAGCACCGCGCTCACCGGCCGGCCTTCCACAAATTCCACCGGCAGGCTCATTCCCGCTTCCAGAAACTTCGCCTGTTCTCCGATGACCGCCGACGGCACCTCCACCTGATCGTAAGTGCCTGGGTCCATAAAACAGCACTGGCCCCCGTCCTGGTAGAGAAACTCGAGCGATCGCCGGTCAATGTCCAACTGCTCCAGCTTGAGTTCGGCGCGGAAACTGTGCTCCCAGAGCGTTCCCGTGGCAAGATTGCGGAGACGCACGTGGTTGACGCCGCCCATCTTGCCCTGGCCTGGATGGTAATCGGCGGCCAGCACTCGGTACGCCTGGTGCTCATAGCGGATCGCCATCCCCACGCGAAGCTGCGTGGCGGCGATCATCGGTGGCCTCCTTTCCGTATCTTCGTGCCGCCGCGGCTTGGCTCCCCCGCGCGAAGAGTTGGTTGTTGGGCGTTGACAGGCCGCGGATGTCCGATCACCCAGGTTCGGATGACGTGAGGATGACGTGCTTTGTCCATAGCGGTCCTCTTCCGGCTACAGTCTACTGCCGTGCAACGATCGGCGGAAGGGGGCTACGTATGCCGTGCCTGCCGCTGTCAGGAGAATCGATATTTGCGGCACACCACTGAAAATGGGACAATCCCTGAATCGAGGAGGATTCATTGCCGCCGAAAACCGCAAGCACGGTCGGGATTTGGGCAATCTTATGGGCTGCCTGTTTCGGCGCTCGTCCCGCGATCTCCGCCACGCCGCTGGTGCTGCGCTACGTCGCAGATCCCGCAACTCGCGAGTCGCGTCTGACCCTCCGTCGGCAGGGCGCCCGCATTCTCATCGTCGACGATTTTTCAAACCGAATCGTGGCCACGGCCCCCGCGGCGCAAGTCAAACGCGTCTCTGTCCGCGGCGTCGATGGCGATCACAATGACACACTCACGGTGGATTTTTCGGACGGTCTCAACCTGCCTGGCGGTATCGATTTCGATGGAGGCGCCGGCGGATTCGATACCCTTCAGATCGTTGGAGGCAACGGCCTCGATGTGCGTCATCTCGCCGCCAACCGCTCCGATGGTTCGCTCCAGGTCGGCGCGACCGAAATCCGCTACCGCAATCTCGAGCCAATTCTCGACACCGTTCCCAGCGCCTCTTTCACGTTCAACCTCCCATCGGGTACAACGGGCGCAATCCTCCAGGATAATGGCTCAGGCCTGGCGCAAATCCTCAGCACCAATAGCACCTTTGAAGTGGACACATTCCAGAACAAGGGTGCGCTCACCATCAATGGCGGATCGGGGACCGACACCTTAACCCTCGCCGCCAACGTCTGGCCGGACCTCACCGGCGTCCCGGTCAGCGTCAATGGAACCGCCGGCAACCTTACGCTGATTGTCGATCTCACCGGCGCCACCACCCCCAACCTGCCCGTCACCAACAACGTGGGCGTCCTGTCCGGTACCTGGACCTTCGCGAATCGCCCCACCCTGACCTTCTCCGCTGTGCAGTCGCTCAACCCCACCGATGTATCCGTGTCCAATAACGGTCCGGCCTCCGTCGTCGTCGGATCCAACCTCACCTACACCATCACCGTCACCAATACCGGATCCAACTGGGCTGCCGGCATCACGGTAGCCGATACGCTTCCGGCAAACACGAGTTTCGTTTCGGCGGCGCCATCGCAGGGTTCTTGCAGCGGAACCTCGGCGGTCGCCTGTTCTCTGGGCCAGATCGCCCCCGGCGCCTCCGCCACCGTCACGCTGGTGGCCCGTGCCAACTCGGGCGCTTCGGTCTCCGATACCGCCACGGTTTCGACCACAACCACCGACACCAACGCGCTCAACAACAGCTCAAGCTCCACTACTACCTTGAGTGCGCCACCGACGGTGCCGGCGCTCTCCATCGCAGGTTTGACCGTATTGACAGTCTTGCTGGCTGCGTTCGGGACCATTTTCTATCGCCGCGCGGCCGCCTCACGGATTCTGTGAGTTGTCACTCCGCCGGTAAGCCGTCGGGATTTCGCCTATTGAGTTTCGGATCACACTGGACTTGAGCCGTGGCGCCCGTGCGGTGCGTCTATTACGGATCATCTTGAACGGACGAGCCGTCAGCGCTTGTCCGTCCAGGGATTGATAACCTGGATGCCGCAACGCCGGAAATCGGAAGCATTGCGAGTGGCGACACCCCCGTGTTGCGATCGCGCGATCGCGGCGATCATCCCGTCAAATTGCGAAATCGGGTGGCCGGCAGCGGACCGCTCCGCCACAATCCTCGCATACATCCGCGCGGCGGATTCGTCGAAAGGCAAAATGCGTCCGCTGAACTGTTCGGCGAATATCCTCTCCACAGCCGCAGAAAGTTGTCCCCGCCGTTTGCCTGCCGGAAGCGCCTCAATGCCGTTGAGAATCTCGGCCAAAGTGATGGTGGTCGTGTATATCTCCAGCGGCTGTTGCGAGACAATCCACTCCACCACGGCTGCCGACGGCGCCGGTTTGAGCACTTCCGTAAGCACGTTCGTATCGAGAACTATCATTTGAGTTTAGGCGGGCGGCGAATCGATTCGCGCGGTGGAATCGGAAGCTCCACGCCCCCTAAAGGCTCGATACACCGGCGCATTGCCTCCACTAGATTGGGCGCCGCCGCTTTCGGCGCGTTAACGCCGGCACGCAGAATCTCGCGAGCTTCTTGCTCCATCGAACGGCCATGACTCGCCGCGCGCACGCGCAGCTTCGCCTTGACAGACTCGTCCAGCCGCCGGATGGTGATGCTCGCCATAAGCGGATGATAGCACTGCAATCACTTTCTACGTGTCGCTGCAGCCGCTTCGCCCGGATCCCTGCCCAAACCGTTTGATGACTCGCGCCCAACTCCGCTGCCGGACGCCGGCCATCATCCTCACGCGAAAAACCCGCGATAGATACCTGCCGCG
>Ga0335073_10013912_pt1 | contig 11278 bp, 9 predicted proteins | sample Lox_Sample_22_FD_207093 | JGI IMG/M metagenome (GOLD analysis project Ga0335073, IMG submission 207093) | Soil microbial communities from Loxahatchee National Wildlife Refuge, Florida, United States - Lox_Sample_2.2 | ecosystem: Environmental > Terrestrial > Soil > Wetlands | place: USA: Florida... | reverse complement strand
ATTCAGTGGATAAGACGTAATTACAAGGGAAAGAGAGACCATGGCTGCAAGCAACCTTCAGGAAGTAATCGATCAGTCCGGTGACATCGTTTCGCTGCTTCGCAACTCACAGATCGGCGCGTACATCTATCCGGTGGTGCCGTACGAGTTCACCAACTGGCGCCACGAGCAGAAGGCGTGGCGTGAGACCGCCGTGCTGTTCGACCAGTCACATCACATGGTGAACTTCTGGTTCAAGGGTCCGGATGCGCTCAAGCTTGTCTCCGACGTCGGGATCAACAGCGTCGCGAATTTCCCGGTCAACATGGCGAAGCAGTTCGTTCCGTGCACGCCGGCGGGGCACGTGATCGGCGATGGCATCCTGTTCCACCTCGACGAGGACGAGTTCGTGTGGGTCGGCCGCAACCCCGCCGCCAACTGGCTTAAATTTCACGCGGAGACCGGCGGCTACAAGCTCGACTTCGAGTACGACAACCGCTCTCCCTCGCGTCCGTACGGCAAGGCGGTGACGCGCAAATACTGGCGGTTCCAGATCCAGGGCCCGAATGCCTGGCAGGTGATCGAGAAGGTCAACGGCGGACCGGTCGAGCAGCTGAAGTTCTTCCGCATGGCGGAGATGAACGTCGGCGGCCAGAGCGTCAGGACACTCCGTCACGGCATGGCCGGCGAGCCTGGCCTCGAGCTTTGGGGCCCGTATGCGACCTACGACGAAATTCGCGGCACGATCCTCGAGGCCGGCAAGGAGTTCGGGCTCGAGCCCTGCGGCGCCCGCGCCTACGCCTCCAACACGCTCGAGTCGGGCTGGATCCCGTCTCCCCTGCCCGCCATCTACACCGGCGACGGGATTCTGAAGAGCTATCGCGAGTGGCTCGGGGCCGACAGCTACGAGGCCAACAATGCCCTCGCTGGAAGCTTCGTCTCCGAGAACATCGAGGATTACTACCTCAACCCCTGGGAGCTCGGGTACGGCCAGTTCGTCAAGTTCGACCATGACTTCATCGGCCGCGACGCGCTCGAGCAGATCGAGGCCGATGGCCAGCGCAAGAAGGTCACGCTGGCCTGGGCCGACGAGGACTTCGTCAGGATCGTCGGGTCGGTGACGGACACCCTCGAGGAGCCCTATCAGTTCTTCGACCTCCCGATCGCCAACTACGGCTCGTCGAACTTCGACTCCGTGCTCGACGCCGACGGCGACGTGGTCGGGTACTCGATGTTCACCGGCTACAGCGCGAATGAGAAGCGCGCACTGTCGCTGGCCACCGTCGATCAGTCGGTCGAGATCGGCAGCGAGGTCCAGGTCGTGTGGGGCGAGCCGAACGGCGGTACACGCAAGACCACGGTCGACCATCCGCACCGGCAGATCAGCGTCCGCGCGGTCGTCAGCCCGGTGCCGTATTCCGAGCCGGCACGTCTCTCGTACGCCGAGGGCTGGAGGACCACGGCTGGCAGGTGAGCTCAGCTAGGCGACGTAGGCCAGATCTTGCGGCCGCCGGTCGCGCACGGCCCTCGGGGTGAGCCCGGCGAGGATGTCGACCGCGCGCTCGAGCTGTGCCGGCGCGAGCGTGAACGGGAGTCTGAGGTGACGCTCGAGCACACCGGCGGCCGCGAACCGGGGGCCCGGCGTGAGCTGTAGGTCCTGCTCACCGGCGGCGATCGCAAGGCTCGTGCTGATCGGCTCCGGCAGCTCGGCCCAGAGGAACATGCCGCCAGCGGGTAGCTCGTACCGCCACTGCGGAAGCCTGCGCTCGAGCGCGTCGGCGAGCGCGTCCCGCCGCCGGCGGATCATCGACCGCCGCTCGGCCAGGATCTCGTCGAGGCGTTCGAGGACGTGGGTGGCGACGATCTGCTCGAACAGCGGGCCGGACATGTCGCTCGTGGCGCGGGCGGCGACCAGACGGTGAATCATCGCCGGGTCGCAGCGAGCCCAGCCGATGCGGAGTCCGCCCCACACGGCCTTGCTCAGCGATCCAACCGTGATCGTGCGCTCGTCGCCGAAGCTCGCAGCCGGCGCCGGCATCTCGACTCCGTCGAGGTTGAGCTCGACGAATGTCTCGTCGATCACGACGACCGTTCCCCCGGACCGGAGCGCGCGCATTGCGCGCCGCCGGGCGGGCTCGTCGATCAAGACCCCGGTCGGGTTGTGGAAGTCCGGCATCAGGTACGCGAACGTCGGCCGGTGGCTCCGTGCGACTGTCCGCAGCGCATCGAGATCCCACCCCTCGCGCGCCACCGGGACCGGCGCGAGCCGGGCTCCCGCCCCGCGCAGGGCATCGAGCGCGACGGGGTAGCTGGGTACCTCCACGAGCACCCACCGGCCGCGCGGGAGCGTCGCCCTGATCGACAGATCGAGCCCGTGCATCGCCCCGTTCGTTACGAGGATCTGCTCTGCTCGTGTGGGCAGCCCGCGCCGTTCGAACCATGCCGCGATCGCTCGGCGCAGCGGCGGCAGGCCCAACGGGTCGTAGCCGTGGTGATCAAGCCAGCGCGGCAGATCGCGTGCGGCCGCCTGGAACAAATCCTCGAGCACGGCCGGCGCCGGCAGCGCGGCGATCCGCATGTCGAGACCCGGACCTCCGACGATTGCGTCGGGCGCCGCCCGGTGGCCACCGGGCAGCGTGACCCAGCTCCCGGACCCTTGCCGACTGGCGATGTATCCCTGTTCGCGTAGCTGGTTGTAGGCGCCCGTGACCGTGGCCCGGCTGACGGCCAGCGCTGTCGCGAGGCTTCGCTCGGCCGGGAGGCGGCTGTCGATCGCGACGCGACCGTCGAGGATCAGTGCGCGGAGCGCACCGGCGAGGCGCTCGCGGCTCGTGCCCTCGCGCCGCCAGGGGCCGAGGAGCTCTGAGAGACGTCCGGCGGGAGTGATCGCCACGAGCCACTTCTAGCAAATTGGCCTGCCACTGCATAGGCCATTGTCTGTCAGACTCGTGTCATGTCGCGGATGCGGCCGCCACGCGTACGACGTCTGGTCCAGCTCTACGTCGGACTCGTCCTGTTCGGCGTGAGCAGCTCAATGCTGCTGCTGGCCGGGCTGGGCGTCGATCCATGGGACGTCTTCCATCAGGGTCTCTCGCGTCAGTTCGGCCTTGGGGTCGGCACATGGGCGATCATCGTCGGGGTTGCCGTCCTGCTGCTGTGGATCCCGCTCCGCCAGCGGCCCGGGTTCGGCACGCTCAGCAACGTCGTGGTCGTGGGTTTGGTGATCGATTTGATGCTGGCGACGGTCCCCCCGGTCCACGTCCTCGCCGCCCAGATCGTGGTCATGCTCGGTGGCGTCGTGCTCAACGGGATCGCCACCGGCCTGTACATCGGCGCCGGTCTCGGACCCGGGCCACGGGACGGGCTGATGACCGGCCTCGCCGCACGCGGCCATTCGATCCGGATCGTGCGTACCTCGATCGAGCTGACGGTTCTCGTCACCGGCTGGCTGCTCGGCGGCACTGTCGGCGTCGGAACAGTGGTGTACGCCCTCGCGATCGGCCCGATCGCGCACGTGACGATCCCCCGGTTCCGGATTCCCCTCGGCGAGCCGCGGCCCGCGTCCCCACCGCGCGGGGGCGAGCAACTCGACACTCGGCAACCTTCCCAGGCCGAGTGGGTCGAGAGTCGCGCATAACGCGGGGTTGTCAGGAGTCGTACCGACCGAGAGCCGCCCGCAACTCTCGCGGATAGCCCCTGTTACGGGTAAGTACCTGAACCCGCACCAAGGGAGGCAGCATGCGCAGAATGCGCGTTGCCGCGGCAGGCGTGTTGCTTGTCTGCGGCCTTCTTGCGCTCGCGATCACCTCTGCGAGCCATCCAGCGCCGGCTTCGGCCGCCGCCGCCGCGCCGACCGTCACGACTGGATCGCCGTCGAGCGTCGGCCAGTCGAGCGCCACCGCCAGCGGCACCGTTAACCCCAACGGTCAGTCAACCAGCTACTACTTCAAGTACGGCACGACGACGTCGTACGGACTTCAGACCACCCCCGCAGGCGCCGGCTCCGGCACCGGCACGGTGGCCGTCCACCAGGCGCTCGACGGGCTGAGCCCGAACACGACCTATCACTACCAGTTGGTGGCGACGAGCTCCGCAGGCACCACCAACGGCACCGATCAGACGTTCACGACGTCCAGCACGGCCACGAGTCAGACGGTCGTGCTCGGCCACGAGGGCTTCGTCTCTCCCGGGTCGATCGTGGGCGCCGAGGTCGGCTGCTTCCACGGCTCCACCACGTGCACAGGACAGCTCACGATGTCTCACGACGGGACGACGATCGCGCAGCGCAGCTACTCGATCGCGCCCGACAGTGGCGGCTTCCAGAACGTGGAGCTGAACTCGACCGGCCAGAACGAGCTCAAGTCGAACGGCGTGTTCCATCTCCTGGCCGTGACCGTGACGACGGCCCAGACGGGCGGTCAGACCTCGTCATGGGTGATTCACCTGGCGCGCTGGGTGTGGCACTGATTCCGCGGGCCTGAGTAACTAGGCCAGGTGGAAGATCTCCTCGAGGCGCTCGAACCCGGTGTCGGGTCGGGCGCCCTCGGGGAGCTCGAAAAACGGCGCCATGTCCGTCTGCCAGCGAGCGTTGACGTCGGTGTCCTCCATTGCCCGCTGCGCTGACTCGAAGTCCTCGCACTCGAGGTAGCCGATCAGGAACCCATCCGGGCGCAAGAACAGCGAGTAGTTGCGCCACCCGGCCCGCCGGAGCGCCTCGAGCATCTCGGGCCACACCTCACGGTGACGCGCCTTGTACTCCTCGAGCCGGTCCGCGCGAACCGACAGCTGAAAGCAAATCCGCTCGCTCACACCCGGTTCACTCTCACACCCGGTTCACTTCGACGCCGGCCGCCTCCAGTACCCGGACGCCCGCGGCCGGGGGATCGGCCAGGTAGGCGAGCTCGACCTCCGACGCCGGAACGATCACGTTCAGCCCGCGCTCGTCGAACTTGTGCGCGTCGGCGACCAGCGCCACGGTTCGCGCCCGTCCGACCATCGCGCGCTTGACCTCAGCCTCGAGCGGGTCGGGATCGGTCAGGAATCCGTCGCGCTCAATGCCCTTCACCGAGAAGATGATGCGGTCGGCGAAGAAGCTCTCGATCGCGCGCACCGTCTGCGCGCCGACGAAGGACCGGGTCAGCTTGCGGAAGCTCCCCCCCAGCCCGATCAGATCGACCTGCGGCGCATCGGCGCCGCCGACGTACGCCATCACCGGCACCGAGTTGGTGAGCAAAGTCATGTGCAGCCCGGCTTCGAGAATCTCCCTGACGACGTAGTACGCCGAGCTCGACGAGTCGATGAACACGGTCTCGTTCGGCTCGAGCGTCGCCACCACGGCCTTCGCCAGGCGCACCTTGGCCTCGACGTCCTGCTCGAGCCGACTCTGGAACGAGTCTTCGTGGGCGGCCAACTCGGGCAGCACCGCGCCGCCGTGCGTCCGCCGCGCGTAGCCCGCCTCGGCGAGCAGCGCGAGGTCGCGCCGCGCGGTCATCGGTGATATCTCGAACTCCTCCTCGACCGCGGCAACGCTCACGCTTCCCCGCTCGCGCAGCCGCTCGAGGATCATCCGCCTGCGCTCCGCCGGCACCGCCGGCCGCCTACCGTTGCCCCCGGCTTTCATAGACGTAGATTCGCACAACCGTTCATCGGCGCCACTAGCGCGGATACGCGGCCGTGACGCCGCCGTCGACGTTCAGCAAGTTGCCGGTGCTCTTGCCCGAGCGCATCGTCGAAGAGAAGTGCAATACCGCTTGGGCGATGTCCTCGGGAAGGATGTGCACGCCGAGCACCGTGCGGTTCCGATAGTGCTCCTCGAGATCCTCGGGAGCGATGCCATAAGCGGCGGCGCGCTCCTCGCGCCAGCTCGAGCCCCAGATCCGCGAACCGTGCAGCACGGCATCGGGGTTGACCGTGTTCACGCGGATCCCGGCCGACCCTCCCTCCTCGGCGAGACAGCGCGCAAGGTGAAGCTCGGCAGCCTTCGCGCTCGAGTAGGCGGCGGCATTTTGACCAGCGACGAGCGCGTTCTTGGATGCGACGAACACGAGCGATCCACCCGTGCCCTGGGCCCGGAGCACGCGGAACGCCTCGCGGGAGACGAGGAAGTAGCCGGTGCCGAGGATCGACTGGTTGCGATTCCACTCCGCCAGCGTCGTGTCCTCGATCGGGGCACTCGAGGCGATGCCGGCGTTCGAGACAACGATGTCGACGCCACCGAAAGCGCCCACGGCCGCGTCGAAGGCATCTCGGACATCGCTCTCCGAGGTCACGTCGCCGCCGACCGCGACGCCCCGATCTCCGAGCTCCTCGACGGCGTCGACAGCGCCCTCGCGGTCGATGTCGAACGCGACCACACACGCGCCCGCGCGCGAAAGGACGTCGGCGATCGCTCGACCGATCCCGCCCGCGGCACCCGTGACGAGCGCCACCTTGCCCTGGAGCTCGCCCGGCGGCGGCGCCAGCGACAGCTTGTACAGCTCGAGCGGCCAGTACTCAACCGCGAAGCTCTCGGCCTCGTCGAGCGACACGAATCGCGTCACCGCGCCGGCGCCCGCCATCACTTCGATCGCGCGGTGGTAGAGGTCTCGCGACAGCCCGGCGGCGCGAACCGTCGTCCCGGCGGCCACCAGGCCGAGGTTCTCGATCAGCACGACGCGCGGATCCGGGTCCGCCGGGTCGGTGGTGGAGTCGCCGTGCCGACCGACATATGCCCGGTACTCGTCGCGGTAGGCGGCCGCGCCGGCGGCCACGCGCTCGGCGAGTGTCTCGACCGAGTCGACCGCCGGGTCGTACGGGATCCACAGCGGCACCCGCTTGGTGTGGACCAGGTGATCGGGGCATGCGGCGCCGACCGAGGTGACGCTCGGCCCATCGACCGAATCGACGAACTCGAGGGCACTCGGCGACAGATCGGCGACTAAAACCTTCGACCGCTCACTCGATACGGCGCCGCGCAAAGCGGGCAACACCTCTCGGAGAGTCGTCGCGCGCGCGTCCGCGTCCAGCCCGCGGGACCGCGCCCTTGGTCCGCCGAATCGCGCCCGCCCGTGCGCCTTTCGATTGGCGAGCTCAGCCGCGCGATTGCACGCCCACACCGTCCGCTCATACGCCTCCTCCGCCGTGTCGCCCCAGGTGACCAGACCGTGCTTGGCGAGTACCACGAGCCGGAGGCCGTCGTCGCCGCGGACCGCCTCTCCGACCTGCTTGGCCAGCGTGAACCCGGGGCGGATGTACTCGACCCAGGCCGCGTGATCGCCGAAGCACTCCGCGATCAACTCGGCGCCGCCGTCGGCGCAGGCGAGCACGTTGATCGCGTCCGGATGGGTGTGGTGGACATGGGCGGCCGGGATGAACGCGTGCAGCAACGTCTCGATCGATGACCGAGGCGCCGCGGGATCGAGTTGGCACCGCGCCAGGTAGGCGACCATGTCCTCGTCGCTCATCGCTTCGCGCTCGAACAGCGGGAGCACTTCGTCGAGGCGCAGAGGCGTGAAATCAGCCGCCGACATCGTCGCCAGGTCGCTGCCGGATCCCTTCACCCACATCGCGCGCACCTCGCGACCGAGGTGATCGGTGGCGATGCCCTTCGCCGATGTGTTGCCGCCGCCATAGTTGGCCACCGCCCGGTTCGATCCCAGCAGATGCGAGGCGAACAGCACCTCTTCGAGCGTGTCGTCGGCCGGTCTGCGGTCACTTGGCCAGCGGTCCTCGACCGGCGCCACCGTCTGGTCGACGACGCTCATCTGCGACCCACCCCCCGGAGTTCCGCGTCAGCGGAACCCCCAACGGAACTCGCGTCAGCCACTTCCGCGCGCTCGGACGCGATTTTCGCCGCGTACCCCATTGCTCGTAATTCCGCGACGGGATCCGCGGCGGCGCCGTTCCGCCCGCGAACGTGGGCGCACAGCGGCCGGACGTCGGTGTTGTAGGCATCGAGCAGGATCTCGTGGCCGGCGAGCACGTCGCTCGCTTCCTGCGCCGCCGACAGCGCGCTCCGATCGACGAGCAGCGCCTTGGCGTACGCGTCCTGGAGGTTCACGATGCTCAGGACCATCGCCTCCACCTTAGGCTCGATGTTGTGTGACTGGTCGATCGTCAGCCGGGGCAACTCCCGCCCATCGCTCACGAGCTCGCAGAAGATCAGGAACAGCTCGAACGGATTGACCGAGCCGACGATCAGATCGTCGTCCGCGTATTTGCGGTTGTTGAAGTGAAAGCCGCCGAGGCGCTCCTCGTGGGCTAGCAGCGCCACGATCTGCTCGACGTTGACGCCCTGGGCGTGATGACCGAGATCGACGAGCACTCGCGCTCGTGGTCCGAGCCGCTGGCACAGGAGGATCGCGGAGCCCCAGTCGGCGATATCGGTGGCGTAGAACGCCGGCTCGAACAGCTTGTACTCGACGAGCAACTCGTGGCCGTCCGGGAGACTTGCATAGAGCCGGCTGAGGCCATCCTCGAGCCGACGCCGGCGCGCGCGGAGATCGTCCTGGCCGGCATAGTTGGTGCCGTCCGCCAACCACAGCGACTGGGCGTCGCCGCCGAGCGCGATTGCGATCTGCACGCAATCCAGCAGATGATCGAGCGCTTTGCCCCGGATCCGCTCGTCGGGGTTGGTGAGCGATCCGAGCCGGTAGTCCGGGTCCTGGAACAGGTTCGGATTGATCGCGCCCACGCGCAGGCCCAACCGGCCGAGATGCTCTCTGAGCGCGCCGTAATCGTCGACCTCGTCCCACGGAAAGTGAAGCGCGACCGCCGGCGCAGACCCGGTCAGCCGGTGGACCTCGGCGGCGTCCTCGGTCCGCTCGAACACATCGCGCGGCCGCCCGGGCTGTGGGAACGTGCCAAACCGCGTGCCCGAGTCCCCGTAGCCCCACGACGGAGTCTCGACCGCAAAGCTCGCGAGCTCGCGTTCGATACGGGACACGTCGAGGCCCTTGTCCGTCAGCCGGTTCGTGAGGGACTCGTACTCCGGGGTCGGATCTGTCACATGGTCTCCTTGTTAGGCCGCAACCTTGGCCGGGCGTTCGGCATCGAGGCCGGTCACTGCCAGGAAGCGTTCGTAGGTCTCGTTCGCCGACGTCCCTCCGGCCGGCTCGTAACGGTCCACGCTCACCGACCGCACCACCAGCGCGCGCATCTGATCGAGCGAGGACAGCTCGCCGCACGCTCCTGCCTGCACCAACACGTTGCCGAGCGCGGTGGCCTCCTCGGGTCCCGCCAGCACGGGCAGCCCGAGCACGTCGGCGGTCAGCTGGCAGAGGAGCGTGTTGCGGACACCGCCGCCGACCACGTGCACGACCTCGACCCGCCGTCCTGTCACCAGTTGCAGCTGCTCGAGCACGAGGCGGTATTTGCAAGCGAGCGACACCAGGATCGAGCGGATTACGCCGCCGGGGCCGACCGGTGTCGACTGCCCAGTGGCGGTGCACGCCGCGGCGATCAGGGTCGGCATGTCGCCGCCGCGAAGCAGCGAGGGCTGGTCGGGGTCGAACAGCGGGACCTCCGCAGGCGCCTCGCACGCCAACCGGTGAAGCTCGTCGTATTGGAGGTCGCGCCCAGCCGCCTTCCATGCGCGGCGGCACTCCTGGACGAGCCATAGACCCATCACGTTGCGAAGCAGCCGGATCGTGTCGTCGACGCCGCGCTCGTTGGTGAGGTTGAAGGCGGCGGCGTCCCGGCCGAGGGCCGGCTCTCGGACCTCGAGTCCGAGCAGCGACCACGTGCCCGAGGACAGGACCGCCGCGCCCAACCCGTCGAGCGGCGCCCCGACGAACGCCGACGCAGTGTCGTGGGAGGCGACGGCGTGTACCGGGATCCCGTGCAGCTCCCCATGCCCAGCGAGCACCGAACCGAGCTGCCGCCCCGGGGCGAAGGCCTCTCCGGTGAACGGCCGCTCGGGGATTCCGAGCCGCGCGATCAGGTCGAGCGCCCAGCTCGGTCCGGCGGCCTCGAGCAGGCCGGTGGTCGACGCGATCGTCGTCTCGTTGGCGAGCTCGCCACACAACCACAGGTTGATCAGGTCGGGTATGAGCGCGATCGCCTGACCCACGTCGGCCGCGCCGCTCCCCCGCTCGGCGACGAGTTGGTAGACGGTGTTGATCGGGATCGTCTGGATGCCCGTTCTCCCGTACAGCTCGGCGCGCGGAACGCGCTCGTGGGTGAGCGCCATCACCTGGTCGCTGACGCGCTCGTCGCGGTAGTGAAACGGGAGCCCGAGCATCCGGTGGTGACCGTCGAGCAGGGCGTAGTCGACACCCCAGGCGTCGATGCCGATGCCGTCGAGACGGTCAGCGGAGCGGGCGCGGGCCAGCCCGTCGAGTGCGTCGACGAACAGCTGCCCCACGTTCCAGTGCCTTCCGTCGGGAAGCCAAATGGGCCGGTTCACGAAGCGGTGGACGACCTCGAGCACGACCGTCGTGCCGTCGAGGCGGCCGGTTACGACGCGGCCCGATTCGGCTCCGAGATCGACGGCCGCGAATACGCGCGCGCTAGCCACTATCGACCGCCTGGGTGCGCAACCGCCGGCGGCCCGCCATCTCGCGAAGGCGCTGCACGAACAGCGGGATGTTTGGAATCAGCACGCTGAGAATCAGCAGGCCGCCGGACACGACCTGGAAGTCGTTCTCGTTGAACGAGCTCGTCAGCAGCAGCGCACTTCGGAGTCCGGCATAGACGAACGCTGCGAGGGCGACCCCGAGGATCGTGCCCGTACCGCCGAAGATCGATACACCGCCGAGGAGCACGATCGTGATGACCTGAAGTTCGAAGCCGATGCCGATGTTCTCGCTGGCGGAGGACAGCTCAAACGCGTAGAGCATCCCCACCGCGGCGCAGACGAACCCAGACAGCACGAACAGCCACAGCTTGATCCGCTTGACCCGGATCCCTGCGTGGAAAGCAGCCTCCTGGTTGTTCCCGATCGCGTAAAGCGACCGCCCGAGCGGCGTCATCCGCAGTGCTATCCCGAACCCCACCGCGAGCACGGCGAAGATCACCACCGACCATGACAGCCACTCGATTCCGAGGAAACCGCTGACGCCGAGGTTGCTGAACGGCGTCGGAAAGTTCGAGACCGACGTCGGTCCGAGCACTACGTTCGCGAGTCCGCGGTAGAGCGTGAGCGTGCCGATCGTAACCGCGAGGGACGGCAGCCCGACCCGCGTGATCAGCAGCCCGTTGATCGCGCCGGCGAGGGCGCCGACCGCCAGCACCACCACGAAGATCAGCGCCATCGGCCAGTGATGCATCCACAGGTCTCCGAGCAACTCCGCCGACAGAGCGAGAATCGAGGCCACGGACA
>Ga0335073_10013911_pt1 | contig 11279 bp, 7 predicted proteins | sample Lox_Sample_22_FD_207093 | JGI IMG/M metagenome (GOLD analysis project Ga0335073, IMG submission 207093) | Soil microbial communities from Loxahatchee National Wildlife Refuge, Florida, United States - Lox_Sample_2.2 | ecosystem: Environmental > Terrestrial > Soil > Wetlands | place: USA: Florida... | reverse complement strand
CTGTAGTGGCCGGCTGTGATCTGCGGTGAGACGTCCATCGACAGGTACATGCGGTCCTCTTCGAGGCCGGCGGGGTCCACGGAGGTGTCGCCGACCCCGTTGACCAGGCGCCGCGTGTTCGCGCGCATCGGGATCCGGTCGCCGTCGGAGAGCTCGATGCCGTCGAAGTACGCGGACGCGCCGGCGATCAGCTCCGCGCGGGAGACGCGCTCTTCGACGGGCACGATCGCGTGCATCTCCGGGGACTCGGCGAGGACCACCTCCGGCACGAAGACGTCGCCGCCGCGGACGACGACCGTCTCGATCGCGGCGATGGAGCGCCCGGCGGCCTGGAGCCGGACGCCGAAGATCGCCGTGCCCCGCAATTCCTCCAGGACGCCCCAGTAGGCGACCTGCCCGGCCTCGGGGTCGACGAAGTAGTGGCCGCCGGGGCTGACCGAGCGACAGGTCCGCCACAAGCCCGCGCCGAGCGCGACGGACTGGGTGTTCTCGGTGACCTTCAGTCCGGGGGCCACGTTGAGGCGCTCGGGCGCGCGAGCACCCAGCGCGGCCACGTACTGGTCGGCGAGCTGGATCAGGCGCTCGCGGTCGGTTCGGACTTGCGTGGTTGTCGTCATGTGGGCCCTTTCACTCGGGTAGCGGCACTCAGGCGGGGTGGTAGCCGTCGGGATAGTCCGTCTTGCCCAGCAGTGTGAGCTTCGCGCCGCAGCGCTCGTCGACGAAATCGACCGCCCCTTGGCCGTAGAGCCGGCCGACGTTCCGCTTCTGCTCGAGGTCGAGGAGCAGCGTGAGCTCGACCGTGTCGCCCATCGAGTGCAGCAGGTACAGGGAGTCGTCGATCTTCCAGAACACGGTGCTGTCGACGCCGACCTCGTGGATGAGCTCGGTGAGCGGGGTCTTCAGCCACTGCCACGCGAGAACCCGGGAGTTGAGGTAGATGTGCTCGAGGACGACGCCCTCGCTGTACTCGCAGAACAGGCGCCTGCCGGTGAGCTCTGCGGTGGCCTCGATCGGCATGTAGCCGTCGGTCCCGTTCACGCGGGCGGCCGACGCCCGGACGCGCAGGCGGTTGCCGTCGCCCTGGTCGACGAGGTCGTTGACGATCACGAGCGCTCGCCCGCGGCCCCGGTCCAGCACGATCGACACCGCGCGGCCGCGGTCGCCGGTAATGAAATCGACGAAGAACAGGTCCGGGCGGACCTCGACGGCGTCGTATTCGCCGGTCCCCTCGGTCACCTCGCCGCCGGCGGCGAGTTTCCAGTTCACCTGGCCGCCGGCCAAGCCCAGGTCGAGGCGCGCGCCGTCGGACATCTCCAGGGTGATGTCAGAGTCGTCCAGGACCGTCGTCGACGGCAGCCGGTTGGCGCCCGTGTCCATGTCCCGGCGCACCGGAGGCGGCGGCAGGATGTTCTCGAGTGTCTTCACGACGGTCTCCCTTTCTGCGTGTGTAGTTGTTCATCAATCGCGCGGCGCCGCTCAATTACGCAGGGCCCGCTCAATTGCGCAGGCGCACGTCGAGTGCGTCGCGCAGCCCGTCGCCGAGGAAGTTGAAGCCCAGCACGACCAGCGAGATGGCAACCCCCGGCGGGATGATGAGCCACCAGTAGCCGTCGTAGACATAGTTGATGCCCGAGCTCAGCATCTGACCCCAGCTGGCGGCGGGGGGCGGGATGCCGAGCCCGAGGAAATCGAGCGAGGCGAGCAGCAGGATCGCGTCGGCGACCTGGAAGGTGCCGCTGACGACGATCGTGCCGATCGCGTTGGGGATGATGTGCCCGACGACGGCGCGCCACCCGCTGCCGCCGGACAGGCGCACCGCCTCCACGTAGTCCCGGGTCCGCAGCGAGAGCGTGTCGCCGCGCACGAGGCGCGCCGTGATCAGCCATGACAGCCCGGCGATGACGACGATCAGCAGGCCCTTGGTCGGCTGGAAGATCGTGCCGAGAACGATGACGATGAACAGGGCGGGGATCGCCATGAAGCCGTCGACGATTCGCATGAGCAGCGCGTCGAGGATCCCGCCGAAGTAGCCGGCGATGGCGCCGACGGCGGTGCCGAGCACGGTCGCCAGCGCGGCCGCGGCGAAGCCGACCTCGATGGAGGTCTGCCCGCCGACCATGAGCCGGCCGAGCACGTCGTGCCCGAGTTCGTCGGTGCCGAGCGGGTGGCCATCGGTGAAGGGACCCAGGTGGGCGTCCTGGAGGTTAGTGCTGATCTGGTCTGTGTGGTAGACGAGCGGGCCGATGTAGCAGAACGCGACGAGCAGGATGACGATGACCGCGCCGACGACCGCCAGGCGGTTGGCGGCGAAGACGCGCAGCGAGCGGAACAGCCACGGCTGGTCGCCCCCTGTGTGGTCGACGTCGTGGTCGGTCACGGTGACCGGCTCGGCCGTCACCAGTCCCGGCGCGAGCCGCTCGGCGCCTGGTTCGAATTCGCTCATTGCCGCACGTACCTCACCCGGGGATCGAGGACCGCGTAGAGCACGTCGGCCAGCAGCGAGCCGGCCACGGTGAGCACGCCGACCAGGACAGTCACCCCGAGTTCGGTCGGATAGTCGCGCGTGGTCGCGGCGTTCCAGAACAGCAGGCCCATGCCGGGAAAGTTGAAGACGCTCTCGACGACGACCGCCCCGGAGAGCAGGACCGGCAGGAACAGGCCGATGAGGGTGACGATCGGCAGCAGCGCGTTGCGCAGGACATGGACCATGAGCAGCCGGACCTGTCCCACGCCCTTCGACTGGGCCGTGCGGACGTAGTCCTGGACGAGGTTGTCGATCACCGACGAGCGCATGTAGCGGCTGAACAGCGCGACCCCGCCGAGCGCCAGCGTGAGCACCGGCAGCACGAGCGCGCGCGGGTCGCCGAGGATCGCCCAGACGCTCGAGGATTGGGAGGCCTCCGCGGGCAGCAGGTGGATGTCGACGGCGAACAGGATGACGAGCAGCAAGCCCAGGAAGAACGGCGGGAACGAGTAGAAGAAGAACCCGATCGTCGTCGACGTGTAGTCGAACAGCTTGTTGCGGCGGACGGCCTGGATCGTCCCGATGATCACGCCGACCAGCAGCGCCAGCACCACCGACGTGATCGTGAGCGCGAGCGTCTTCGGGAGCCGCTCGGTGATGAGCGAGGCGACGCTCTGGCTCTGGTTGTAGGACCAGCCGAGGTTGCCGGACAGGAGATGGCCGAGCCAGACCCCGTACTGCACGAAGATCGGGCGGTTGAGGCCGTTCTGCTGGTTGAAGGCGGCTATCAGCTGGGGTGTCGCGCGCGAGCCGAGCACGGCGCGCGCGGGACCGCCCGGCAGGAGCTGAAGGAGCCCGAAGACGATCAGGGTAACGATCAGCAGCACGAAGATGCCTTGCGCGACGCGGCGCAGCAGGTACCCGGTCATCGGTCACCACCATCAGCCGTCGCGGGGGTGACGAGGGGGAAGTGGCACGCGGCGACATGCCCGGGGCCGAAGGACCGCAGTTCGGGCTCGACTTCGGCGCACAGTTCCTGCGCCAGCGGGCAGCGCGTGCGGAAGCGGCAGCCGGAAGGCGGCGAGATGGCGCTCGGCGGCTCGCCGAAGATCTCCGCGCGCGAGCGCGCGGCGACCGCGTCCGGCTGCGGTATCGCCCGCATGAGGCCATGGGTGTACGGATGCGCCGGCTGCGCGAACAGCGCCTCCGACGGCGCGACCTCGACGAGCTTGCCGAGGTACATGACCCCGATCCGGTCCGACAGGTAGCGGACGACCGACAGGTCGTGCGAGATGAGCACGTAGGTCAGCGAATGGCGCTCCTGAAGACGGCGCATGAGGTTGAGAATCTGCGCCTGGACCGAGACGTCGAGCGCCGACACTGGCTCGTCCGCGACGACCAGCCGGGGGTTGAGTGCGAGCGCGCGGGCGAGGCCGACGCGCTGGCGCTGGCCGCCGGAGAAGTCGTGGGGGTGGGAGTCCAGGGCCCGCGGGGGCAGCCCGACCTCGTGAATGAGCTCCCGCACCCGTTCGCGCCGCTGCGCCCGCGATCCGATCCGCTGGATGGCGAGCGGCTCGCCGATCGACGCGCCGATCGTGCGCCGCGGATCGAGAGCCGCGTATGGGTCCTGGTAGACGAGCTGAAGATCCCGTCGGCGGCCCCGCAGGTCCCGCCCGCGCAGGCGGGACATGTCCTCGCCGTCCCACAGCACCCGTCCGTCGCTCGGGCGCTCGAGGGCGACCGCCATCCGGCCGATCGTGGTCTTCCCCGAGCCCGACTCGCCGACGAGCCCGAACGTCTCGCCGCGGCGGACCGCGAACGAGACGTCCGAGACCGCTCGCAATTGGGCCGGCCGGGGCAGGACCCCGCCGGAGGAGACCGTGAACGACTTGCTCAGCCGCTCGAACACCAGGATCTCCTCGGCGTCCGGTCCGGCGGTGTCGGCCACGGTGGCGGTCGCTGGGGCGGGGGCCGGCGCCGGCGGCGGCTCGGTCACGGCGACGCGCGGGGCCCGCGTCCGGTCGACCATCGGGTCGACCGGGTGCAGGCAGCTCCACTCGTGGCCGTCGGGTGCCGCGGCTCCCGCCGTCGTCCCGCCGAGCACCGGCACCACGTCGGTGCACTCGGCCTGCGCGTAGCGGCACCGGGGTTGAAAGGCGCAGCCCGACGGCAGCTGCGCCGGGTCCGGCGGGTGGCCGGGGATCGCCTGCAGCGGCTGGCGGCGATCCCGGTCGAGGCGCGGAACCGCCTCGATGAGCGCTTCGGTGTAGGGATGGCGCAGCCTGCCGAGCAATTCCGCGGTGGGGGCGCGCTCGACGATCCGGCCCGCGTACATGACCATTACCCGGTCGGTCCGCGTGGCCACGACGCCGAGGTCGTGCGTGATCAGGATGACCGCCATCGACAGGCGCTCGCGCAGGTCCTCGATGAGGTCAAGGATCTGCGCCTGGATCGAGACGTCGAGCGCGGTCGTCGGTTCGTCGGCGATCAGCAACCGCGGCTCGCAGGCGAGCGCGATCGCGATCATCACGCGCTGCCGCAGGCCGCCCGACAGCTGATGGGGGTACGAGGCCAGCCGCTCGGTCGGCCGCGGGACGCCGCAAAGCTCGAGCACCTCGAGCGCGCGGGCCCGCGCCTGCGCGCTCGACGCGTGGCGGTGGAGGCGCAGCGGCTCCATGATCTGGCGGCCGATCGTCATCGTCGGGTTGAGCGCGCTCATCGGGTCCTGAAAGACCGTCCCGACCTCGTCGCCGCGGATCTGGCGCAACGCCGCCTCGTCTAGGGCGAGCAGGTCACGTCCGTTGAGGCGCACCGAGCCGGCCTCCACCCGCCCGCCGGCCGGCAGCAGCCGGGTGAGGGACAGCGCGACGGTCGACTTGCCGCTGCCCGACTCGCCGACCAGCCCGACGCACTCGCCACGCAGCACCGAGAACGAGACCGAATCGACCGCGGTCACGGTCCGCGAACCGCGCCGGAAGCGGGTCGTCAGGCCGGAGACCTCGAGCACCGTCTCCGATGGTTCGCCGCGCATTCCGCTCCTCTAACTCGTCTGCACGCCCCCCGAGGGCATCGAGCCCGGGGCGCTGACTGCGGGTCTTAGAATGTGCGACCCGATCCTATAAGATCGTACCGACGTGTCAAGATTGTCCGGCGCTGGTCAACGGAGATAACGTGTGGCCGCGCCGGTTTCGAGCGACGGGCGCGATAATCCTTGAAGCACGAGGGATTTTCCGCTCACGGAGACCCGATGGCCAGTCCTACCGACAACAGTGAGCAGTCCTACCTACGACAGCCGGGGATGCAGGTGACGCTCTCGTTGAATGGGGGCCGGGCGATTATGGCCCACGACGCCGCCGTGGAGACAATCCGCGATCGGATCGCGCACCGGGTCCTTCGTCCTGGTGACCAGGTGCGCCAGCAGTCGCTTGCTGACGAACTGGGCGTGAGCGTCGTCCCGGTCCGCGAGGCGCTCAACACCCTGCAAGCCGAGGGCCTGCTCGTGTACCGGCCCCATCGTGGCTACTTCGTCGCCGAGTTCGACTTGGCCGACCTGGAAGAGGCCTACGAGATCCGCGGGCTGCTGGAGGACGCGGCCGTGGCCCACGGCGTACCGGAACTGCGCTCCGCCGATCTCGCCGAGCTCGAGGAGACGCAGCGGGCGCTCCGGCAGGTCGACGAGCGGACGCCGTTCGATCTCGCGGCCTTCACGGCCGCCGAGCGCAGGTTCCAGTTCCTGCTGTTCGAAGCGGCCGGGATGCCCTTCCTGGGCAACTTCATCCGGGTGCTCTGGGACGCGACCGCCGCCTACCGGGCGCTGCTGCTCTCGGATCCCGAGCGCCGCGCGTCGATCATCGGACAGAACGAGAGCGTCCTCGCCGCCGCCGCCAAGCGGGACGCCGCCCGGGTCACCGCGCACCTGCGATCACAGCGCGCGGAAGCGATCGCGTACTTCCACGCCACCTTCACCGACGGTCGCGGGCGACGGCGCGGGGAGCGCCGCCGCGCGCAGTCGCACGCGGCGGCCGACCATGAGGGCCTGGATCTCGGCGCGGCGATGCTCGGCCCCGCGCTCGACGGCGCCCGCACCACCCCCTCGGCGTCGCCCGGCGAGGAGGGCTCGTTCGTCAACGGACGAGGGCTGCCGCGCTCGGACCCGCACAGCGGCATCCCGCTTCGCATTCAGCTCGACGACGGCTGCACGCTGGTGCTCGAAGCGGCCGGGCAGACGATGCACTGGGAGGTGCGGCCGCTCGCGGGCGAGCGGAGCTTCGGGCGGGCGCGGTTCGCGGCGGCCCGGCTGCGACCCGACGTCCTGCTGATCGACTTCGCCGATCCAGACCTGGGCGGCGTCCTGACCGTCGTCATCAACGACGCGCGGCGCTCCGCGCTGACGGTGCTCAGCGAACTGCACGGCCCGTCCGCCGGCGGGAACCCGCGCCAGCTGATCCGGCCGGGCGAGCTGATTGACGCCGAGGGAGACCGCATCCCGATCGGCGAGACGCGGGAGCTCATCGGAACCCGCCTGATCCATGACATCGCCGGCGGCGGCACCGTCGAGCATTCCTACGTCAACACCCAGGTGGTGGTGTGGCAGCTCCTGCACGGGCCGGCGGCGGAGGTCGGCACCGCCGGCCAGGAGAATGTCTCGCTCTGGCGGATCGACGGCGGGCTTTACCTGCTGGCCTCCGTCGGCGGCCACGGGACGGAGCTCGTACAGCTCATCGACCTCGACCGCGGCGAGAGCGTCGGGCGGGTCTTCGGGCACGTCAAGCTCAGGGTCCTGCACGAGCGCTTCCGCGGGCGCGTCATCGCGCTGGGACGAACCACCTACACGGACGAATACCGTCCCGGCTGACCACCCTCGCCGTCTCACCAAGGAAGCGACAAGCCGGTTGTGGGCCGGCACCCTTGACTTCCGGTCCGAATCTTATAAGAATCGCGCTCAACATTCTAAAAACTCCCCGATCCACCCGGCGTCGCCAGCGACGTCGAGCGCGGGTCGACTGGATGTGTAGGGAGAATGAAGATGAAGAGCCTACGGCGTCGTCCCCTGCGCGTACTAGTGTTCGCCGCGGTCGCCACCGCCGCGCTGCTGATCGCCGGCTGCACCTCCGCGTCACCAGTCGGGTCATCGACGGCGACGAGCAGTCCGGGGAAGGCCCAAAGCGGCGGGACCGTGACATTCGCCCTCCCGCCCGGCAACTCGCCGAACATGATCTTCCCCTTCTTTTCCTCGCAATATGTCGGCAACGCGAACCTGAACGACTTCATGTTCCTCATGTACCGGCCGCTGTACTGGGAGGACGGGACGACGTTCCAGCTCAACGAGAGCAAGTCGCTCGCGCTGCCGCCGGTGTACAACGCGGCCCGGACCGCGGTGACGATCACGATGAAGCGCTGGAAGTGGTCCGACGGCGAGACGGTGTCGCCGGCCGACATCTCGTTCTTCATGGGCATGCTGGACAAGGAGATCGACAACTGGTGGGGGTTCGTGCCGGGGGAGTTCCCGCAGAACGTCAGCCATGTCACCTACGACAACGCGGCCAACAGCTTCACGCTGTACCTGACGCACCCGGTCAACACGACGTGGTTCACCAACAACCAGCTCACCCTGATCCAGCCGCTGCCGCAGGCCTGGAACGTGACCGGACCCGGGAAGACCGCCACCTGCTCGGATCAATCCAAGGCGGACGAAGCCTCTTGCACCGCGGTCTACAACTACCTTGAGAAGCTGGCCACGAACACGTCGACGTACGCGTCGAACCCGTTGTGGCAGGTCGTCGACGGTCCGTTCCACCTGAAGTCGTTCGCGCCCGGCGGCTCGACCGCCGTGCTCGTGCCCAACCCCAAGTACTCCGGCGCGGCAGCGCACATCAGCGCGTTCGAGATCGAGAGCTTCACTTCCGACGCGGCCGAGTACAACGTGCTGCGCAGCGGCAACTCCCTCACCATCGGCTACATCCCCTTCCAGGACGCGCCGGACAAGACGTCCGGCGGTTCGGCTCCCAACCCGGTCTCGGGGTACTCGCTGGAACCCTGGTTCAACTGGGCTAACAACTACATCAACTTCAACTACGAGAACCCGACGATGGTGTCGCTCTTCAACCAGCTGTACTTCCGCGAGGCGATGCAGCGGCTCGTCGACGAGCAGAGCTGGATCAGCAACGCGTTCAACGGCTACGCATACCCGCTGTACGGACCGGTGCCGACGTACCCGGTCAACTCGTACGCGACGGCCTACGAGAAGAGCGACCCCTACTCGTTCAGCGTCGCCGCCGCGCGCCAGCTCCTCACCAGCCACGGGTGGACGATCCCGAGCTCCGGGGCGGCGACCTGCACGAAGCCGGGCACGGCCGCCGACGAGTGCGGCGCCGGCATCAAGCAGGGCCAGTCGCTCAGCCTCAGCCTGGTCTACTCGTCCGGCGTGCAGTCGCTGTCGACCGAGATGCAGGACTATCAGTCGACCGCCGCGCAGGCGGGGATCACCCTCTCGCTGAAGACGCTCCCGATTAACTCCATCTTCGCGATGGACGGACCGTGCACCTCCAGCGGTGGGCCGACGTGCACCTGGCAGATGCTGTACTTCGGCGGCCCGGTGAGCATGCAGCCGTTCTGGTACCCGGAGAACGGCCTCGGGTTCATCTGCGGCTCCTTCGCCAACACGGGCGGGTACTGCAACAAGCAGCTCGACGCGCTCTACACGCCCGTGTACCAGGACGAAGGGCTCAGCCCGCTGTTCACCGTGGAGAACTTCGAGGTGCAGAACGCGCCGAGCCTCAACGTCCCGGTCCAGGACGCGCAGTTGACCGAGGTCGCCGATAACCTCGGCGGGTACACGCAGAGCGGGACGATGGCCATCGAGCCTGAAGACTGGTACTTCACTTCCGGCTCGTAGCCAACGGGAGGCACAACGCAGATGATCACCATCGACACCGCCGCCGAGCACGCAAGGCTGACGGCGTTCGCCGACCGCTTCATCGAGGCCCTCGCGGCGCGTGCGCCGCAACGGCTCCCCGTCGCCCCCGACGTCCGGGTGACCGAGAACTGCCAGGCGATCGCGCACGGCACCGGGATCTGGCGGACGTGCCGGGAAGTGCGGCCCGGCGGCCACCACTTCGTCGACGTCGAGCGGGGTCAGGTGGCGTGGTGGGGCGTTGTCGAGGAATTGCGCGGCAGCGGACTGCTCGGCGTTCGGCTGGCGGTCGAGGGGCGGCTGATCACGGAGATCGAGATCGTGGTCGTTCGCGGCGGATCGTACTTCGTGCCGGAGGTCGTCCTCGCCGAATACCCGGAGATGCACGCGATCGTTCCTCTCGAGAACCGGGTACCCCGCGCGGAGCTGATCGCCGCGGCGCACCGCTACTTCGACGCCATCAACCGCGTCAGCGGGGAAGGGCTCGCCGTCTCGCCGGACGTCGTGCGCATCGTCAACGGCTTCCTCGACAGCGCCGTCGAGGAAGCGAACCTTGGCGACGAGGAGAAGTACCTGGCCCTGGACGTCGCCGAGCAGATCACGCAAGGGCACTACAGCTACATCGAGCGGATCCGGGACGAGCGCTTCCCGGTGATCGACGAAGAGCGCGGCCTGTGCCACTGCGTCGTCATGTTCGACCATCCCGGCGACCTGACCCGGCCCAACGGAGTGCAGGAGTTCGGGGCGCCGAACACCATGGTCTTCTTCGAGGTCTTCAAGGTGACCCGGGCTGGAATCGGCCAGGTGTGGGCAATCGGGGCATCGCTGCCCTACGGCGCGAAGGACGGCTGGAGCTGACCGGCGAGGAGTGGCTGGCCCGCGTCCGGGCGGATTTCCCGTACCAGGAGGGAAAGGTCTACCTGCAGTCCGCGGGGGCCGGGCTGGCATTCCCCGGAGCAGTGGCAGCCGCCGGCCAGTATTACGCGGACACCGCCGCTTTTGGCTGCGACGCGCAGCCGCTGTGGCACCGCCCCGCCGACAGTGCCAAAGAGCGCGTCGCCCGGCTGCTCGGCATACCGGCTGAGGATGTGGGCTTCTTCCGGAACACCAGCGAGATCATCAACCTCGTCGCCAACAGCGTGCAGTGGCGGCCCGGCGACGAAGTCATCTTCCTGGCCGACGAATACCCGTGCAATGTCCTTCCCTGGGGCAGGGCGGAGGCGGCCGGCGCCTCGGTTATCGCGGTTGACCCAGGCGACCCGCTCCAGCGCCAGCAGCGCTTGCTCGAGGCTTTGTCCGACAGGACGCGGGTGCTGTCGGTGTCGCACGTGCACCCCTGGACCGGCGTGCGGGTTGACTTGACCGCGCTCGGCCAGGCGTGCCGGGACGTCGGCGCGCTGCTCGTCGTCGACGGCATCCAGGCCCTCGGCGCCACCCCCGTCGACCTGTCCTACGTCGACGTGTACGGCGCGAGCGTATTCAAGTGGCTGATGTCGGGGTTCGGGAACGCGGTCGGGGTCTTCCGCGAGCGCGCCCGGTCGATGCTGACCCCGGCCTTCCGCAGTTACGGTAACCCGGCCCCGAGCAAGTCCTTCCAGTACGCGGCGCCGAACTTCCCTGGCCTCTACGTCCTTGACGCGACCTTGGCGTACCTGGAGGAGCTCGGCTGGGAGCGGATCTTCGACCGGGTGCACGGCCTGGCCACCTACGTACTGGACGCGCTCGACGAGCGGGGAATCGCCGCGATCACGCCACGCGAGGCGCACGCCGGGATCGTCAGCATCGCGGTGCCCGACTCGACCGCCGTCGCCGCGGAGCTCATGCGGCGCGGCATATCCGTCTCGGACAAGATGACCCGGGTTATCGTGTCGCCGCACTTCTACAACACCAGTGATCACATCG
>Ga0335073_10013910_pt1 | contig 11279 bp, 12 predicted proteins | sample Lox_Sample_22_FD_207093 | JGI IMG/M metagenome (GOLD analysis project Ga0335073, IMG submission 207093) | Soil microbial communities from Loxahatchee National Wildlife Refuge, Florida, United States - Lox_Sample_2.2 | ecosystem: Environmental > Terrestrial > Soil > Wetlands | place: USA... | reverse complement strand
CTGCTGTCCGGCAGGTACAAGGACCAGCGCACCGACAGCGCCCGCAGCTGAGACAGGCGATCGGGGTGAAGGCGCCGCCAGTCTGCCGGATCGGCCGGCAGTGTGAAACCGGGCATCTTTCCCCGTTCTGCGGATCCGACCGTGACGTTGAAGAACTCCAAGAGGCTGTTGAAGAGGACAAAGAAGAATTTCTCGGGCTCTTCACCCCGCTGCTCGGGCCGGAGGGTCGCCTTCTAGAAGGAGGTCATGGTAATGTTGCGGAACAATGCCTGTTTCCATGGCAGCCCTGTGGGGTGGGAACTTTCGATTCTGACTGGCTGCTAGCCTGGCCCTTCTCCCAAAGACGTCGAACGCCCCATCTTGACTCAATGGGATCTGGTCAATATCCTCCCACCCCGCTATCTTGTCACAGATTAGACCAGACACCCTCATAACAGTGCCATCATCGGAAAATCCGATCCCACATGCCGGTGTCCCGGCAGCTGCAGAGTATCCGTCGAAACCAAGCAACTTCTTATGATGTGTGGGCCCGGACAAATCTGGTACCCACGACGGCAGATCCCCTCGTTATGTGGAAGGAACCGAGATGCCGTTCAGAGCGCAGATGCTAACGTCATTAGTGGCTTCTACATGCCGCCGGATAAGGCTCCTGTACACCACAGATGCTGGAATCGAATAGTCCGGGATTACAGGGTCCCTTTGCGACGGGATCAATCTACTATACAACTCGAGTAAACCGTAGACATGATCGCGTGCGTCCGTGACCTGAAACGAAGATAAAGTTCGAAAGAGGTAAAATTGTTTACTATGGGGGTTGTACCCAAATCGAACGAGGTCTCCGTCGTGAATTCCAAGACTGCCATCGAATTGTTACTGACCGTCGTTTTCAGTGATTGCAAGGCCATACGTAAGTCCATGAAAATGCTGACGTGGCCGATGGATGACGCGAGCACCGCAAGAAACCGATGTCTACCGTGTTGCTTTTGAGCCGTCGCTGTTGTGGCTTCGGCGAAGAGGGCGATTCGCAGCTTGCGGAAAACATAAAGATCTTCCAGCAGCATCCTCTCCGGGCCGCAGAGCACAACTGCTCTCTTGGCAAGGCTCACCTCCTGGACGATCCAGACTCTGTTCCAAAGCGTTCGCCGCGCAAATTCGTTGACAGCTTGCCAATTTACTTCATCCATGGGATCGACTGAGCTGGTTGTCCGGAGATAGGCTATCGCCACCTGCATAGGGGTCTTGCTTAGAAGAGTCAAGCCTTCGAAGGTCAGGGTACTTCTCCATGACGAAGTTCCACGCCTGGGCGCAATCTTTCATGAATGTCATAGCGGCAGTACTAGTTAGAGACTCCTCGCCTAGCCAGATAAGAACCGAGTCTGCGTCGCCATATATCTCTTCTATTAGAGGAACTTGGTGGCTTTTCTCGGCGATATCTTTCTGATTGATGCAGATGGCGTCCACCCAGAGATAACTAGGGTCTGGGATGCGGGATAGCGTTGCTCCCTTTTGATCACGGAAGAAGTCGAACAGCCAAAGATACTTGTCCTCCCCAAGATCTTCGTTATTCTGGGGCATGTCCCTGATGGCTTTGAGTGCTGCATGAAGATTCGTTGTGACGTCGTGATGCCGCCCTCCCAACAACAGAGGTTTTGTGTCGGCAGGATCTCCCCACACGTAAGACAGCGCACTATATTGAGGCGTCGTACCTAGTTGGAAGGTTTTGAGTTCTCAATTGATATCGTACTCCAGCTTATCAGATTGCACAAACTTCATGAGCCTAATTTCGCGTTTTGTGTGATCTAGGTCTTGTAATCGTACCGAGCAAGGCCCGATAGAGGAGAATTCTCCATCCTGCTTTCAACGGCTGACCATAAGTGCTAAGGCATCGGCGCTTGGGAATTAACTAAGAAATTACCTAAATGTGGTGCATTGTATAACAACCATCTAGCTCTTTACTCTTTGTCCCAGGAGAAAATGGATCACATTGACCGAGGCTGAGTCTGCGTCACCAAAGTGAGGCTATGCTGCAGATTGGAGACTTAGGCTCTGCAATGGTAATTTACGATTAAATACCTTACTTACCTTATAATCCCACGACTAGATAAATCGCCGAAAGTAGACGGTGGTGGGTCGCAGGTACGGGCGAGGCAGCTTGAAGTAGGCCGAAGCACCACGCTGCGCTGTAATCGAGTAGTGGAGGAGGAAGCGAGCGGACTGTTGTTGTTACGAGCGTCCAAGACACGAACATTTGCTTCAAGTCGAAGAGCAGCATTGATAGTATATATTCTGAGCGCTGAACCATCGCTAAGTGATGATGCCGTCCATCATCATTTACTATCAATGATAAATGCTCACTCTTTTTATGTTTAACGACCGATTAAACTGGTGGTGATCTCTGAAAGTAACAAAGCCATGTTTCTAATTCGTGAATGCGTAGATCATGACGGCGAGACATAAACCGGGATTAGTTATTACGAAGACTTCATTTCACTATCAACGCTCTCGAACATGGATGCAACGAGATAAACTCCTCTAACCCTCATGCTTCATGTGCATCGTTCCCTGTCCACCTACTCATGCAATCGTAGCATGATGAAGAGGCAAGAGTCGCGACGCCTCAGAATTCAAATTTCAAACTCAAAGGAACCATGGCAGACCATTCTGCCTGCAGCGTGAATCCTGCGGGAAAAGCTATAATACAGCAAAGAAAAGGGGGATTACTCTCTCCGCTGACGCTTTTCATATCGACTTTTTGTTCGCATCCAACGGATGATGGATGCGTCAAAGGCAGCCTGTCCTCCAAACAATAAGAAATTAGGGGAAAAAAAAAGTGGGCTTCGAGATATGGAGAATAAAATGGGGGGCTTGTAAGCAGTCATAAAAGCTAGAAAGGAAAAAACGCGCAGAGGACAATAAAAGAAGTTCTGATGTCAGGATCCCAATAACCACCCGATTCAGTTCTCCAATCCAGAGAACCATTTTCCTCCGAGAAGTCCTCAAAGCAAGACGAAACGCCATTCCCTCGAAAAGCCCCCATCATAGCCGTTCCGGATTCCCCTGTCCCAGGGCCCGCGATCTGTAGTAAAGCCCGCCAGAGAGCCGAAAAGTACCAAAAATTGTCGCCCGCGAAACGTTGCAAAACCCGCCAGCTAGTGCCCGCAACCCAATTTTAGCGAAGTCTCCATCGTGTACTGGACTCGCTCTTCGGCAAAACTCGATACGCCGATCCGGATCCCCAGAGGGATGCCTTTTTGCTCTTTCAATCCGGTAAGTTCATGATACACGCCAAAAGTGGGAGTCATGGCGAATGGGATCGTCGTTGGAAAACGTGAGGCATGAGATGAGCGCCAATTTTCTCATCTTATTGCTGAGGGTTGGTGAAGACCAGGGCTACGAGCGGGTCTTGGTTTCGGCGGCCTGGAGCTTGGCTTCGAGCTCGTTGATTTTGTTCTGCATGTTGCCGATGATGTTCTGATAGTCGGTTTTGAGCTGAGTAATGCCATCGTTTTGATTGGATTGCGCGTGTTGCTCCTGCTCGATGCGCGAGAGACGTGTTTCAAGGCTTTGGTTTTCGTCGCGCGTGCGCTGCAGTTGTACTTCCAGTTCTCGTGCGTATGCCCAGCCGTCTTCGCCGCGGCCGCCAACGAAGTCACGCATGCTCGCTCCGCTGCCGCTGTGGCTGGACATACTGCCAGGTTGTGAGCCGGATTGTGGGTGTGCCAAGCCGGAGAGTGACGGTAGCTGTGGAGCACCGGATACTCCAGGGCGAGGAAGACCCATTGATGCACGGCTGTTGCCGGATTGGCTGGGAGAGATGGGCTTCGGCGAGTCCGTCGTCATCCCTGGAGCAAAGATGTGAGATGGGCCACTAAACGGTACAGAATTGCCAGTGGTTGAAGACTGCGAGGCACCTGAGCTTGGAGGATACATTGGTGCCACATTGGTACCGAAACGACCTCCGATAGGTGGATAAGAACTGGACTGAGTGCGACTGGAGTGCAACGAGTTTTGGCGACTATCACTGATGCGCCGGCGACCGTCAGGATCTATTTCGTCTTCTTCCATTTGTTCTGGCTCTGCTGTATATTCAACACCATCCATGTGATCGCCAGAGCCACCGTCTACTCCAAAACTTGATCTGCGGCCCGCGCAACCTCCTTGACCTTTGTTATGACGAGCGAGCGCGTCGCCACGGGCGAACTTGCGACCACACTTCTGACAAGTATGTGGTCTTTCACCGGTATGGAGCTTCTGGTGGCGCTTCAGATCGTGTAGACGGCGGAAACGCGACTTGCAGTTTTCGCATTCATACGGTTTCTCTTGACTGTGCGTGAGAAGATGACTCTTTAGGTTGTGGTGTCTTGTAAAATCGGTATTGCAATAGGGACACTTGTGTCGTCTCTGACTGCCTGACCTGGGCGAACTGCCTGAGTAGCCGGGGTTGGGAAGGCTCATGTTTCGCGCTGGAGTAGGTACACGATGATCCCCACCTGGCGGCGGAGGGAAAGTGAAGGCGCGAGCGCCACCCGCATCCTGACCGGCGATACCAGGATCAACCGTAGCTCGTTCCGCGCCGAGATCAAGCACACCAGCGTGATTGTCTGCGGATGTGGGCATTGCGGTGGCAGTTACGCTTGAGGTGGAGGTGGGATTTGAAGACATTTCAACTGAACCCAGACTTGAAACGGAAACAGGACTGGTCTGGATGTTGTCTCCGGGAGTAGAAAATGCCTGCTCTTGCGGTATTGATATCGCTTTGGCGGCCGTGGTTTGCGCGTCGCGCATGGCCGTGGAAACGGGCGTGGTTGCGGTGTTGAGGAGGCTGGACAGAGCTTCGGCAGCTGGGTTAGGACTCGTCTGTCTGGCATCTTGACGAGCCTTTTCTTCGTCCAAACGACGCTGGTCGGCGATAGCAGCGGCGCCGGTGAGTGTAGGGACCTCGAATGGTCGTGGAAGCTTGGGCGAGAGGCTGGCGGCGGCGGCAGCGATGGGAGCAAGCGACTTCGCTTGAGAGGAGGCTATCAAGGAAGGCGAATCTGAAGCCATCGACTCTGGCAACGCGCCGGTGGGCGTAGGAGTAAGCGCTCTCGTTGTTGCGGCCATGAATGCGGATGCGAGGTAGGAGAGCGGGAGAGATTTGGTGACGATAGCTTAGGAAGAGGCGAGTGTGCCGTGAACAGCTGGCGGAAAGTAAGCATTGACGGCGAAATAATGGGCACAGGCAGACGGGAGAAGATTGGGTACATACGTCTTTTGCTCGACGCTCGAGCTTCTGGGTAGTGACGGAATTCCGCTTGAGCTCGTGGATTGGCCGCTTGCGCCCAAAGGGGGACGGGGATGGCGCGACAGGCAGACCGACAGCTAGCACAAGAGCATGTCTGGTCCGGCTACGAGGTTTGAATCGAGTGCCTTGAGTGGACTTGGTCGTAGGAAGTTTTTGGTTTGTAGCGGATGGACGAAGCTGGCTGGAGCTGAGGGAGGCTGGTGAAGTGGCTTAGATGAAGGTGGGCGAGCGAGCGAGGGTTCGAGGGAGTCGCAGTGAATCAAATGGTGGAGGATCGGCGCGGAAAAAATTGTTACCCACTTTGCACAGGCCTAAGGCATGGCGAATTTTAGTCATCCCCAGCTGTTTTCTTCGCCGCAACTAGAGCCACTCCGAAGGCACACTGGCACGGCGTACAAAAGTAGCTGGCTATTCGGCACTCGGCCCTAAATGCCTTGTAAGTCGCTCTTGTTCTCTGTCACTGCCATACGGTACGGTACTACATCACTGCTTCACACCACCCCCTCCTTCTCGTACCTCTCTCATCACCCATCCACACTGTGGACGCAACACACAATGTACATAGTCGTAAATATCCAGGGCCCACAGTGTGGCGCAGCGCTGATGCTCGCACGCGGCACCTGACTTGGCTTCTTCAGGTTGCCCACCAAGCGCCTCCGTAGCGCTACACGAATGGCCAGCTTCGAACGCGCCAACCCTGCAGGCCACGCTGCCTCTCATCTGGTCGACTAGCGAAAAGTTGGCTGGCTGTGGTCTTCTTCGCTTGTCTCAAACCGCTGATGACGTTAGCTGCGGCATCTTTGGCTGGTGCCACTACTGGCCCTACTTGCCGTGGCTGTAGCCAATCTTCACCCAGCTTCGCGTTTGACCGGTGCTGTCAGGTCGCTAAGAATACAATGCCTTGGCCTCACTGTGCTTGCCTCTATGGATCGCATATACCTTACGCATCGGCTTTCAGCAGATCGGCTCTTCCGTGGCTGCCTCTAAAGCATCATCTACGCACATCCAGAGTAGATCGCAGCTGATATTCCCACCGGGAAATAATTCAAAACCCATCGCTGTAGGAAAATCTCCATGGAAGCTTCCAAATTCCCTTGTCCCGCCTTCCCCTGCAGCAGTTGAATTTGAGGCGTGGATCGTCGATCCGTCGTCCGTCACGCCAGCTCCTTTCTCTATTGGTCTGGTGCTATTCTTGATGGAATACGAACGTCAACCTCGCTTGTTACTTGTTGGTCGCCACGATCTTGGCCACCGCATCATGCCTAATCAAGTCCCGTGGCCACACCTTTCATGGCTGAGAGTTACAAGAGTTGTTGGTCCGATGATCCAGTCTGGAAGGCAAATTCATCTTGAGATCGGACAGTTGGCATCGGAGGTTTTTTGTTCGTTTGAAGTATATGTCTCCGAAGCAGACGTCAATCATCGCTCATCTTTCAAGGTTATTCCCGTACTTGAAGCAAGCTGTCGAATCCATGACGCTTGTCTTTGCTTGAAATCAGCCCTTTGCATGTATCCACGCAGCAGCCTTGTCAGGAACCATTCAGGAAGCCATAGCACAGGTAGTCGCGCGAGGCGTAGAATCAATTCCATTGAAGGTGAATATTAGAGTTCGATCTTCCAAATTTAACTATTCTGTTACAGCAACTCCTATTTCTTCCTAAATTCCGTATAGTAGTGCTTCAGTTGCAAAGTTGTAAGATTTTCGCAGCTGCAGACAGTGTTTCGGCGGGAAGGCGGACCGGTTCCGCCACGTGTGGCGTAAAACTCTCATGGATTGTACCATCCATCCCATCTCCAAAGCATGGAAATCTAACGTTGACCCTTTAACATTCGTTCTCCATGCCTCCATTTCGGTATCCATCGATACGATACCTATTGGGTAGAGGACCGTTGCCTTCTTGGCAGTACCAACGCCGATGGGCTCGGGTTCACGATGTGCGCTTCCTGGCCACGCATGGCACTCAAGAGCGCATCATCGATAGATACCGTGACAAATTGGATCGCAAAGCCAAAAAGTATGTCTTACGCAACAGCCTACCTACGACTGACCTCCTTACCTCATCTACTGGCTAGTAGAAGCTAACTGGGAATGTGAATCTAGCGAAGGCCACAAGACTATCTCCGATCTCAAAGAAGCATACCGGGAAAAGATTACCAACCTACGGAAGCAAGCGATCGCTCCAGGAGCTACAGGCCCGTTGAAAGCTCTCAAAGACTCGAAGGCGAAGCCATTTCAGCCTCCACCTCCACCGACACCTCAGCTACAGGCCGATAGCGAAGATGCTAAGCCTGCGCTGCACAACTCAACTCCTCCTGGCATCAAGACTCTCTCCTCCTTTATCGATATTCCAAAAACACTAGATCTACCACAGAAAGAGATAGAATATATATGGCGATTAAGGTTCAGTTCCAATCCAAACTCACTTTGCGCCGTTATGCTGGCTGGCACGTATTTGAGTATGGCAGAGACGGCCCACAAACATCCCCAATTTATTCTTCCTCTACCTCGTGAGAGCGAAGACGCAAAAGGTCAAAAGCAAGGAGGTGCAGAAATACATTTCTTGCAATGGACATTTCCCCATCAGTCAACAGTCAACATTCTCTTCACGCATCTCGCTGAGTACAAGTTACGCGGAGAATATGCAACACCGCACACCACGGTTTCTATGCATCTTGAACTCGCGGAACCCAAGGGCTTAGTGCTAGTACAAGGTCTAGTACAGGAAAACAGAGGTGTGACGGTGGAGGAAAGCAAGTGGCTATTGATGTGTCTGCAAAAATTCTACGGTTTCCAAGGTGGCGAGCAAAGAATCAAACTGCTGGAACAGTTCACAAACGGCGATGATACTTTCGACGTCCAGCAGTTGCTAGAAGAGGCAGAGAAGATATAGAAGCATCGCCAACGCCAGGCACGTTTCCGCGTTGCGGAGCATTGTACATACCGCAGATATCCCCACAACATTCGGATCTGTATACATGTACCGATCAAACTTTACATTACTATGCCTGAAAATAGCCTACCGCCCTTTCATCCTTCCCGATTTAGTGTCTGCTCAAACCTTCAAATGGTTGCGATGTTGGCTTACTGGGTGATGGTGATGGGAAGGGACAGGGTGGAATGGAAACGTCCAGAGAGGATCGAAATTGGAAATGTGTAAGTTACTACGTTTGATTTGAATTGCTAACTTACATATATCACCGTTTATGTCTAATACGTGAGTAGATGGATGTTTGTGACTGTAGTACTACATTAGAATCGAACAGTGAACCGCACACACATAGCTTGACAAGTAATCTTTCCACACCAGGCCAAAAGTTTACTGGAAACCGATCCCATTCCGAATAACTCCAACCTGACCATACCTAGGAGAGAAGAGAGTCCCATGCTCGTTCAGCACGTTCAGGCTCAGCATCCCGGGGCTAATCCAGTCGTTAGGTAAGGGAATATGCCTTTTGTACTCCTTTTCAACTGGATCGACGTCCAAAGTAGAATCTACGTCTAAAGTACATAATGAATTCTGGTGATTGATGAAGACAATTTCGTTTCGGTAGCTTCCAAGTACCTTCGATACCTCATGGCTGAAGTTTTTCATTGGGCTTTGCAACCTAATCGGTTCTGGGTTTCCAGAGGAATACAAATCGGATGTTTTGAGCAATTCAACTCTGCGTCGTTTTGAACATCTGAGAGTGTGACCGCTGCTCGGAACGGTCTCGATTATAATGGTTTTGGAGCTTTTGAGTTGCGCAATACATTCAACCTTCCACGAATCGTCGCGGAGTGCCAATGATTCTGGTGGCGAGGCGATTGCGTTGACGTTATTTAGCGAATTTCTTCCGCTGGAGTAAGTAGAGTTCGTAGATCCCAAGTTCAGAAGATATTGAGTATCATAAGGAGAGCGCTCAAACTTTTGGCCTTCTCCAGTTGTCAAGCATTCCAAAGTACTCCAGAGAAATGTATGGACCGCTTCAGCTCCGATCGAGATGATCTTAGTTTTGTCCGTTGGATGTGAAATCCATTTTACCTGGGGTTGAAATGCACACTGACGACTTTGCAGTATCTTCTTGCCGTCCACATCCCAGATGATTTCGGTAGATGAAGTGGCAATAAGGAGAAACTTGTCGTCGGGGCTGAACAGCAGCTGATTTATGCCGTCCTTGACTCGTAGATCAGCAGGCCGATATACTGTGATACTTCCATTCGATTGTGTTGCCAGCCGAACTTTTCGGATGAGAATATGACCAGAATCGTCACCCGATGCAATCCTGTTTCCGGAAGAAGACCACGTAAGCGCTATAATGGTCGTGTCGTTGGAATGCCCTGAAAGCTTTCGTGTTTGATTATTGCCAACTGTGTGAATCGTCAGGGTACCGTCATCTCGGCCACAGCAATAGGTGGAATCATCCGGAGCACATGCTATTGCGGAGACATGGCCAAGTGTTGAAACGAATGCAGGCGCTGGGTTTGTGGAAACGTTCCCAACGAGGGTCACCGGACCATCTTCCTTCAAGTCCTCTGCTGGAACTAGTTCATCTGGTTCCCATACGCTGCAAATGGAGTCGTGAACTTCGTAAAACCGTTGGCCGTTTGGACTAAATACCAAATCCAATATCGATTCTTGACACTCAAGATGGTAGAGAAGATGGAAATCTGGTTGAGGTGACGAAGAGTAATCTGGCATGTCGTAGATTTTAACTGTGCCTGAGTAATTGCTGGTTAGGAGAAACTTCCCACATGGACTGCACAGTATCATGTTCGCCTTGATGTTACTATGCTCCACTTGTTCATCATAGACTGGGTTCCAGTAAACCAGAGTCATGTTGTGATAGATAAGGAAGAGATATCGCATTTCTGGATGCCATTGAATTGCTTCGGCAGCTTGGAATGTTTCGTCCTTATCCTTGGATGTCTCGTTTTTGAGTGTCAGGCAGTAGGTGCGTGTTTTATTTCCCAAATGCCATAACTCTGCTGGTCTGATTCTGGATGAGACGGCAACCTGAGACCCATCAGGACTGAAGCTCACAACTCGAAGGCCTTGAGCGTGATGAAGATCATCTTCTACTGCCTGGAATGCAGAAATTCTTTTTTGAGTCCTCCAGTCATGCGATACGATGAGGTTATCCTGGTACCCAACGAGAATCTTGTCGTCGGTGGAACCAAAGCTGAGACCTAACACACGATCACTCCCGTCTTTTTGAATGCGGCCTACCTCTGTGCCATCACTGAGGTTCCAGACCTTGAGGGTCTTTGCACCGGAGGTGCAGAGAAGGTTACCCTTTTTGTTGACCGCAAGTTGCGTCACATACTCGCCATGGTGGAGTTGGTGGAGCTGCTCGCAGGTTCCTGCGTGCCAAACAACAACACTGTGGTCTTGTGGGACAAGTGCTGCGAATATCTTCTCCGTTGCTACGACCTTACTTGCCGTCGCGTCCGAGCCAACTGATAGCCGGGCATGGCAGTCGTCCCAGTCAAGATAAGATATTCCGCTGACTTGGAATTTTCCATGACCCTGTCCATATGCTTTGCGGATGACAGAATTTGCTGGACAGAATGGCAACATGTATCTGTATATCGACTTGGGATCGCGGATGAGATTGCTTCCGAACTTGCCGACAATTTTGATCAAATCCACCGCCCAGGATCTCAATTGACTAGCTTGATCATTTGTTTTAGCAGTGGATCGGTTCATCGCTCGATCACTGGCTTTGATGTATGTTTTGAGATATTGTGCTGACTGAATAAGGCTGTTGAGATCCCCGAGAAGAGCAAGAACGTTAATCCAAAACAAACAATGCTCTGAGAGAAAGCTCAAGGTGCGATCCAGAAGATCTTCAGAAGCAGGGTCTGCAAGACTGAGATGATACGCCCAACTCTTTGCTGCATAGTCCAGGAACGGATGCCCTTCTCTAAGACTGTGCAAAACATTTTCAAACTCAGGATTGCCAATGCCGGAGCGTCGTCCAGCCTTGTTCTGCATGTGTATCAGGTCTTGCATTC
>Ga0335073_10013909_pt1 | contig 11279 bp, 6 predicted proteins | sample Lox_Sample_22_FD_207093 | JGI IMG/M metagenome (GOLD analysis project Ga0335073, IMG submission 207093) | Soil microbial communities from Loxahatchee National Wildlife Refuge, Florida, United States - Lox_Sample_2.2 | ecosystem: Environmental > Terrestrial > Soil > Wetlands | place: USA: Florida... | reverse complement strand
CGCCCCTGCTCATCGACGCACACAGCGCCGGACACCTCGATGCGCCGTCCCTGCAGCTCGAAGGAAGTCACGCTCGTGCCGACGCTCGGCATCGCATCCGTGACCAGCATGAAGCGGTCCTGGGGCTTGCAGCGCAGCGCGAGGCGCAGCACCACCGGGCTCGTATGCTGCCCATCGACGATGATGCCGCACCAGCTGCCCGCATCCTCGAGCGCCGCGCCGACCGTGCCGGGCGCGCGCCCGGTGAGCGGCGACATCGCATTGAAGAGGTGGGTGAAGCCGCTCAGCCCGTGGCGCAGCGCGACGGCGATCTGCTCGTAGGTCGCGTTGGTGTGGCCGGCCGACACCACCACCCCGGCTGCGGCCAGCTGCCCGATGATCCCGGGCGTGGTCATCTCCGGAGCGAGCGTCACGAGCGTGCGGCCCGCCTTGAGCGAGGTGAGCAGTCCCACCGCGCTCATGTCGAGCTCGCGCAGCTTGGCCGGATCGTGCACGCCCTTGCGCTCGACGTTGAGGAAGGGCCCCTCGATGTGAATACCGAGCACGCCCGGGACGCCGCTCTCGATCGCCGCGCGCACCGCGGCGATGGCGCGCGCCACCACGTCGAGGTCGTCGCTGATGAGCGTCGGCAGGAATCCGGTGGTGCCGAAGCGCCGGTGCGCGCGGCCGATCGCGCGGATCGCCTCGACGTCGGGAGCGTCGTTGAACAGCACTCCGCCGCCGCCGTTGACCTGCGAATCGATGAATCCCGGCAGCAGCAGCGCACCGCCGAGGTCGCGCCGCTCGCACTGCTGCACGCGCGGATCGGAAGCGGCGACGACCGCGCCGATGCGGCCGTCCTCGATCAGCAGCGCCTGTCCGGCGGTGAAGTCCGTCGCCTCGTGGCCATCGCCGAGCAGCATGCGCGCGTTGAGCAGAGCGATGCCCATCAGATCGTCTCGGTCACCTTCGAAAGGTGCGGCGGGTGGTCCGGGTCGCGGCCGCGCGCGAGCGACAGCGCATTCGCCATGCGGTAGAACGCCTGCGCCTGCAGCAGCGGCTCGATGGCCGGGTGCGCCGCCAGGCTCGGCAGCTGCGTGGCGCGCGGCACGTCGGCGCCGGCCACCAGCACATCCGCCCCCTGCGCGGCGAGCTCGCCGGCGAGCTGCACGACGCCCGCGCGGCTCTCATCGCCCTGCGTGAAGACCAGCAGCGGAAAATGCGCGCGCACCAGCGCCATCGGTCCATGGCGCAGCTCCGCGGCCGAGAGCGCCTCGGCATGCAGCCCGCACACCTCCTTGAATTTGAGGGCTGCCTCCTGCGCGATGCCGAGCCCGAGGCCGCGACCGATCACATAGAGGTTGTGAGCCTGAGTAAGGCGGGTGACGGCGGCGCTCCAGTCGAGCTCGAAGGCCTGCGCGAGCGCCTCGGGGGCGGCCGCCAGTGCGGCGGCGAGCCGCGCATCCGCCGCCCAGCTCGCTACCAGGTGCACGACCGCGGCGAGCGAGGCGATGTAGGACTTGGTGGCCGCGATGCTGAGCTCGGCCCCGGCGCCCAGCGGGATCAGATCGTCGGCGAGCTGCGCGAGCGGGGAGGTCTCGGCGTTGACCAGCGCGACGATGCGCGCGCCGCCCGAGCGCGCGCGGCTCACCGTCGAGAGCAGGTCCGGGCTCGCGCCGGACTGCGAGATCGCAAGCATCACCGTGCCGGCGAGATCGGGCGCCACGTCGTACACCGAGCTCACCGAAGGAGAGGCGGAGGCGGTGAGGACGCCCAGACGCGTCTCGATCAGGTAGCGGGCGAAGGTCGCGGCATGATCGGAGCTGCCGCGCGCGCAGGTGACCACCGCGCGCGGTGCCGACTCGCGCAGCCGTGCGGCCAGACGCGCGACGCGCTCGACGTTGGCAGCGAGCTGCGCACGCACCACCTGCGGGGCCTGCGCGGCCTCGGCGTACATGCGGGTGCTCGCGGCCGCGGTGCTCACGTGGCGATACTGAGCTCGGCGACGAAATCGTAGATGTCGCCACGGTAGAAGGACTGGGTGAATTCGGCCGCGCGTCCGTCCTGCAGGAAGCCGAGCCGCTCGACCAGCAGCCCCGCATCCTTCTCGTGCGCCTGCAGCAGCTCCGCCTGCTCGGCCGTGAACAGCACCGCGCGCAGCCGCTGCAGCGCGCGCACCGGGCGATTGCCGGCGCGCTCGAGCGCGGCGTAGAGCGAGGACTCGACCGCTTCGAGCGAGGGCAGGCAGGAGGCGAGGATGGTCGCGTACTCGAGCGACATCGGCGCATCGTCGGCGAAGCGGATGCGGTGGAAGCGGTACACCGGCGTACCGGGACTGGCGCGCAGCGTGAGCGCCTCCTCGGGCGTCACGGTGCCGGCCGCCTTGCGCAGCCAGACGCTGCGCGGATTGCGGCCGCGCGCCCGCATGTCCTCGGAGAACGAGGTGAGCTTGGAGAAATTCTTCTCGACGCGCGCCAGCACGAAGGTGCCCGAGCCCTGGCGGCGCACCAGCAAGCCCTCGGACACCAGCCCCTCGATCGCCTTGCGTACGGTGATGCGCGAGACGCTGAAGTCCTCCGCGAGATCGCGCTCGGGAGGCAGTGCATCGTCGGGACCTAACACGCGCGTCTCGATCGCCTGGCGCAGCGCGCGCTGCAGTTGTTGGTAAAGCGGCAGGCTGCTCTTGTCATCGAGCTTGCCGACCGACTGCGACAGCAGCGTCAAGGTGCTTCTCCGGCCCATGCTGCGGGAGTTAACATGCTACCACTATAGAACCAGTATGTTGCGAAGAGAATACAGCACCAAATACAACTGATTGTTTGAAATGGAGAAATATGACGGCGATTAATCTGGTCTCTAAGGGTATAGCGTTCCTTGTGTATTGGTACTATATTGGCATGTAACTGGTCCGATCGTTAGGACCACTCGTGGAGACGTCCGGCACGCGCGCTCCACGGTGTCGAGGGGGCGGATTCAACGTGCACAGGCTAACGACAAACATCCGGGGTGGGTAAATCATGAGAATCGCACGGTCGACCTTGATCGGAACGGCAGTCGCCATGGCACTGTTCGGGGAGAGCACCGCGCTCCAGGCGCAGCAGGTGGTGCAGCCGCCGACCGACGGCGCGCTCCCGGCGCAAGCCGCCGCGGCTGACCAGGCTTCAGGCAAACCGAACGACCTGCAGGAGGTCGTCGTCACCGGTATCCGGTACTCCACCGAGAAAGCCCTCGCGACCAAGCGCGCCGCGACCGACGTCGAGGAGGTCGTGACCGCCGAAGACATCGGCAAGATGCCGGACAAGAACGTCGCCGACGCCCTGAGCCACGTGCCCGGTGTCACCGTCAGCCCGGCCGGCGCCAACGAGGGCGGCTTCGATGAGAACGACCGCGTCAGCATGCGTGGCACCGGCCCGAGCCTGACGCAGACACTGATCGACGGTCACAACGTCGCTTCCGGCGACTGGTTCGTGCTCGATCAGACCGGCACCGTCGGACGCAGCGTCAGCTACACGCTGCTGCCTTCGGAGCTGGTGAGCGAGGTGCTGGTAAAGAAGAGCTCGGAGGCTTCCCTCGTCGAGGGTGGCGTGGCCGGCTCGGTCGACATCATTACCCGCAAGCCGCTCGAGGGTTTTACCAAGCCGTTCACCCTCGAGGTGAGCGCGGGCGCGGTGTACGCCGACCTGCCCGACAAGACCTCGCCGCAGTTCAGCGCGCTCGCCAACTTCCGCAACGACGAGGGCACCTTCGGTGTTCTCGCCCAGGGCTTCTACGAGGATCGCTATCTGCGCCGCGACGGCACCGAGATCCTCGGTTATGACTACATCAAGCCGGGCAGCGCCGTCGCCGTGCAGGATCCGAATCTCGCCAACGTGTATTACCCGACCGAGATCGGCTCGGCTCTCTTCACGCAGGAGCGCAAGCGCACCGGCGGACTGCTGAACGTGGAATTCAAGCCGAGCGATGCGCTGAAGTTCGACCTCTCGGGGTTCTACGCCAACCTCGACGCTCCCAACTACAACCGCAACTACCTGATGTGGTCGACCCATTTCGTCAACTTCGGTGCCGGACAGGCGCCGAATCCCGGTTACGTGGTGCAGGACGGCACCCTGACCAGCGCCACTTTCACGGGTGTTCCGGGCACCGCCTACGGCATCTACGACCAGATCTCGCGCCCGGATGAGTCCGCGGACTCCGCCTTCGTCAACCTCGATGCCGCGTTCATCGTGACCGACCACTTCCACCTCGACGGCCAGCTCGGCTGGTCGCAGGGCCACGGCAAGACCCCGACACAGAATGTCGCCGAGACGGAACCCGGCGTCGGTGCCGGTGCCGCCTATACGCTGAATGGCACCTCGCGGCCGCCGGACTGGAGTCTGCCGGGAGTCAACTACTCGCAGCCGTTCCCGCCCGGAGACCCGTCGGCACTGACCTTCGGCTGGATCTTTGGCGGGCAGGACATCGATACGATCGACAAGGAGACCTGGGCCAAGCTCGATGCCACGGTCGACATGAGCGACTCGGGTGCGTGGCAGGACCTCAGGTTCGGCGCGCGCTACCAGAAGCACGACCGCGACTCGGTGGGCTCGATTGCCCAGGGCCCGACGTTCAGCTGCTCTCCGGTAACGCCGACGTGCCCGGCGGGAGGCGGCACCGACCCGGCGGCTTACCCGACGACCTATTCGAACTACCCCTCGAACTACAACACCTTCGGCAGCAGCATCCCGACCGGCATCTGGTATTGGACTCCGGCGCAGCTCGCCGCCTACAACGGCCCGGGCCTGGTGCAGCGCGATCCGGTGCAGCGTGCCTACCCGCTGTACTGGTTCAATCTGAGCGAGCCCGATACCGCGCTGTACGTGCAGGCCGATCTCAAGGGCGAGCAGTGGGCCGCCAACTTCGGCGTGCGTTACGTACATACGGTGGAGGACACGATCACCTACATTCCGGTCGGTTGCAGCGCGACCATTCCGGCCTCCGCCAACCCATGCCCGGCGAACACGCCGAATCTGGTCGTCGGCTCGCTGTTCGGCGCCTTCTCGGGTATCCCGGTCGACGAGTCCTACAACGACATCCTGCCGAGTGCGAACTTCAAGTGGCAGTTCGCGCCGGATCTGATCGGGCGACTGGCGGCGGCGGAGACCATGACGCGCGCCGATTACTCGGCCCTCGCCGGGACCACCAATCTCACGCCTCCCGGTAACGAGTACTGTCCGCCGCCGGCCGGCACTCTGTGCGTAGGCGGCGGCACCAGCACCAACCCGTACCTGAAGCCGATCCGCTCGAACGACCTGGACGCAGGGCTCGAGTGGTACTTCGCGCCGCGCTCCCTGCTGGCCGGGGCGCTGTACTACATGGACCTCAAGAACTACGTTGGCTACGCCGGGGTGACGCAGTATTACCCGACCTACGGTGCCGGCTTCCCGGCGAGCGGCGCGAACATCCCCTACGACGTGACGGTGCCGGTCAACACCACCGGCCGCGTGGAGGGGTTCGAGTTCTCCTACCAGCAGGCCTTCGGCGACTTCGGTGTCGAGTTCAACTACAACTACAACGATGCCAAGCAGACCTCGGGCGTGCCAACCACCGGCCCGTCGGCCAACGATGATCGCCTGGTGGGGGCGTCCAAGAACGTCTATAGCCTCGGCGGCTACTATGAGAACAACCACTTCAGCGCGCGGGTGACCTACAACTACCGCTCCGCGTTCTACAGCGGCCTGGATCGCAGCACCGCTTTCACGCAGGACGATACGGGATCTCTCGCCGCATCGTTGGCGTACATCATCAACCAGAACTTCAGTGTCAACCTGGACGGCTTGAACCTCAACAATCCGACGCTCAAGTACTACGCGCTCAACACGGACCAGCCGCGTGCGTTCTACACCAACGGTCGGCAGTATTACCTGACGGTTCGCGCCAAGTTCTGAGAGTGCGGTCGAGGCCCCGGGCGGGTGGCGACTCCCCTCCTGCCGCCCGCCCGGGACGCCTCCGGGGAGCGCCCTGCGGTGGCGGGCGGCTGCGCTTGGCGCCCGTACAGCGGGACGAGTAACGTGCGCCAATGACCACCGCCACTCTCTTCAACTACTCGTACAGCCCGCCGAGCACGCCGCCCTCGGGACCCGGGCCGGCGGGCGTGCGGCGCATCGTCATCGTCGGCGGTGGCACCGCCGGCTGGATGACGGCGCTCATTCTGGCGCGCTCCTTCATCAGCCGGGGAGTCGCCATCACCGTGCTCGAGTCACCGGCGGTGCCGACCATCGGCGTCGGCGAAGGCTCGACTCCGTGGCTGCGGGGTTTCTTCGACAGCCTGGGCATCGAGGAAGCGGAATGGATGCCGGCCTGCGATGCCACTTACAAGAGCGGCATCACCTTCGACGGCTGGTCGACGCGGCCGGGCTTCACGAGCTACTTCCATCCCTTCGCCTCGATGCTCGATAACCTCACGATGAGCCAGTTCGTGCACAACGTCGAGGCTCGCGTGCAGGGTGCGGACGTGCATGCGCACCCGGACCGGTTCTTCATTGCCACCCGGCTGGCGCGCGAGCGGCGCGCACCGAAGGCGCCCGAAAGCTTTCCCTTCGACGTCTGGCACGGCTACCACTTCGACGCGGTGCTGCTCGGACAGTTTCTGCAGCGCAAGGCGCTCGCGCGCGGGGTACGCCACCATGCCTGCCACGTGACCCACGCAACCTTCGACGGCCAGGGCGCGATCGCCGCGGTCGTCACCAGCGAGGGTGAGACACACGCGGCGGATCTGTTCGTCGACTGCAGCGGCTTCGCGGGACTGTTGATCCAGAAGGCGCTGCGCACCCCCTGGGTGAGTTTCGCGGAGAACCTCTTCAACGATGCCGCGGTCGCGCTGCCGACGCCGATGGAGGCGAGCATCCCGTGCGAGACCGTATCCACGGCGCTGCGGCACGGCTGGGCCTGGAAGATCCCGCTCACCAGCCGTTTTGGCAATGGCTACGTCTACAGCAGCGCCTTCTGCAGCGCCGAAGAGGCGGAACGCGAGTTGCGCGCGCACCTCAAGCTGCTCGACGCCGACGTGCCGGCGCGTCACCTGAAGATGCGCATCGGGCGGGTGACCCGGCATTGGAACCGCAACTGTCTCGCGGTCGGATTGAGCCAGGGGTTCATCGAGCCGCTGGAGGCCACCGCGCTGCTGTTCATCCAGCAGACGGCCACGACTTTCGCGGCGTTCCTGGAGCGCGGCGAGCTCGACGAGCCGGCGCAGGAGCGCTTCAACGCGCTCATGAACGCGCACTTCGAGGGCATCCGCGATTACATCGTGACGCACTACAAGACCAACACCCGTACCGACACCGAGTACTGGCGGGCCAACTCGGCCAATCTGAGCCTTTCGGAGGACCTGAAGCAGCTGTATTCGCTGTGGATGAGCGGCAAGAGCATCGTCCCGGCCGTGCGCCAGCAGGTGCTCGGCCGCGGCTACCCGGTGTTCTCCTGGTTCGCGCTCATGGCCGGCATGGGGGTATTTCCGGACGCCCCGCAGCTGCGCGCCCCGAGCGCCGCAGAAGGGCGCTACAAGGTGGAAGAGATCGACGACCTCATCCGGCGCAGCGCGACCAACTATCCGGACCACAAGAGCACGCTGGCGCGCATCCCGCCGCGGCGCCGCGAGCCGGCTCTGCAGGCCTATTTCTGGTAGGCGGCCGGTAGCCGTGGCGGCCGACAGGATGCAGCCCACCGCGGCAATCCGCGAGCTCGACACGCGCGACCGCGAACGCATCCGCGAGGTGCTCGCGGGCGGGGAGCCTGCGGTACTGCGCGGCCTGGTAGCCGACTGGCCGGTCGTCGCCGCCGGTCGCGTGTCTGCCGCGGCGCTGCTGCAGTACCTGCGCGCGCTCGACAGCGGTGCAGTGGTCGATGCGATCATGACTGCGCCGGAGGAGCGCGGGCGGCTCTTCTACCGCGACGGTCTCGACGGCTTCAACTTCGTGCGCAATCGCCTGCCGTTGACCACCGTGGTGGAGCAGGCGCTGCGCTACGCCGGGCACGCACGCGCGCCGGCGGTCGCGGTGCAGAGCGCTGCGGTGAGTCAGTGCCTGCCGGATTTCGCGGCCGCAAATCCGCTGCCCGAGGCGCATCCTTCCGCCGAGCCACGCATCTGGTTCGGCAATGCGATCACGACTCCGACACATCTGGACGAGTGGTTCAACATTGGCTGCGTGGCCTACGGACGGCGCCGCTTCACGCTGTTTCCGCCCGAGCAGATCGTCAATCTCTATGTCGGGCCTCTCGACTATGCGCCGACCGGGGCCCCCATGAGTCTGGTGCGGTTGCACCAGCCTGACTTCGAGCGCTTCCCGCGGTTTCGCGCGGCGCTTGCCGCGGCGCGAAGTGCCGAGCTCGGCCCGGGCGATGCGCTGTTCATTCCGCCGCTGTGGTGGCATCACGTCGAATCTCTCGAGCCGCTCAACATGCTGGTGAACTACTGGTGGCATGCCAGCGGCGCGCCTCTCGGCAGCGACTCCGGCTACGACAGCCTGCGGCACGCCATCCTCAACATCCGCCCGCTCCCGGCGCCCGCACGCGCCGCCTGGCGCGCGCTGTTCGAGCATTACGTGTTCGGCGACCCGGGTGAGGCGACCGGCCACATCCCGACGCACCGGCAGGGACTCCTCGGCCCCCTCCCGGACGACGCTGCGCAGCTTCTGCGCGAACAGATCGCGCAGCGCCTGAAGACCCGCAAATGATGCGCGCGCCGGCGCTCATGCTGCTGCTGGCGGCGCTTCCCGGTGGGCTCGGCGCGGCGTACGCCGCCGTGCCGGAAGCGGACGTGATTCCCGCACCGGCGCAGGTAGTGCCGGGCTCAGGCAGCTTTGCGCTCCGCGGCAACACCGCGCTCTCGATCCCGCGCGACCGCGCCGCGGCGCGCATCGCCGCCTACTTCGCCGCGCATCTGCGCATGAGCCACGGCCTCACGCTGAAGATTCGCGCGCGCGGCGGCCCCGCGATCCCCCCCGGCTCGATCGCGCTCGCGCTCGATGCCCAGGCGCCCGGCGATGCCCCCGAGAGCTACCAGCTGACGGTGACCCCCGCCGGGGTCGTGGTGCGCGCCCGCGAGAGCCGCGGCCTCTTTTATGGCGTCGTCACGCTGTGGCAGCTCGCCGCCGCCGCGCCGCGCGCCGACGACGCCGTGACTCTGGCGGCGATGACCATCACCGATGCGCCGCGCTTTCGCTGGCGCGGGCTGATGCTCGACTCGGCGCGTCATTTCCAGTCGCCGCAGTTCATCCTGCGTACGCTCGACTGGATGGCGCTGCACAAGCTCAACGTCCTCGACTGGCACCTGACCGACGACCAGGGCTGGCGGCTCGAGATCAGGCGCTACCCGCGGCTCACCCAGGTCGGAGCCTGGCGCGTGCCGGCCGGCAGTGCGGCACTGAGGGACATCGACCCCGCGACCGGGCGGCCGCGCCTCTACGGCGGCTACTACACCCAGGCGACCGTGCGGCGCATCGTCGCTTACGCCGCCGCGCGCAACATCACCATCGTCCCGGAGGTCGACATGCCGGGGCACGCGACCGCGGCGATCGTCGCCTACCCGCGGCTCGCCTCGAGCGAGGCGCCGCCCGTTGCCGTGCCCTCCGACTGGGGCGTGTACCCCAATCTCTTCAATGTCGATGAGTCGACCTTCACGTTCCTCGAGCGGGTGCTCGATGAGGTGATGGCGCTCTTCCCCGGGCCGTTCGTGCACACCGGAGGCGATGAGGCGGTGAAGGACCAGTGGCGGGCCTTCCCGCGTGTCCAGGCCCGCATGCGCGAGCTCGGAGTGCCGAACGAGGCGGCGCTGCAGGGCTACTTCACCGCCCGCATGGGAAAGTATCTGGCCGCGCATGGCCGCCGTCTCATCGGCTGGGACGAGATCCTCGAGGGCGGCGTGCCGCAGGACGCGGCGGTGATGTCCTGGCGCGGCGTGCAGGGCGCCATCAGCGCGGCCGCGAGCGGACACGATGTGGTGCTCTCGCCGGCGCCGACCCTGTACCTGGACAACCGCCAGGGCAGCGGGCCCGATGAGCCGCCCGGTCGGGGCACGGTCGTCTCGCTCGAGGACGTCTATCGCTTCGATCCGCTGCCGGGGACCCTCGCCCGGGACGCCGCGCGCGTGCTCGGCGTGCAGGCCAATCTCTGGACCGAGCACGTGCGGACCGAGGCCAATGCCGAATACATGATCTGGCCGCGCGCGGCGGCACTCGCCGAGGTGGGCTGGTCGCCGCCGCAGGCGATCGGCTGGATGAGTTTCCAACAGCGGCTCGGCGCCGAGTTCGCCCGCTACCGCTCGCTCGGCATCCATTACTCCGAGGACGTGTTCGCGCCGCCGCGCGTGCTCGGTCCGTTCGAGCGCCACTTCAGCCAGGACCTCAGGACCTGCAGCGACAAGCTGGTGTTGAACCTCGAGGACGACGCGCCGCTCGCCGGTCGGCGCGCCGTGTTCCTGGTCGACATCATGGATCCCTGCTGGCGGCTGCCCGCCGCCGACCTGACGCACGCCGCGACGCTCACCGCCGCGGTCGGTCAGGTGCCCTTCAACTTCCAGATCGGCCGCGATCGCGATGCGATCCATCTCGACCCGCCGGCAAGCCCCGCGGGCGAGCTCGAGGTGCGGCTCGACCGGTGCGATGGAGCGCCGCTCGTCACGCTGCCGCTCGCGCCGGCGCTCGCCAACGATGCGGTGACGGTACTGCCGGCGGTGCCGCTCGCAGCGGCGGCGGTCGCGGGCTCGCACAGCCTGTGCCTGCGCTTTGCGCAGCGCACGCTCGATCCCCTCTGGACCATCGACTGGATACAGCTCTCGCCATGAGCGGCAGCGACACTGCAACGACCGGGATGATCGCGCTCGCGGCACCGCTCGCCGGGTGGAGCGCGCCGCTCGATGAGACGCCGGATGCGGTGTTCGCCGGGCGCATGCTCGGCGACGGGGTCGCCATCGACCCGCTCGCCGGCACCCTGCACGCGCCCTGCGATGGCGAGGTCGCGCTCATCGCCCCCACGCGCCACGCACTCACGCTGCGCACCGCGGGGGGCGCGGCGCTGCTGATGCACATCGGCATCGACACGGTCGCCCTCGGCGGGGAGGGCTTCGCGGTCGCGGTTGCCCAGGGCGAGCGCGTGAAGAGCGGCGATCTCCTCATCACCTTCGATCTCGACCTGCTCGCGCGCCGTGCGCCGAGCCTGCTGACGCCGGTCGTGGTGACCGCCGACAGCGGCTTTCGCATCGTGCGCCGCACCGAGGGGCGCGGCGTCGCGGTCGGCGATCCGCTCATGGTGATCGCGCCGGAGTT
>Ga0335073_10013908_pt1 | contig 11280 bp, 11 predicted proteins | sample Lox_Sample_22_FD_207093 | JGI IMG/M metagenome (GOLD analysis project Ga0335073, IMG submission 207093) | Soil microbial communities from Loxahatchee National Wildlife Refuge, Florida, United States - Lox_Sample_2.2 | ecosystem: Environmental > Terrestrial > Soil > Wetlands | place: USA... | reverse complement strand
AGGAAGGGCGAGACCGGCAAGAAGGGCGAGACCGGCGGGAAGGCGAGGGTCCGCGGCCGGCTCGTTCACGGGGCCGCGGGCACCGCGATCGCGGCCAGCAGCAGCCCGTGGCCGACCAGCCAGCGTCCGGTGAACCGGGTCAGCGGGCGGCCGCCGAGCGGCGGGCCCGGCACCAGCAGGTCCGCGGTGAACGTGCCCGCCCCCGGCTCGACGGTGACCGCCGCCTGCCCGAAGCCGAGCCAGCGCCCGGTGAGCGGGAACCACGCCTTGTACACCGACTCCTTGGCGCAGAACAGCAACCGGTCCCAGCACACGCCGGGCACGGCGGCGGCCAGCCCGGGCAGCCAGGCCCGTTCCGTCGGCAGGGCGATGCGGTCGAGTACCCCGGCGGGCAGCGGCTCGTTGGGCTCCGCGTCCAGCCCGAGCGAGGCCACGTCGAACACCCGCGCGACCGCGGCCGCCCGGTAGCCGGCGCAGTGCGTGATGCTGCCCGCCACCCCGGCCGGCCACACCGGGGCGCCGCGCTCGCCAGGGATGATCGCGGCCGGGGGCAGCCCGAGCCTGGCCAGCGCGGCCCGGGCGCACGCCCGGCCGGTGGCGAACTCGCCGCGCCGCGCGGCCACCGCACGACAGATCGCGGCCTCCTCCTCCGGGTACAGGGGGGCCGGCCCGGCGTCATCGAACGCCTCGGCCGACGCCACCTCCGGCGGCAGGATCCGCTCGATCATGCCGGGACCGGGTCCGGGGGGAAAATCTGACGCGGCAGCACCGGCGGCCGACGACGGCGCCGCCACTCGCGCGGGTAGCCGAGCGAGACCTCCTCGAACCGCACCCCGTCGTACCACGTGGTCCGCGGGATGTGCAGGTGACCGTACACGACGGCGGCGGCGTTGAAGTCGACGTGCCAGCGCGCGGTCGCGGTGGTGCCGCACCACTGCGAGAACACCGGGTACCGCAGCACGAGCGTGGGCTCGCGGACCAGCGGGAAGTGGTTGACCAGGATGTTGGGCAGGCCGGCGTCCAGTCCGGCCAGGCGCCGCCGCGTCGCCTCGACCCGGGCCCGGCACCAGTCCTCCCGGCTCGGATACGGATCGGGGTGCAGGAAGCGCTCGTCGGTGCACACCACGCCGGCCTGGTAGGCCAGGGCCAGTGCCGCGGCCTTCGTCGTGGCGCCCTCCGGCAGGAACGAGTAGTCGTAGAGCAGGAACATCGGAACGACCCGCGCCGGGCCGCCCGGCCCGTCCCAGACCGGGTACGGGTCCTCGGGGGTCAGCACGCCCATGCCGCGGCACAACTCGACCAGGCGCTGGTACCGCTGCTGGCCGCGCAGCGGGACCGGCTCGCGCCGGTGCGTCCACAGGTCGTGGTTGCCGGGAACCCAGACCACCGTCGCGAACCGCTCGCTGAGCGTGCGCAGCGCCCACTCGATGTCGGCCATCAGCTCGCCGACATCACCCGCCACGAGCAGCCAGTCCGCCTCCGACTCCGGGCGCAGGCCCTGGACCAGCTCCCGGTTCTCGGGGTAACCCACGTGCAGGTCGCTGACGGCGAGCAGCCTCGGTCCCGGCGTCCGGTTCGCTCGCACCTGAAGATCATATAGAGGGAAGCGCGCTCCCCTGGCCGGTCCAGAACGGAGCGCGCAGCGTCCGCTTGAGTACCTTGCCCGAGCCGGTCCTTGGCAGCTCGTCGGTGAACGACACCGACCGCGGGATCTTGTACCCGGCCAGGTGCTCCCGGCTGAACGCGACCACGTCCTCGGCGGTCAGCGACTGGCCCGGCCGGGCCACGACCGTGGCGTGCACCGCCTCGCCCCAGTCCTCGGACGGGATGCCGAACACCGCGGCCTCGTAGACCGCGGGGTGCTGCTCGAGCGCCGCCTCGATCTCGGCCGGGTAGACGTTCATCCCGCCGGTGATGATCATGTCGCTCTTGCGGTCGCAGATGAACAGGTATCCCTCGCCGTCGCGGTAGGCGATGTCCCCCACCGTGTGGAACTCGCCGCGCCGCGCCGCGTCGTAGCTGTCGCGCTGCTTGTAGTACTCGTCGAAGACCCCGGTCGACCGCACGAACAGCTCGCCGGGATGATCGGGACCGGTGCCGGTCACCTCGTCGCCCGCCTCGTCCAGCAGCCGGACCTCCACTCCCGGCGCGGGCTTGCCGCACGAGCCCGGCTTGCGCAGCTGGTCCCCGGGCTCCAGCACGCAGTTCACGCCGAGCTCGGTCGAGCCGTACACCTCCCACAGCGAGTCCGCGGGAAAGTCGGCCAGGTACTGCTGCTTCAGCGCGAAGCTCCACGGAGCCGCGTTGGCGATCATCCGTTTCATCGACGACCGGTCGTAGCGCGCCTTCACCTCGGCCGGGAGGTTGCACACCATCCGGATCGGCGCGGGCGCGCAGAAGGTCGACGAGACCCGGTAGGTGTCCACCAGGCGGAGCCAGTCCTCCGGGTCGAACTTGCGCTGCACGACCACCGTCTGTCCCAGGGCCAGGGCGCCGCCCATGAAGCCCCACGGTCCGCTGTGGTACAGCGGGCCCGACGTCAGGTAGACGTCGTCCGGCGTGTAGCCGATCAGCAGGATGAGCCCGACGGCCGTCGGCTCGGGACCGCCGGGGCGCGTGGACCGCACCGCGCCCTTCGGCTTGCCGGTGGTCCCCGACGTGAAGATCATGGTCGCCGAGCCGGTCTCCTCGGGGTCGGCCGCGGGCGGGCCCGCCGGTGCCCCGGCCACGAAATCCTCGCCGAGCATCCCGGCGGGAGCCTGGCCGCCAAACACGATCACCTGTTTCAGCCGGTCAAGGCTGCCCTGCAGGGCGGCGAACATCGGCGCGTGCTCGGCGTCCACGTAGCCGACCGACGCGTCCGAGTGGTTGATGACGTACCGCGCCTCCTCGGCGGTCAGCCGGTAGTTCAGCGGGACGGAGACCGCGCCGATCTTTCTCGTGGCGCCGATGGCCGCCACGATCCGCGGGGAGTTGGGGCCGCACCAGATGACCTTGTCCCCCGGCCGCACCCCGAGCGATACCAGCGCGTTGGCCAGGCGGTTCGACTGCTCCTCCAGCTCGCGGTAGGACCAGCGGAGCACCTGCCCCCCGCCCCGGTCGTCGATGACGGCCGGCTTGTCCGGCTGGGTCTGCGCATACGTGGTCAGGAAGTCCGGCATGGTGCATAGCTTCCTACCCCGGCCCGCGCAACGGAAGGGCCGGCCGCGACCGCGCGGCGACCGCGCTGCGACCGCGCGGCGACCGCGCTGCGACCGCGCGGCGACCGCGCTGCGACCGCGCTGCGACCGCGCTGCGACCGCGCTGCGACCGGGCTGCGACCGGGCGGCGACCGGGCGGGCACCGCGCGGCGCCCGATCAAGTTCCGGCATGGTCACGTGCGCGCCGTCGGCACGGAAAGTAACATGTCCCTCACTCCCCGCGCATCAGGAAGGGAGCATGGACGTCACCCGCAGAGGATTCCTCGGTTTAGCGGCGGCCGCCGGGACCGCCGCCGCCACGGCCGGTCCCCGGGCACGGGCACAGGAGACCCGCGCACAGGAGACCCGCGCACAGGAGACCCGCGCACAGGAGACCCGCGCACGGGCGGCCGCCCGGACCTGGCTGGTGCCCCGCTACGGCACGTTCAGCAGCCTGACCAACGCCGGCCTCGGCGGGGATCCCGCCGTGGCCCGCAGCGCCTTCGGCCAGGGCACCACCTGGTTCTCGGTGATCTACCACGGAGAGGGCACCGACACCAGGAGCCCGCTGCCGCCCGGCTACGCCGGCGTCGCGGTGCTGAAGTTCGCGGCCTACGAGAACGGGTCTGACGGCCTGCTCGACGCGATCAGGGACGGGCTGCCCTCCTGGGTGCAGGCGGTGCAGTACGACGCCGAGAGCTGGGAGTTCACGCCGCCGATTGAGAAGGGCGCCTGGCTGCACAACGCCTACGCCGGGGTCAGCTACGCCGAGCTGTTCTGCCGCAAGGCGCACGAACTCGGGCTGCCCGTGGTGCTCACGCCGAGCCTCGACCTGTGCAACAACAAGCCCAACCCCGCCTATCCGGACTCCGCGCCGCAGTACCCGGTGGCGCGCGGCGAGCACAACTACGAGGCGTACGTTCGGCACGGCCTGGCCTCGGCCGCCCGGTGGCTGCGCCCCGGCGACATGTACGAGTTCCAGTCCCAGGCGCTCGAGCTCGACCCGGGCCTGTACGCGTCGGTGACCGCCAGGGTCGAAGCCCGGGTACGCGAGGTTAGCCAGGGCGTGACGTTCCTGGCCGGGATCGGCCGCACCGAGGCCAACTGGGACGGCGCCACCGCCGCCCAGCTCACCGCCGCCGCGCGCACGGTCGAAAGCCTGGTGGCCGGCTACTGGCCCAACGTGGACGAGAACGCGGCCCGCGTGCGGGCCATGATCGGCTGCCTGAAGGACCTCGGCTACTGAGCCCGCGCGCCGGCCAGGAACGCGTTCACCAGCGCGGTGAACTCGTCCGGCTGCTCGGCGAAGCACAGATGGGACGCGTCCTCGATGATCGCGAGCTGCGACCCGGGGATGCGCCGGTGCATCTCCTCCAGGTGAGCGGGCCGGCATTCGTCGTACCGCCCGCCGATCAGCAGCGCCGGGACGCTGATCTCGCCCAGCCGGCCCATGATGTCCCAGGTCTTCAGCGAGCCGGTCACGGTGAACTCGCTGGGGCCGTTCATCGTCGTGTAGACCTCGTAGCCGGCCTCGGCGAACGAGCGCTCCAGGCCGGCCGGCCACGGCGACAGGCGGCAGACGTGGTCGCGGTAGAAGCCGAGGATGGCCGCCTGGTACTCCGGGCACGCGGTGAACCCCGCCTCCTCGTGCTCGCGGATCACCCGGCGCACCTCGTCGGGCTGCGCGGCCAGCAGCTCGTCGCAGTCCTTGACCCACCGGATCATGCTGGCCGGGCTGCCGCACAGGATCAGGCTCTCCAGCTCGGGCCGGCGGTCCAGCACGTACTGCATGGCGAGCATCCCGCCCCAGGAGCTGCCGAACAGATGCATTCTGCCGAGGCCGAGCGCCGCGCGCACCTGCGCGAGTTCCTCGACGAAACGATCAACGGTCCACAACGATAGGTCCGCGGGCCGGTCGGATCGGCCGCAGCCGAGCTGGTCGTAGAAGATCACCTGGCGTCTGTCGGCCAGTGCCTCGAGAGGCTCCAGATAGTTGTGGGTGAAACCGGGCCCGCCGTGCAGGCAGAGCAGCGGCGTGCCTCCCTCGCCGACCGAGCGGTACCACACCCGCCCGCCCGGGACCTCGATGAACCCCTCCCGCGCCATGGCGCGCTCCCTCCCGGCCGGCGGGGCTGGCCATCCCAGGTCGCCGGCTATTACGTCATAAACCGTGACCTGGGGAATTGCAAGGGGCCTGCGGGCCTGGAGATACGGCGGGGATCGCCGCTGAAGCGAGCCCCGCCCGCGCGCCAACCAGCCCCCCGCCCGCGCGCAAGGGAGCCCGCTCACCCCGCCACTGAAACGACTGGTGCAGTGCGGCCGGCGCGGGCTATGCTCGGGGGTACTGAAACAGTCGTGGCAGTAACCCCGCGGGAGGTGGGTGCTCATGAGCGGCGAGCCGACGATCCGGCCGCTGGGCCGCCCGGGCGACCTGGGCTGGGTGGTGATGGCACACGGCGAGGTCTACGCCGCGGAGTTCGGCTGGAACACCGAGTTCGAGGCGCTGGTGGCGGGCATCGTGGCCGGCTACGCGGCCGGCCGCGACCCGGAGCGGGAGGCGGCGTGGATCGCCGAGCTCGAGGGCCGCCGGGTCGGCTGCGTGTTCGTGGTCGCCCGCGACGACGAAACCGCGCAGCTGCGGATCCTGCTGACAGACCCGGCCGGGCGGGGCCACGACCTCGGCCGGCGCCTGGTCGCGGAGTGCCTGGCGTTCGCGCGCGGCGCCGGCTACCGGCGGATGATGCTGTGGACCAACCACACCCTCGCCGCGGCCAGGCACATCTACCTCGAGGCGGGGTTCAGCCTGGTCAGCGAGGAGTCCCACCACAGCTTCGGGGTTGACCTGATCGGCCAGGTGTACGAGCTGGAGCTGGCGGCGCGGGCCGCGGCGCCTGCCGGCGCGCCGCGATGACGGCCGCGGCCACGGGCCGGGCGCCGTCTGCCGCGCCGCCGTCCCCCCGGACACCGTCCCCGCGGGCGCCGTCCCCGCGCCAGGATGAGCTGCTCGAGCTGGCCTACCGGTACGTGCTGACCCGCGGGCTGGCCGACATGTCGCTGCGCCCCCTGGCCAAGGCGATCGGTTCCAGCCCGCGGGTGCTGCTGTTCCTGTACGGGTCCAAGGACAACCTGATCCGGGCGCTGCTCGAGCGCGCCCGGGCCGACGAGCTGGCGGCGATCGAGGCGTTCAGGGAGGCCGGCGGCGCGGCCGGGCTGACCGACGCGGCGCTGCAGGTGTGGCGGTGGCTGTCGGATCGCGGGCACCGGCACCTGCTCGGGCTGTGGGTGGAGGCCTACGCCCGGTCGCTGGTCGACCCGGGCGGGCCGTGGGCACATTTCGCGGCGCAGACCGTCCAGGACTGGCTCGGCCTGCTCGCCGACCGCCAGCCGCCGCAGCGCCGCGGCCGCGCCGGCGCGGCGGAGCGCACCGCCGTCCTCGCCGTGCTGCGCGGGGCCATGCTCGATCTGCTCGCAACCGGCGACGACGGCCGCGTCACCCGCTCGGTGACCCTGGTGCTGCGCTCCCTGCAGGCGGTCAGCGGCTAGCCGCGCCCGATGAACGGCATCTTGGTGGCCATCAGCGTCACGAACTGCACGTTGGCCTCCGGCGGCAGCCCGGCCATGTGCACGACCGCGTCGGCGACCAGCGCCACGTCCATCAAGGGCTCGCCGCGGATGCTGCCGTCGGGCTGCAGCGCGCCCGCGCCCAGCGGCGCGGCCAGGTCCGTGGCGGCGTTGCCGATGTCGATCTGGCCGCAGGCGATGTCGTACGCCCGGCCGTCCAGCGACGTCGCCTTCGTCAGCCCGGTCACCGCGTGCTTGGTCGCGGTGTAGGGCGCGGAGAACGGCCGCGGCGCGTGCGCGGAGATCGACCCGTTGTTGATGATCCGGCCGCCGCGCGGGTCCTGGTCCTTCATCACCCGGAACGCGGCCTGGGTGCACAGGAACGCCGCGGTCAGGTTCACGCCGACCACCGACTGCCAGTCGGCGAACGGCACGTCCTCGAGCGGAACCGGCGGCAGCGACCGTCCGGCGTTGTTGAACAGCACGTCCACCCGGCCGAACCGCTCCAGCGCCCGGTCGAACAGCCGCTGCACGCCGGCCGGGTCGCCGACGTCGGCCACCACGGCGTCGAGCAGCGAGCCCTCGGTGGCGCCGTCGGCCACGGTCTGCTCCAGCGGGCCCGGCCGCCGGCCGGCGATCACCACCGAGTACCCGGCTCGCCCCAGGGCCAGCGCGCAGGCCCGGCCGATTCCCGTTCCGCCACCGGTGACGATCGCGACCTTGTCCGTCATAGCGCCGGACCGTATCACCGACCCGCCGCACGGGCCGGCGCCGGCCCGGGGCGCGTCACCGGCCGGGATCGGCCAGATCCCCGCCCGCCTGCCCGGCCCGGTCCGCGTCCAGCGTGACCCGTTCGGCGCGGTCGCGCACGGCGGTCACCACCTGGTCGACCGCGAACGCCACCAGGCCGGGCGCGTCCTCCGGGATGCGGTGACCGGAATCCTTGGCGACGATCAAGGCGGATCCCGACTGCTGCGCCAGGTCGGCCTGGGCCCGCTGCCAGACGCCGTCGATGCCGGGGTCGGGCGGCGCCGTGTGCCAGACGCCGGGCGTGCGGGCCAGCACGATCGACGGCACCCGGGGCAGGCCGGCCCGGGCCACCTCGGCCTCGCCCCGTACCGCGTCCACCCTGGTCGCGCGGCGGCCGTCGCCGTCGGTCGCCGAGTCCGCCCCTGGCCAGAGGTAGAGCCCGGGCAGCGAGCCGTCGACGTGGACCATGCCGGCGACCCGGCCCGGGTACGCGCCGGCGAACACCCGGATGATCAGGCTGCCGAACGAGTGCCCCACGAGCACCGCGGGCACCAAGACGCCCAGGTGGTCGAGGAGCGCGGCGAGTTCCGCCGCGAACGTCCGGTAGGACGCCGGCCGGTTGGGCGCGGGCCGCGGCGGGCTGGCGCCGATGCCCGGCCGGTCGTAGCTGATCACCCGCGGGCCGGTGCTCAGCTGACGAATGACCTGCTGCCAGTACGAGGCCGGGTCGCCAAGGGCGGAAACCAGCACCACGGGCGGGTTCGCGCCGTCGAGGTCCTCGGCCGAGATCAATGCGGTAGCCATCTAGATGTCTGCCCTTATCCCCCGAAAAGCCGGATTGGCTTGTTTGTTAGCGCAAACAATAAGCCGTGCCGGGCCGCGTGTCATGCACCGTTCGCACGATGTGGAAGGGTTCCGCGAAAGGCCGCGGGTCAGATGCCGCCGAGCATCGCGACGAGCTGGGTGACCCGGTAGGCGGCGGGGAAATCCGCGGCCGCGTAGCGCAGCGTGCAGCCGCCGGCCAGCTCGACGCCCGGCACCAGCAGCGCGCACTCGGCCATGAACGGCTTGAGCACGTCGACCTCGAGCAGCACCGGGCCGTCGAAGCGCGGCGCCCGCACGGACTCGCGATCGGCCAGCGCGCGCGGCACCTCGCGCTCGATCCGTTCCCGCGCCTCCTCGGGATGCAGCAGCGCGGCGGCGCGCCCGCCGAGCGCCCGCTTCACCACCACCGCGTGCATCCCCGGCGCCACGTCCGCCGCCTCGGCGGCCACGGTGTCGTCGCCGGCCACCAGCACCGGGGGCACGCCTGCGTGCGCCGCGAACGTCGCGTTGAGGCCGAGCTCGCCGAACGAGCGGCCGTCGCAGCGGACGTCGGCGATCACGCCGCCGTTGATCGTGTGGGCCAGCACCGAGCGGGCGGTGCCCGCCTTGCCGTGGTAGCCGATGAACAGCGCCGCGTCCGCGCCGTCGGAGATCCCGGCCAGCATCCCGTCGGGCTTGGGCTTGCCGCGCAGCAGCTCGGCACGGCGGTCCAGAAGCTCGGGCACCAGGTTCCTGAACGGCCCGTGGGCCTCGGTGACCAGCACCTGGGCCCCGGGGTCGAACGCGTGCACGCCGCGCACCGCAGCGTTGGTCTCCTCGGTGAGCAGCCGGCGGTTGCGCTCGTACTCGACCGTGCCCGGGCTGACGTCCTCGCCGTCCACCACGCCGGCCGCGCCCTCCATGTCCACCGAAACCAGAACCCGCATCTCACGCTCCCGCATCGTGGCCGCGCCGCCCGGCGGCGTCGCCGCCCACCCGACCATAGACCCGGCGGTTCCTGCTGGTTTCGCCGGCCAACCGTCTTTTCGCCCCGCCGGCCGTCGGCCGCGACGGCCCCGGCCCGCCCCGAGACGGGGCGTTCAGGATCTCTTTCATGATGAGCGCGGCGGCAATGATCGCCCGCCGTCCACGGCGCCCGCCAGGCGGGCGATCAGGGCGCGCAGGAGGTCCCATGACTTCTGGTCGTCGCGGCTCCCGTCGTGCGGCCTGGCGAACCGGCTGGCGGTCACGGCCAGGTCGGCCAGGTCCCACCGGATGCGGTAGAGCTCGAGCATCGCCGGCCGCGGCGCGACGCCGGTGGCCTCCCGGTAGCCGCGCAGCACCGACCCGTCGCCGGGATCGAGCGGCCACAGATCGCGCTCCGGCGGCGCGATCAGGGCCGTGTCCCAGTCGACCAGCACCCAGCCGTCCGGGGTCAGCATCGTGTTGCCGGGGTGCGGCTCGCCGTGGGTGAGCGTCATCGCGGCCGGCCGGGAGCGGCCGTCCGCGGCGAGCTCGTCGTAGCGGGCCAGCAGCCGCCGCAGCGGGCCCGCGTTCCCGGCGAGCAGGGCGGCCGCGGGACGCGCGTACGGGCCGGGGCCCGCGGCGTCGCCGGTGCCCGGGCCGGGGCCGGGGCGCAGGGCCGACTCCAGCTCGTCCCGGTGCGCGATCACGAAGTCCTCGGTGCCGGCGCTGCGCCGGGCGGCGGCCGGGGCTGTGTGCGTGGCGATCACGAGGCCGAGCATCGCGCGCCGGTGCGCGGGCCCGGCGAACTCGCCCCATTCGAAGCTCTGCCCGGTCACGAACGGGTAGAGCGCGGCCGCGAAGCCCTCGCTCACCCGCAGCAGCGGCTCGCCGTCCCCGGCGGGCACCGGCGCCAGCACGAACGCGGCGCCGGCGTCGCGCAGGTCGCGGGCCGCGCGCAGCGCCGCGCGCAGCCGGGCGAACGTGACGTCCGGCGGCTCGTCGCGCACGCGCCGCTTGCTCTCGAGCTCGTCGGCGGTCAGGAACCAGCGCGACCCGCGGGCGCCGGTGACCTCCCAGTGGTGGCTGCCGAACCCGACCGGCCGGTAGCTCACCGCGGCGGCGGCGACGCCCCAGCCCCGGGCGAGCACGGACGCGAGCAGGTCGTCGGGCAGGTCGCGCGGCCGGGTCAGCACGCTGACACGGTAGGCCCGGGACGCCGCGGGCCGCACCTGGCTTTCGCCGCGGCCGGGCCGCCGCTCAGCGGGCTCCGAGGCGCCGGCCACGGGCTGCGTGGCGCCGGCGCCCGCGAACCAGGCGCGCAGCCGCTCGGCATACTCGCGCCGCCGCTCGGGCGGCACGAAGGCCGGGACGCTGCCGTACAGCCGGTCGCCGGCGTAGCGCGGGAACACGTGCACGTGGTAGTGCCAGACCGTCTGGTCGCCCGCGGGCCCGTTGTGCTGGCGGGTCGAGACCCCCTCGCAGCCGTAGGCCTCGCGCAGCGCGATCGCGATCTCGCGGCACAGATCGTGCACCCGGTAGGCGTCCTGCGCCGGCAGGTCGTACAGGTTCTCGTGGTGGGCGTTGGGCACCACCAGGACGTGCCCGTGATTGCGCGGCCACCACGCGGACGCGATCAGGGCCGTGGCCCGCTCCCGCCTGGCCACCACGTCCTCGGGCAGGGGCCGCTGCGTCTGGCGGCCCTGCAGCACCGCGCAGAACGGGCAGTGATATCCGGGCGGCTCGTGGTTGAACATCCCGCGGTCAGCTTCGGCGGGCTTCCTCCACGGTGAGCTCGGCGGCCGGGTCGGCCTCCAGGCGCGCGTCCGGGATCGGCTCGCCGCTGCGGACGGACCGCCCGTACGTGCCCTCGTCCAGCCGGCCCAGGGCGCGGTCGATCGCGTCCAGCCGGTCGCGCAGGCTCTCCGCGATCGCGTCGTCCATGCCCTCGGCGGTCAGCGACTGGGCCGGGTCGTCGACGTCCACGCCCTGCTCGTCCTCGGTCTCCCGGTCCTCGTCCTCG
>Ga0335073_10013906_pt1 | contig 11280 bp, 8 predicted proteins | sample Lox_Sample_22_FD_207093 | JGI IMG/M metagenome (GOLD analysis project Ga0335073, IMG submission 207093) | Soil microbial communities from Loxahatchee National Wildlife Refuge, Florida, United States - Lox_Sample_2.2 | ecosystem: Environmental > Terrestrial > Soil > Wetlands | place: USA: Florida... | reverse complement strand
CCGGGAGGCCCGGGCCACCGTGATGGCCCAGCACCAGCCCCGGTAGGCCGGATCCAGGCTGCGGAACAGGTGCGTCACCACGCGGTCACCGTCCGCCGTCACACCTAGGTGCTCGCCAACCCCGGCCGGACCCGCCATCTCCTCGGCGGCGGCTCGTGCCAGGTCGACGGCCTGCACACAGGTCTCGTCCGGCTCCTTGGTCCTTCCGCGCAGTGGGCTCACGGTGAGCAATTCTCCCCCATCCACGCACCGCCGTGCGGCGAATATCACCCAGCCGGCCACTCGCCGGCCCGTCACCGGGCGCAGCCACCCTGAACAGGCAGAATGCGTGCGTCTACGACTTGTCTACCAGCCCCGATGATATCCGCGCCATGCCCTGCTCCGTCCCAGGCCCAGGCATACAGGCGACCTGTGCTTGGACGAGGGGTTGTGGGAAGACGACATCATGCATGGTCATGGAGGTGGCTCAGCAACCCCCGGTAGTCCGGCAAGTAGATCCAGGTAGGGGATGTCCCGATCCGCGTCAAAACCACGTAACCCGGCGTATGCTCCACCGTCTGGATGATCACTTTGTCTTGAGCCGAATCATAGTGATCCATGTACATCGAGATGAGTGAGAACCAGTGGGCCCGGATCGCTGCCCGGAACCCAGCGGGCCCCTCCAGGTACATGCAGTGCGGCTTGAGTGAGTAGCAGGCCAGCCCTTGCTTCTGGCCGTGCGAATCACCACCGCGCCCAGGGATCGGGTATTTGATGTAGATGTCATCCCCGAGCCGCCACCAAGGGATGTTGATCCTGGCGTCATAAGCCATTCCGAACGCGAGATACCCGATCAGGAGTCGGCCGCTGCCGTAAGAGAGGTACGGGCGCGCCGCGTCGTAGTACTGGCGGGAGACTGCGCCGCCGCCTTCATAGGTGCTGCGGTCATATGTGACGGAATAGCACCACGCAGCCGCGACGCCCATCGTAGCGAGGGCTATGAGCATGCCCTTCCTCCACGTCAGCGCCGTCTCCTGGGCAAGCGACAGCGCATATCCACCGGCCATCGCGGTGAACCATGCACCGAACGTGTCATGCTGACGCATTGATTCATCGGAATGCAGGTGCAGTGCCTCCAGAGTGACGAGGAACCCGGCGAACACGAGAAGCCCCAACAGTGCCAGGTCGCGGGGTCGCACGCCTCTCAGCAAGGCAAGCAGGAGAGAAGCGGTCCCGAGGACAACGACGATACCGATCCAGTGCCAGGATTCCCGCACGATTACAAGCGGCGGCGGGAACACACCGGCGAATGTCGACGCGTGGCTATTGCGGTCCGTCGTTGTGTAGGTAATCCCCTTCACGTACGCGGTCCCGGCGAGATAAACGGCCAAGGCGAGGACAGCCCCTGTGGCCGCGCCGAGGCTGAGTGCTCGACGCGCGGCCTGCCTCCAGCCCAGGTCGCGGACCTGGAGCGCCGCCATCCCGATGATCACAGGGTCGAAGACAATGGTCATGTACTTGGAAGCGTTGGCCGACATCAGGAGTAGTGGCACTAGCAGCAGCCACTTAGACCCCCTTGACCTGACAGCGGAGTGCGCAGCGGCCGCCATTAGCATCAAGGACAAGGCGTCATAGTTCCCGTAGACGCCGATGTCATGGGTGAGCCCAGTGCCGCCGAATAGCCCAGCAGCCATCACCGCGGCCCAGTACCCGAATAGCCGCTGAGTAGCAGCGAACAACAGGCAAGTCGCCGCAAGCATGAACACGAGACTCATCAGCCGGACTTCTACCAGGCCGCCGAGGTGATCCGCCATGGCTGCGAGTGGGGAGTAGATGTCCGGGGCCCCGGAGAAGTACGTCTCGTAATAAGGGCTACCGCCGCCGTGCCACAACTCGTAGATCAACTGATGCCCGGCGATGATGTACCGCGCCTCGTCCGGGCCGGCTTGCTGACCGATCATGATCCGCGCCGACAGGACCGCCTGCGCAGCGAGGATCACTGTGAGGGGTAGCCAACGCAGTCGATTCCACGGGAACGCCCGGGTGGGACTAACAGGCCGATCGAGCTCAATGGTGGCAAGAGTCACCGGGACGCCTTACCGCTCAGCGACTTGAAGCAGTCAGCGATAGCTTTGCTGCCCGGGCTCCCGCCACCCCAGTTGAGCGAGTCCGCCGCTGTAGGTCCGGGAAATGTGGGGCCGAGACCAATCGACCAGAAGTAGATTCCGCCTAGGTGCGCTTCGGCCGCTGCGTGGCAGGCTGCCGAGAACCAGCCGGCTTGGACCTTCCCATCAATCGGCTTCCCAGGCCACGAGTGCTTGAATGGCGCGGCGGAGGCGCCGCGCACCGCCGCTATGCCGACCTCCATTTCCACAGTCCCAGGGGGCAGCCGATGGTCGTAAAGCTTCCAGCCTTCGCTGATATGCGTGGGGATAGCTGGGTAGGCGTCCACGCCTTCAGCCAAGCCTTTGCCGCCAGCGCTCTGGAGGCTTGAGACGCCGTACCAATTCGAGTCGAACGCCAGCCTCCCGTCGTAGACCCGTCGCACAGCAGCATCGAGTGGATACCACCGGGGCGACTTATAGAGCGTGCTCAGTTCGGTGCCGACCACAAATTCCTGTACCTTCGCCCGCTGCGCCACCTTTGCATAGGACAGCAGGAACCGGCGGTAGGACGCGAACCACTCGGCTGGGTGGCTCAGCTGCAAATTGCCGCGGAAGCCGTGGTCGATGCTCGCTTCGTCCAGGAGAGGCCGGAACGCCACGTAAAGGCCATGCCCCTCCGCGACGCGCGCGAACACCTCGACCATGTGCGGTGTGGGTGTCGATGAACGGGTCGTCACGGTGGCCGCGTGCGGACCGTTCATGAAGAACGGGAAGGTGACGGAGATCGCGTTCGCGTGCAGGCTCCGGACGTACTTGACAACCGACTGCGCGGCCTTCGCCATGTCCTCGCCAGGGTAGGTGTAAGCGTCGACGTCGATGCCAAGCTGGATCTTCGGTGTCCGGTACTCCCTGGCCAGGGACGGCGGCACGGCTGCAGAGCCGGACGACGGTACAGGGCCGGGCTGGAGTGCGCTCAGATGTGCCGCAGCTGTGCAACCCACCACCAGCAACGCTCCCGCTGCAACACCTGCAGCCGCCTTCTCCCTCCAGTTCACAGTGCACCCCTTGTCTTACGAATTGTCTTGAAAGCTCGCGGGTCACCCTGGATAAGCGGGACCGCTATCGCTACGAATGTCAGAAGCAGCGACACGGGGACCATGACCACAGCGAACACAGCTGACAGCAGCCTGGAGTCGTCGCTGCCCCGGGCCTGCGCTGCCGAGGCGCCGATCCAGCCGCAGGCGAAGAACACCGCCACCCACGCGACCACCGAGACCTTGGCGTACTCGAAAACTTGAGACGTCGCCGGGATCGCGCCGGAAAACCGGAGATAAAGGCCCGACGCGGAGCACACCAGGGCCAGCACTCCGGCCACATACTTCGCGGCCACCATCAGGGAACCCAGCGGCGGCAGCGCCTCGCGGTGCCGCATTGCATGGATGTCACCCCACAGCCACCGTTCCCGTTGTGTGATGAAATCCCGTAGTGACCACGGCGATGTCACCTCGGCGTACTCGTGGAACCAACCCCACGACAGCCCGGCCTGGGCCGCCTTGTGCCCGAATACCAGATCCTCGGAGGCGATGACGGGCCAGTCCCAGGTGACCGCGGCTTCCGCCCGGCCGGTTACCACCATCCCCTCACCGTGCGCATGCAGTGGGCGGCGGAAGATCCCCTGGAACACCGAGCAGTAGACCAGGCAGGCATGGGTCCGGATGTCGTCAGCGTGCGAGGTGAGGAAGTGGCCCCAAGGCCGTAGGCCGTATGCGGTCCGCGGCGTCACCACGCCCTCGCAGATGTCGTAGTCAGCCGCGAAAGCCCGCTCGATGTAGCCCTTCGTCAAGGTCACGTCGTCGTCGTTGAAGATGACCTTCACATCGGAGCGGTCGTAACCCAGCGACTCCCTCACCCGCCGCGAATACTCCAGCGCGCGGGCTTTGTGCGCTGATCTGACGGTGAACCCATCGGGCACTACCAGGACGCGGTCAGCCTGCGAGTAGTCGGTGCGGTGACCCGGCTCAAGAACCACCCAGATCTGGTGGTCCATAGACAGGCCATACGACCGGATCTGGGCGATGATCTCGCCAACCCGGTCGTACTCCGCGCCCTTCGTGGTGACCTGAATGATCGCGTATCGGAATTTCCCTTCCGGAGCCACCCGGAAACGCCACCGGAACCACGCCTGGCCGACCGCCAGCAGCGCCAATTCCAGCATTGGCATCATCCAGGCCGCGTAGACCAGCCACCGCGCCGGCGACCACTCCGTCACCAGCACACCAGAGCCGATGATCCCGGCAACAACGAGAATGCCGGGAATGGATACCTTCGGCCGGAGCCTGCGCTGTCCCTTCCTGCGTGTGGGCGACGGCGCAGCGCTGATCTCCGGCAGCACAGCTGACGTTTCCTCGGACACCTTTGACCCGTACCTCTCCCATGCTGGTTGAAGAGGGGACCTTTGCAGCTCTTCGTAAGTACGATGTGACAGTTCGTAGGCATAACTGGATATGGGTGACTGCATCCGATGCGCTTGGGCAGGGTTAGTTCCTCCTGGGAACTTCTACGGTCAAACTCGTAGCGCGCGTCCCGGTAACCCATGGGAGCCGCATGGACGACGCTTCAGGCGGCAATATGATTACACAGAGTTTTGATAGATCAGCGCGTCGTTACAATTCTGAGTCAAAACGAGTCGTTGGCGGCGCCGGATCACCCAGTCTGCGCAGCTGATTGCGACACTTGCACCAAGATCGCGCAAGGTCAGGTCGCACCACGGGCTGACATGGCAGAAACTTGTTCCATGGGACTGTCCGGGGCGGGGCCGCGAGCCAAGCGGGCGGCTCGTAGCTTCGCATCGGGCCTAGGTACCGCCGGTCATGCCGGGGCGAGTACTGCCCGTGGCACCGAACGGGTCATCCGGCGGCTGACCCGCGCGTCCGGGGCCGACCGGACCGGGCTGGACCGGCTGCTCGAACTCACCGCGGCGGGCGCCGCTGCGGACGCGTTCGTCGCGGTGGCGCTGGCCGGGACGCTGTTCTTCAGCACGTCGGTGGACCAGGCTCGCGGCAAGATCGCGCTGACCCTGCTGATCACCATGGCCCCGTTCGCCGTGCTCGCCCCAATCATCGGCCCGATGCTGGACCGGGTCCGGGATGGCCGCCGGTACATCATGCTGGGCACCCTGCTGGCTCGCGGCCTGCTCTGCTGGGGCATGGCGGGGGCGGCCCAGCACAACGACACTGTCACGCTGTTGCCGGCCGCGTTCGGCGTGCTCGTGTTGCAGAAGGTCTACGGGGTGACCCGCAGCGCGGTCACCCCGCGGCTGCTCCCAGCGAAGATCACTCTGGTGTCGGCCAACGCGCGAATCTCACTGGCCGCACTGATCTCGTCGGCGGTCGGCGTGGGAATCGCGGGCGGCATCTCGTACCTGGCTGGCGGCGGGGCCAACGGCGGTGCCTGGGTACTGCGGGTCGGCACCCTGGCATACCTGGCCGCGATCGCGCTCGGCATCCGGCTGCCCAACTCGGTCGACGAGGCGCCCATCCCGGCCGAAGCCAAGCCATCCGGACCGGACGGGCATCAGGCTGGGCCGCAGGCAACTGGGGCCCATGGCGCTCATCCGTACCGGCCCAGCGAGTACCCCACCGACCCGCACACCGTCCGCCCGCAACAGCCGCACCCGGGCTATGCGCAGCCGCACCACCCCTACCCGCAGCATGCTCCCGAGGCCGGCCACCTGGGTAACGGCCAGCCCCGGCACACGACGAACGGCCAGACCGAGGCGGGCAACGCAGCTGCGGCCCGGCCGGGCCCGAAGCGGGCCCGGTGGGCAACCGCGTTGCGCAGCGTGGGCCCGATCGTCGGCGAGGCGATGCGCGGCAACGCGGCGCTGCGCGCCTTCTCCGGCTACATGATCTTCTTCCTGGCATTCCTGCTGCGCACCGTGCACTTCCACGGCACTCCGGACAAGGTCGCGCTGGCCGAGATGATCGCGGCGGCCGGAGCCGGCGGGTTCATCGGCACCGGGATCGGGGCGCTGCTCCGGGCCCGGGCGCCGCACCTCATCATCTTCACGATGCTGTTCATCGCGACCGTGGTCACCGCGGCCTGCGCCGTCTTCTTTGGGCTGTGGGCGGCGCTGGTCGTGGCTCTGGTGGCCGCCTCCGGGCAGGTGCTGGCCAAGCTGGCGCTCGACTCGATCGTCCAGCGGGAGATCCCGGAAGAGGTCCGGTCGGCCACGCTGGCCGCCTCGGAAACCATCCACCAGCTGTCCTGGGTAGTCGGCGGCCTAGCTGGGCTGGCCATGTCCATCACGAACAGCGGGGTCGCCGGGCTGGGCGTGGCCGCTGCCGGCCTGGCCACGACCACCGTACTGCTCATCGTGGCCCGGCGGCGCCGCATCCTGGCCGGCCGCCGGATGACCCCCCATCCTGCTACCCGCTGACCCCATCCCCCATGACCGGGCATTGATGTGTCTGGGCAACCCTCACGCGCCGGTCGCGGTCAAGACAGCGATGGCACGCTCGGCTGCGGCCCGGACCCGTGGCACCGGGTCGTCCCGGAGTGTGATTACGGCGTCCAGCGCGTCACCGATCCGGTGCTTGGTGATGACCTTCGCGGCCATCTCGCGCACCCGCCAGGCGTCGTCTGACGTGGCCCTGGCAATGACTGTGCTGGCCGACTCGTCCCACGCATAGAGCAGTCCGCGAGCCGCCCATACCCGGGGCCAATAGCCAGCGGCGCCGCCCGCCCGGCCGTCGAGCACCTGCTCGGCGGCAGGGCCGCCCAGAACGTGCAGCAGGCGGTCATCGATGTTCTGGCCGGTGAGGACATCGAGACAGCTGGCGACGACAGCTTTCTCGCCTCGGCGCTGACATTCGCCGCGCACACTCTCCCGGGGAGACATCCCCCACTGTCCCGGCATGCGACCCCCGCGGAGCACTGGCTCAGCCAACGACGTAGAGTAGCGCGGCCAGAGTCGTGCCACTGACCACCTCGCCGTTGCGGATTAACGACCGGACCTCGGTGAGCGGTACCCACGCAACGCGGTCGGACTCGAAGCTGTCGGCGGGCTCCCCGATATGGCTCGCCTCGTCGGTGCGGTAGACGTGATGCACGGAGTCGGACAGACCCGGCGTGGGCTGGACCGACATGAGATGCCGCAACGGACCCGGCCGCCACCCGGTTTCTTCTTCGAACTCGCGGGCGGCGGCTTCAACCGTCGATTCGCCGGCCTCGACCTTCCCCATCGGGACTTCCCAGCCCCAGCTTCCGGTGATGAACCGGTGCCGCCAGATCAGTAAGACCCGGTTGTCAGTTACCGCGACCACACCCGCCCCCGGGGGAGTGCAGATCATCCGGTGCGAAAGATGACGGCCGCCGGGCAGCTCAACGTCAGCCAGACGGATGTCCAGCCACTCGTCGGAATACAGCGAGCGCAGCGAAACAACTTTCCATTCCATCCAGATGCTCTCTTCCAGCCACCGCATAGCTTGAAGAACGCTGCGACCCGCCGCCCGGGAGGACAGGCCCCTCGTACCGCTGCCAGCCGCTTTATGACGGTACTCAGCGAACCTGCACTCCCCGATGCTATCGCCTTACACACGGATCGCCACGCACAGTCAGCACCGGCCGTCATCCGGGGTCGGACATGACAAAAAATTCATACGTTTGAGCCCGAACGATCAGCCGGAAGGGGTGGCCGCGAGGACTCAGTCAGGCTTCCAGGTCGTCGGCGACGGCCCGGAGCACCGACGCGATCTTCTTGCCGTCCCGGCTATCCGGGTGCCGGCCCCGCCGGTACGCAGCGGATACCCCGTCCAGCAGCTTGATCAGGTCCTCGACGATGATCACCATCTCGTCGGGGTTCTTCCGCGGGGTCTTGGCCACGGTGGGCGGCGGGTCCAGCAGCCGGACCTGCAGCGCCTGCACGCCGCGGCGGCCCTCGGCGACACCGAATTCGACCCGCTGACCAGGCCGCAGCGCGGTCGTGCCCGACGGCAGGGCCGTGGAATGCACGAAGACCTCACCCCCGTCATCGCGGGTGAGAAAGCCGAACCCTTTGTCGGCGTCATACCATTTGACCTTGCCAGTTGGCACGGACCAGACCTCACGCGGAGAGAGCGGGCGGGTGAGCGCACGGGGAAAATGCCACCCTAGGTTATCGGTCCCGCGAGGCCTGCGGCAGTAGTGCCTGCCCTGGACCTAGCAGGTGCCCCCGGCTGGTAGGCCGGAGCTGCACGCCACGATCGCCATCGGTCGTTCTGGTGCCAAGCGCACGGGCGGGTATACCCGGCCGGAATCACCGCTAACCATCAGAAAACAGGCAGCAGAACCGGCCCAGGATCAGCGGCCGCGCAGCCACGGCGGTGTCTTCCGGCGCCGCGGGCCGCGTCGCAGCCGCCACACCAGGTACCCGGCCGCCAGCAGGCTGCCCACCCGGAGCAGCAGGCTGAACTGATGCGACGCAGCCGCCAGCGCGTGGAAGAAGTTCCCGCCGCCGGATATGCCGAGCAGCAGCATGCAGATCACCGCGAAACCGGGCGGCCCGATCAGCGCCAGCCACTTGTCCCGCTTGCCCCAGCGCCGCGAGAAGATCGCTATCAGGGCGCCGACCAGCCACAACGGGAACGGGAGCAGCAGCCCGCCGATGCCGAGGACGAGCACCGCCACCGCTTCAAGCGGGTTGTTCCTGGCCAGCAGCCAGGCCTCGGTCAGCGGTACCGGCGGGCCGAACCGCCGCCCGGCCGGCTCGTCATCGGCCGGCCCGGGTGTTTCCAGGCCCGGCACGATGGACAGCCGCTCGGTGCCGTCCGGCGGGGGCGCCCCCGGTTGCGCCGCCGGGCCAGCGTCCGGGCCGGCGTCCGGGCCGGCGTCCGGGCCAGCGTCCGGGCCGGCGGTCGCCGACGGGCCAGGCGCGGTGCGGGGGGCCCGGCTGCCCGGTGCCGCGGTGCCGTTCAACCCGCCCGGCGCGGCGCCATTCTGCGTTCCCGGGACAGCAGTCCCGTTGTGCCCGTTCTGCGCAGCTGGCCCGGCAGCCCCATGGGTTCCGCCTGGCCCCACACTCGGGCCGGAGGCACCCGGCCCAACGGTCCTGCCGGAGGCACCGGGCCCAGCCGACCCGCCAGATGCACCAGGCCCAACGCTCCTGCCGGACACGCCCGGCCCGGCCGTCCCGTTGGCGGCCCCTGGGCCGGGCGTCCCGGTGGGCGTGCCCGGCCCGGGCGTCCCGGCCGGCCCGAGCCAGCCGGCGCTGCGCGCCGTGCCCGGTCCCACCGTCCCTGGCTTCCTGCCCGGCGGCGCGCCGTCCCGGCCGTTGTCCCGCCCCGCTGCGGCTGGCCCAGTAGTGCTCCCTGGCTGCGCATCGTCCCGATGGACGTCCCACCCCGGTGGAGCTGGCCTGATGGCCGGCCCAGGCGGCTCCCCCGGCTGGCGGGGCTGCGGGATGTGCACGTCGCTGCCCGGCCCGCCGGTCCCGGGCTCAGGCTGCTGAGGCTCCGGGTTCGCGGGTCCCGGCCTGCCGGGCTCAGCTGGCCCGGACCCGGCCGGCGACGGCGGAACTCCGGGCAGCGCCGCATCGTCCGGCCCGGTCCTGCGGTAGGGCCACGTCCGCGACCTGCGCGGCCGCGCCTCGGCCGGCCCGCCAGCCGACCGCGGTTCGGCCGGGCCACTGCGCGGCGGCTTGGCCGGTGGGGTGGCCCGGCGGCTGGTTTTCCCCGGGGGCCTCCACAGCGTCGGCGGTTCGGCCGCCGCCCCGCGCCGCCGCGCGCTGTACAGCCGTTCCCGCTCCTTGGCGGCCAGGTCGTCCGGATCGCCCAGCGCGGTCAGCGCCGCCGCCACCGCGTCCGCGTCGTCGGCCGAGGCAAGCGGGCCGACCTGAGCCTCCAGGGCGGCCCGGGTGCGCCCGACGAACAGCAACCGGTCGCCTTTGGGCAGCTTGCGGGTGGCCGCAGTAGACACCGCGCCGAGGTAGTCGCGGATCATCTGCGCCGCGCTCGGCTGCCTGGGGGAACGGCGCCTCATGCCTAGATAATCCCCCGGAATCATCCGATTGTAGAGCCTGGCACGCGATCAATATCGCAACGCGGATGATACCGGCACGGCACGCACTGTGCTGACATGCGAAGGGGGCGGCCCCGGTTTCCCGGGACCGCCCCTCCTGGCTAGTGGACTCAGAAGTCCATGTCGCCGCCGCCGGGCGCGGCAGGTGCCTTCTCCTTCTCCGGCTTCTCGGCCACCACTGCTTCGGTGGTCAGGAACAGGCCGGCGATGGAGGCTGCGTTCTGCAGCGCGGACCGGGTCACCTTCGCAGGGTCGATGATCCCGGCCTTGAACATGTCGACGTACTCGCCGGACGCGGCATCGAGGCCGTGCCCCGCGGGGAGCGTCTTGACCTTCTCGACCACGACGCCGCCCTCGAGGCCGGCGTTCACCGCGATCTGCTTCACCGGCTCCTCGACGGCCCGGCGCACGATGGTCGCGCCGGTCGCCTCGTCACCAGTCAGCTCGAGCTTCTTGAAGGCGTTGGAAGCTGCCTGCAGGATGGCCACGCCGCCTCCGGCGACGACGCCCTCCTCCACGGCGGCCTTCGCGTTGCGCACCGCGTCCTCGATGCGGTGCTTGCGCTCCTTCAGCTCGACCTCGGTGGCCGCGCCAGCCTTGATGACGGCAACGCCGCCCGCCAGCTTGGCCAGCCGCTCCTGCAGCTTCTCCCGGTCGTAGTCCGAGTCGGTGTTGTCGATCTCGGCGCGGATCTGGTTCACCCGGCCGGAGATCTGCTCGGAGTCACCAGCGCCGTCCACGATGGTGGTCTCATCCTTGGTCACGACGACCTTGCGGGCCCGCCCGAGCAGGTCCAGGTCGGCGTTCTCCAGCTTGAGCCCGACCTCCTCGCTGATCACCTGCGCACCCGTGAGGATGGCGATGTCACCGAGCATGGCCTTGCGGCGGTCGCCGAAGCCAGGTGCCTTCACCGCGACCGACTTGAACAGGCCACGGATCTTGTTGACCACCAGGGTCGCGAGGGCCTCGCCCTCCACGTCCTCGGCGATGATGGCCAGCGGCTTGCCCGACTGCACCACCTTGTCGAGCAGCGGCAGCAGGTCCTTGTTGGCCGACACCTTGGAGTTGGTGACCAGGATGTACGGGTCGTCAAGGACTGCTTCCATCCGCTCCGGGTCGGAGACGAAGTACGGCGAGATGT
>Ga0335073_10013905_pt1 | contig 11281 bp, 9 predicted proteins | sample Lox_Sample_22_FD_207093 | JGI IMG/M metagenome (GOLD analysis project Ga0335073, IMG submission 207093) | Soil microbial communities from Loxahatchee National Wildlife Refuge, Florida, United States - Lox_Sample_2.2 | ecosystem: Environmental > Terrestrial > Soil > Wetlands | place: USA: Florida... | reverse complement strand
CGCGCCCGAGGCGCCGACGGTCACCGCCACTCGCTCCGGCGGCAGCGCCAAGCCGTACCAGTCGCGGTAATGCGCGGCGATCCGCTCGCGCAGGGAGCGGCGGCCGAACGCCTCGGTGTAGCCGAGCGAGTCGCCGGAGCGCAGCGCCGCTGCCGCGGCCGCGAGCGCGCCCGCCGGGGCGCCGGTGCCGGGCTGGCCCACTTCCATGCGGATCACGTGCGGGGCACCGGGCGGCAGCGACGCGGCACGGGCGTTGGCCGCGGCGATCACGTCCATCACCATGAAGGGCGGCGCCGCGGCGCCGCGGCCGATCTTCAGCGGCATGGCGGGAAACCCATCGCGCGGCTCAACTGCCGCCGATCGCCAGGCCGGCGCCGCGCGGATCCGTCGCCCAGCGGCAACTGCGGTCCTCGCCGGGCAGGTAACCGGCGCAGCCGATCACGTTGGCCCTGCCAGGGTCCGGCACCGGCTGGGGCATCGCGGCGCCTGTCGTCAACGTATTCGCCATGCCGTCGGCGGTCGCGAGCGCTGCCCCGGCCTGGCCGGCGCCGCCGACCTCGGCGCGGAACGAGTGCAGGTTGGCATTCCAGGCCAGTGCCGCGGCATACAGCGGCGGCGGCACGCTGGCGGGGGAGGCGGCGAGCATGAAGCCCATGCCCGGCACGACCCGGCCGGTGCCGAACAAATTGCCGAGGCTCACGGAGCAAACGACGGCGTTGCCGTTGCGGTCGAGCGTCGCCCAGGTGGTGGAGGCGGGCAGCGACGGCATGCCGACCTGCGGCAGGTCCGCCGCCTTCAGCAGAGCGTCGGCGGTGGCGCCACCCTGCCGCCAGCGCGCCGCGACGGCGAGGGCGCGGGCGGCCGCCTGGCCGAGATCGTTGGGGTTCTGGCGCAGGGTCTCGAAGGCTGCGGCGGCGGCCAGTCCGCCATCCGCCGGTGGCGGCAGGAACGCCACCTTGTCGCTGTGCCATTGCTCGATCAGTGCCGCGGCCAGCGTGGGCAGGGCGCCGCGCAGGTCGTCGAAGGTCATCGGACCGCCGACCAGCGGCGATTCCTGCGCCAGGCGCCGCGCCAGCGAGCCCTGGTAGAGGTCGCCGACGCCGGCGACGCGCAACTGGGTCAGCGTCGCCGCGAGGTCGAGTTGCACCAGCGGGTCGCCTTCCTTCAGGACCGCGCCGTTGCGGCTGAAAATGGCCTGGGCGCCGGGGTCGGCCATCAGCGGGCCGGCCACCACCGACAGGTCGTTGGCCAGCGCGCGCGAGACGGGGATGCCGAAGCGCGCCATCCGCTCGGCGGGCACGACCAGGCTTTCGAACGGGCGGCGGCCATAGCGGGCGTGCAGCAGATAGAGCCCGCGGGCCAGCATCGGCAGCGCGGCGGGACGGTCGGCATTGGCGCCTTCCTGCGACGGCGGCCGCGGCAGGAACATGATCGCTTCCGGCACGCCGCCGTTCGCCGACTTGGTATCGGGCGAGTACGCCAGGCACGCGCCGCCGGCGCCCAGGCTGGCACGGGACGGCAATGCCACCGCCAGGCTGAGCCCGATCGCGACGGCGGCATCCGCCGCATTGCCGCCGAGCGACAGCGCATCCCGGCCGATCAGGGCCGCATGCGGCTCGTCTGCCACCACGCCGCCGAGGAAGCCCTGGACGTGGCCGAGCTGGCCCTCCGGCGGGGCCGAGCTGCCGAACACGTTGACGCCTGGCAGCGAGCCGCATGAGGCGTTGAGCAAGGTCAATCCGGACAGGACGGCGGCACGCCAAGCCGCTAGGATGGCGTGGATGTTCCGCGCCGATGCCACGCCAGTGCTCCGCAAGTCGCCGATCCTTGTTCCGCGCGGCCGGCCGTGCCCGGGCTGGTCCGCATCGTCCTGGTGAGGAAGCGTGCCATAAACAGGTTCTTAATCACCGGCAACTGCCGCAAGCTCGCTGCCAAAGGATTGTCCATGCCCCGCCTGGTCCGTGCCTGCCTCATATTGCTCTCTGTGGTCTGTCTTCCGGCGCTGCCTGGCGCGGCGGCGGCGCAATTCACCCCGGAGCAACGCGCCGAGATCGTCGCCATCGTGCGGCAGGCGCTGAAGCAGGATCCGTCGATTTTGCGCGACGCGGTCGCGGCCATGCAGGCCGACGACGACGCCCGTGCCGCCGCCAATGCGCGCGCGGCGGTGGCGGCGCATCGCGACCTGCTGGTGACGCCGGAAGATCCGGTGGCGGGCAATCCGAATGGCGCCGTCACCATTGTGGAGTTCTTCGACACGCGCTGCCCCTATTGCCGCCGCATGGAACCGGCCATGACGCAGCTTCTGACCCAGGATCACGACGTGAAGCTGGTCTACAAGGACCTGCCGATTCTAGGGCCGGCGAGCGTGCTGGGGTCGAAGGCCTTGCTGGCGGCGCAGCAGCAAGGGGGCTACGACAAACTGCGCGAGGCTGTCATGCAGATGCCGCCCGATACGACACTGCCGATGATCCAGGACGCGGCGGAGAAGCTGGGACTCGATTGGCCCCGGCTGGAACGCGAGATGGATGCGCCGGCAGTGCAGCGGCGGATCGACGCCAACCTGGCGCTGGCCAAGGCGCTGGATATCGAGGGTACGCCCGCGCTGGTGGTGGGCGGGCAGATCGTGCCCGGGGCGCTGGACATTGCGGAGCTGCAAAAGGACGTGGCGGCGGCGCGGGAGATGGCGAAGCGGTAGGGGCGGGGGCGTTGGGGGCGGCGCCGGTCGGCGGTGCGGTTTCCGGTGCGCGGGCATGTGGCAAAGCCGGTTCCGCGTCGCTGCAGACATGCGGCGCCTGGGGTACACTGCCGCGCGGGCAATCGCGGCCATGCTTGACCGCATGTCGCCGGACCAGACACAGCGATCCTGACGAATTGCGAATATAATAGCTAAAGTGGCACGCGATCGTCGGTCTCGATGCCCGTCACGGATTGGGAGTTTTGCGGCGGGCCATGGCTCGAGTCGAGCAACGACAAGGTTGTCACTGCATTCTTCAGTGCTGTTGACCTAGGTCAATGCATACGGATGCGTGTGGTGAGCGTCCTCTCGCACGCGCCAGACCGGGAAGGCGGCGCAGGCAGCAACCAAGCGACGGAGAGGACCATGCCACTACTGCTGAAATTCAACCGCAAATCGCTCAACAATGTCGATGACGCTGCGGGCCGCTGGCAGTTCGAAGGCGGCGGCGTAACCGAAGACAACCGGCACGTCGCCAATTACGCCAGCTTCAAGCGGGTCACCGTCCAGGGCACCGATCAGGACGGCCAGAATACCGCGTCTATCTCGACCACGATTTTCTTTGTCGGCAGCCATCCGCCCGAGTCCATCACCCTGGTAGGGGCGCACGACTTCAATTCCGGCAATGAAACCGGCAGTGTCAGTGCCGCGTCAAACGCTCAATCCTCCCATATCGGCAAACAGTACACCCGGACCGGGGCGACGGATCTCGTGCATATCGGCTGAATCGCTCGCTTGCTGTTCGCAGAGTGCGCGGACGTGGCGATCTCTTGAGTTGGGGTCACCACACGGTGTGGACAAATCGTGTGGTGACCCATGGCTGCGCTGCCTCAACGCGCCCGACACTTTGTCCGTGCGCGATGCAAAGCGGTGGCCAACGGGCACTTCAAGCAGTGGATGAATCAGTCTGCATTCCTGGTGCGGGGATTGACGATGTTGCCCCGGCTGAGTGGCGGTCTGCACCTGGGCCGGGTCGTGGCTGCGATCACGGTCAGACGCCAGTACCTCCACACGATGATTTTGACTCGTTGAGCGCCTCAGGGCCGCCGGCGGACAACGACGATCCGGCCCGGCCATCCGGTCAAAATCACTGTGCAGAGGTACTAGGCGGTTGCCTTCCACGCGTGGTGAGCTTGATCAAGCTTGACCTGGATCAATGCGCCAGGGACGCAACGTCGCTTGCATGATGGGGCTGATGGTGGTCCCAGGTTGCGATCCGCCACGGCCGCCATAGTCGATGCGTATGGACTCGATGCCGGTCGATCAGGAGTGGAGGTTGGTCATGGCGCCCGAAGAAGATATCAAGCTTGACTCCGCGAAACTGCACGTCGGCGAGAAGCGTGGCGAGCAAATTCAGTCGGGTGAAAAGGACTTCATTGCCTCTCGAGCACTGACTTTCGACATTGATGAAGTGTTGCCGGTTGGCGACGCCGGCATCAAGCCACAGCGAGCCGTTGATCGAGCCCTCTCCGCATACAATCGGCAGTTGTTGGACCCCAATACGAACCAGCGAACCAAGAAGCTCGGCATCGATTTGCGTGACCTGCTGCGAAACCGGGGTGAATACGAGCCGATCTCAGTCGCCGGCAACCCAAGCGCGTTAATAACACGGCGCTTCAGTGAAGTCGTCGAGCTAAAACGCATTTTTGATCAGGCAGTTGCTTCGGTCAACAACAAGGGACGCTACCGGCCGACTGAGTTGAAGAAGCGGATCAATCGCGAAGTCAGAAGAATTATCGCCGAAGGTAAGGGCAATGACGCCGTTGCCGTCCGCGAAGCGCTGGCACAGATCGGATTCAAATATATCGCCGGGCAGGGTTACGTGATGATCAATACACCCTAGCAGCGAGAGAGTTGCGTGGCTTCCTGTGGACTCGGGACTGTGGACTCGGGATCAGCCGGTCTGCCGCCGGGAAATCCTCGACTTCAGCCCGCGCGACTTGCCACAAATCTTGATCGTTGTGCCGGTCAACCTTGGGAACGCCCTGCCCATCCAGAATAGGAAGGCCAGCGTCCCACCCAAATCGGCAGTGCCCAGTGTCGGCTTCCGGAGCGCCCTATCCCGTGACCAGCCCCTGCACCGCATCCCGCTCGCGTGCCGCCGGATCGCGTTGCTCCGGCGGTCCCCAGCCCCCGCCGCCGCCCGACAGCACGTGGATCACGCTGCCTGGCGGCACCACCACGCCGACTTCCTTGCTGCGCAGCTTGCGCGGCGCGGCGCCGGGCGCATGCAGCGTGTAGTCGTGCGGCGCACCGTCATGCCCGCCCAGCACGCCGCGTGCGCCGTGCACGATGCCCTCGCCCGCCGTGTTGGCAAGCGCCGGACCGGCGGCTTCCACCCGCAGCCGCATGTCGCCACCATAGCCGCCCCGGTGCCTGCCGTCGCCGGCGGAGCCCGGCCGGTATTCGTGGGCCTCAAAGAACAGGGGGAAACGTTCTTCGGCGACTTCGATGGAACCGAATTTGATTCCGCCGGCGGAATGCCACTCGCCGATGGTGGAGAACCCGTCGCCGGCCGCCGAGCCGCCGCCGCCGGGACGCGCCTGGAACATGTGCCAGATGAACCGGCGGCCGGTGCGCGGATCGACGCCGTTCAGCGCGATGCGCAGCCGCCGGCCCCAGCCGCCCATCGCCCGCTCCGGGCACGCCGGCGCCAGCGCCACGATGATCGCCTCGATGATCTCGTTCGAACAATGACTGGTGCACATCGTCACCGGCGCACCCTCGCGCGCCCAGACGATGGTGCCCTCCTTCAGCACCACCTTCAGCGGTCGGAACGCGCCTTCGTTCTTGGCGATGTCGGGGTCGAGCAAGAAGGCGAACGCCATTGCGACGGCGGATTGCGTGTTGGCGAAGGAGGAATTGACGAACCCCGTCACCTGCGGATCGGACCGCGATAAATCCACAGTGACGTCGCTGCCCTGCTTGGTGACGCGGGCGCGAATGACGATGTTGGTGCGGTCGAAGCCGTCGTCATCGAGCGTGGCCTCGCCTTGGTATTCCCCATCGGCCCAGGCGGCGACGATGGCGCGGGCGTGGCGCTCCGCCGCATCCAGCATCGCCTCGACCGCTTCGGCCACCGTGGCGGCGCCGAACTCCGCGATGACGGCATTGAGGCGATGCTCACCGAGCTTCGCGGCGCCGATCTGTGCCGCGAGGTCGCCGCGGAAATCGCGCGGATGGCGCACGTTCAGCGCCAGCATTTCCAGCAGGTCCTCGCGTAGCGCGCCGTTCTCGGTCAGGCGCATCGGCGGGATGCGCAGGCCCTCGTGCCAGATCTCGGTGGCAGCGGGGTTGTACGCGCCATGCGTGGCGCCGCCGATGTCGGAGTGATGCGCGCGCACCACCGACCAGAACTTCAAGCTGCCATCGGTGAACACTGGCACGAAGGCGGTGAGGTCCGGCAGGTGGGAGCCGCCGCGATACGGATCGTTCAGCAGGTAGACGTCGCCGGGCGACGGGCTGGGGAAACGCTCGGCGAGCGCGCGGGCCGCCCAGGGCATGGCGCCGACATGCACCGGGATATGGTCCGCCTGCGCCACCAGCCGGCAGCGCGCGTCGATCAGCGCCACCGAGAAGTCGCGCGAGGAATTCAAAATCTGCGAATAGGTGGTGCGCAGCATCGCCTCGCCCATTTCCTCGGCGATGGCGTTGAGGCGGTTCTGCAGGACCGCGACGGTGACGGGGTCGATCATGCGGCGAGCGTGGCAAATCGCCGCGCGAATGGGAAGCCGTGATGGCAGTCAGTGACGCGAGCGCAGCGCGAGCGCAATGATCCCGCGGCCACCCGACATCAGCCCGAGACGCAGCGCGCGGCCGAAGCTGAAGCCGACGGCAGCGCTCGCGGTCAGCAGGAACGGCCACGCAATTCCGACGGTGTGCCAGACCGCGGCCAGCGCAGCCATGATCGTGGCGGGCGGCACCTGCCACAGCCCGTCGATCCGCGCGAGCGTCTGCCGCCAGTCCACCAGCGCGTCGCCACTGCTCGTGGCGCCGAACGCGCCCATACCCAGCAGCACCACACGCAAGATCACCGCGAGCAACGCGGCATAATTGTACGGCAGGGAGGATTGCAGCGTCTGCAATTCCGCGCCAACAGCCGACTGCAACCGTGTCACCAGCGCCGCGTCCTGGGCGTGCGCCCCGAAGTCACGCGGCACGCTCAGCATCACGTCGCCGTCGAGTTGCAGCAGAACGCGCGCGGAACGTTGTGCCACGCCTGGCGTCGGTTCGAGCGGACAGACCTGCACCACGCCGCCGTCGGCATAGACCTGCCGCAAGCGGGCGTATGAGGCCGGATCAGGCAGGCGCACCCGGAACGCATCGACCAGCGTGGCTCGCTCCGCCATGAGGCGGTGGCGCAGCCACCGGCCGAGCGCGCGCATCATCGCAGCAGGTCTCGCACCATCGCGCCGGCGAAGCGGCTCAGCGTGTCCACCAGGAACTGCCAATAACGGAACGACACTTCAACCGACTGGCGGTGTGCGGCATGCAAGGCGGTATCGGCCGTGGTCTGGTGCCCGGGCTGGATGCGCGTCACCACGTCGCCGTCGATCTGCACCACGGTTTGCATGACCACGGTCTCGGTGCCGATCTCCCAGATCTTGCGCAGCAGGATGGCTTGCTCCGCCGGCAATCGCAGGGTCTTGGCACGGCTCACGGGAGCAATGACGAAATCCTTCATCTGGTCGCAGTTACGCTGGATCCGGCTGAGGATCGGCTTGATGTCCTCGCGTGTACTGCTCTGCTGCCGCAGGTTCAGCGCGATGGTGCGCAGCCGGGTCAATCCGTCCGGCGTGAGTGCGTCCGGCGGCGTTGCCACGAATGGCAGGTCCGGCGCATCGGCCGGCAGATACTGGCACAGAAAGCGGCAGTATTCCTCCATGACGTCGATCACCGCATCTTCCAGGTCCGGCATCTTCTGCGAAGACATGCCGTCCTTCAGCACGGTGTTGATCTCGAGCGTCAGCAGATTGCGCGCGATGACGAAGAAGTCGGCCATGGCGCGGTCCCGTGCGGACTAGATGAAGTCCTTCACGGATTTGGCCAGCGAGATCAGCGCGTCGATGTTGTTGTGCACGATGTCCTTGGCCTGCGTTACCTGGCTCTTGTGGAAATCGGTCAACGATGCGTAGGCACCGGTTGCGAACTGCTGGGTCAGCGTGTCGCGGATCTGGCCGTTGAGAAGATTGATCTCGGTGCACCAGGCGTCGGCGGTACCGGCGGGCGGCGGCGCCAGCTTCCAGTCCACCGCCTTGGTGGGGTCTTCGGTCGGATGGCCGGTGTCGTCGAGTGCAATTACGGTCAATGGGCAGACCACGGTCGCCACTCTCAGGGTCACCAGGTTCTTTATTGCAGTGGCGACGTTATCGAGAAGATCGTTGACCTCCTTGGTACGATCGACCATGGCCCGTTCCTCCCTGTCATTGCATGACTGAGACGGTAGCGGCTGCGAAAGGCGGTGTCCACAATGCAGTCGATGGCCGGCACCGATCCTTCGGGCGGCCGATCCCGCCGGGCAGGCGATGGCTGATGGCGCCGCCGCAGGCGTGCTAGACGTGGTGCCGCCGCGATCACCATCCCGCTTGGAGACGTGCCATGAAGAGCAGCCAGCAGCAGATCATGACCACGCAGGCCGGCAGCCTGCCGCGTCCCGACGACCTGATCGAACTGAACCGCGCGCACCAGGAAGGCGAATCGCAGGATGCGGCCGGCCACGAGAAGCGGCTCGCCGCGGCGGTGCAGGAGGTCGTGCAGCGCCAGCAGGAGTGCGGCATCACCGTCCCGGGCGACGGCGAATACGGCAAGGAGATGGGGCAGAAGATCAACTACGGCGCCTGGTGGAGCTATTCGTTCCAGCGGCTGGGCGGGTTGCGCATCGGCGAGTTCATGTACCGCATGCCACCCAACCGCCGCACCGGCGACGAGGTCGTGCTCACCGCGTTTCCCGATCGCCGCGACCGCCAGCTGTTTCCCGCCGCCTATGCGGATCCGGAGTCCGGGGTGTCGTCCAACCGCGGCGGGCCCGGCATGCGGCTGCCGGTGTGCGTCGATAAGCTGACCTATATCGGGCAGGCGCAGATCGCCGCCGACATCGCGCATTTCAAGGCGGCGCTCGCCGCCGCGGGCAGCGACGAAGGGTTCATGACGTCGATCGCCCCCGGCAGTTGCGCGCGCATCGGCAACGAGTACTACAAGACCGACGAAGAATTCCTCTACGCCTGCGCCGATGCCATGCGCGAGGAATACAAGGCGATCATCGATGCCGGCCTGGTATTGCAGCTCGACGATCCGGGGATCGCCGAGGCCTGGGACCAAATCAACCCCGAGCCGTCGGTGGCGGCGTATCGCAGGTTCGCCATGCTGCGCGTGGAGGCGCTGAACCACGCCATCAAGGGCCTGCCGCAGGATCGCATCCGCTTTCATCTGTGCTGGGGAAGCTGGCATGGCCCGCACGTCACCGACATCCCGATGCGCGACATCGTCGACGTCATGCTGGCGATCAACGCGCAGGCCTATTCGTTTGAGGCCGGCAACGTGCGCCATGAGCATGAATGGCGGGTGTGGGAGCATGCCAGGCTGCCGGCGGGCAAGCTGATCATTCCGGGCGTGGTGAGCCACGCCACCAACGTGGTGGAGCATCCGGAGCTGGTGGCCGACCGCATCGTGCGGTTTGCCAAACTGGTGGGGCGGGAGAACGTGCTGGCCGGCACGGATTGCGGGTTGGGCGGGCGCGTGCATCCGGAGATCGCATGGGCGAAGCTGCGCAGCCTCGCGGAAGGCGCCGCGCTGGCGACGAAGCAATTATTTTAGCGGGCCGCCGGTCTGGCTGAAGCGTACGGGGAGACACGCGTCGGTGGGCACACCCTATTCCCCCGACAACTCCCGCCGCCTGCGGTCCAGCTCCTCGCTGTAGCGCCGCAGCGCGTATTGCTCGGTCAGCAGGCCGATCACGTGCCGCGTCTCAGGGCCGTCCACCACGGCGAGCACGTCGCTTTCCGCGTTCTCGAACATCGCCACCGCCTCCTTGATCGTCATCTGGGGCAGCAGCATCGTATCGCCGTGGTGCAGGATGGCACTGACCTTATGCTCGTCCTCCGCATCCGCGTGCGCCTCCGGCGGGAACACTATCCCGGCGTAGCGGTCGTCATCATCCAGCACCACCACGCGCTGCGTCGATCCCAGCGCGAAGTCACGCTTGAATGCCGGCAACGGCGTGCCGGCGCGCACCGTGCGCACCTCGCGGCGCATCATGCGCCCCACCGTCAGGTTGCGCATCCAGCCGATATCGACCGCGCTGCGGATCACCTCGCCGCGCAGATGGAAGCGCCAGGTCGCGAATGAGTAGCCAAAGGTCCGCCGCACCGTCAGCGACGACACGATGCAGGCTGCGAGCACGGCGACGGTCAGCGGCAGGCTGCCGGTGCTCTCCAGGGTCAGGAATCCCATGGTCAGCGGGCCGCCGATCACCGCCACCGCAAGCCCGCTCATGCCGACCAGGGCGCACACCACCGGCGAGACGGCATGCGCGGTGCTGACGATCGCCAGGGCGCCGCCGAAGCCGCGTCCCAGCGCGGCGCCCAGGAACAAGGAGGCGAAGAACAATCCGCCGCGGAAGCCGGAACCGATGGAAATCGCCGAGGCGCATGATTTCAGCACCACCAGCATCAGGAAGTAGCTGAGCGGAAACGGCATCTCGATGACGTTGCCGAGGTCGCCATGGCCGGAGGACAGCACCGCCGGTGTGACCAGCCCCAGTGTTCCGACCGCGAGGCCGCCCACCGCCGGACGCAGCCAGATCGGGGCGCCGCTGCGGCGGAACAACTCCTCGGTGAGGGTGACGCCGCGCATGATCGCGACGCCGACCAGGGCGCAGACCATGCCGAGGGCCAGGATGGGGATGTAGTCGAGCGGGTCCACCGTGCCCGGCGGCGGCACCGACAGCTCGAAAATGCCGCCGCCCAGCGCGTGCACCACGGAAACCGCGACGATGGCCGAGACGGCGACCGGGGCGAAGGTGGCGAGCGTGTAGGTGCCGATGATCAGCTCGAAGCCATAGAATGCGCCGGTCAGCGGGGCGTTGAAGGCGCCCGCGATGGCGCCGGCCGCACCGCACCCCACCAGCAAACGCAGGTCGTTGCGGCGCACCCGGAACATGCGTCCCAGGCGTGACGCGATCGCCGAGCCGATCTGGGTATAGCCGGCCTCCAGGCCGATCGACGCGCCGACACCGTTCGACAAGATGGTCTGCACCATCACCACCACGCTATCGGTCAGCGACATGCGGCCGCCATACAGCGCGTTGGCCTCGATCGGGTCCACCGCGCGGCGCTGGCGATACCTGGCGACGGCCAGGCCGAACAACCCGAGCAGCAATCCGCCGAGGACGGGCACCAGTACGGTGCGGTAGGGGTCCAGCGACGGCATGGCGCTGAGCCGCATCTCGGCGGGGATGCCGAACAACGCCTCGTGGCAGAGTTGGGCGGCCTCGGTCATGAAGACGTCGAACAAACCCGCGCCGCAGCCGACGCACGCGGACAGCGCCAC
>Ga0335073_10013904_pt1 | contig 11282 bp, 6 predicted proteins | sample Lox_Sample_22_FD_207093 | JGI IMG/M metagenome (GOLD analysis project Ga0335073, IMG submission 207093) | Soil microbial communities from Loxahatchee National Wildlife Refuge, Florida, United States - Lox_Sample_2.2 | ecosystem: Environmental > Terrestrial > Soil > Wetlands | place: USA: Florida... | reverse complement strand
CGACGCCTGGGCTGCCTGATGCTGTTCGAAGGCATTCACCTGGTTCTGCATGGCCTGCATCTGCGCCTCAAACTGCTGCACCTGCGCCTGCAGCTGCTGCAGCCGTCCCTGCTGGCGCATCTGCTGGTACTGGAGGCCCTGCGCGTCCATCTTTTTCTGGTACTCCAGCCAGGCCGGGCTCACTTTGAACGACGCCACGCTGTGCAGAACAATCGCTCGGGCTGTGGGAGCCTTGTCGGGAGACGCAACAAAACTCACCATCGCGGGCACCTGCCAGAGTCCCTGATAGAGTGCGGTCTTCGCATAGGCAAACACGACCTGCGCTCCGCCCTGTGTGTCGCAGCGATACGCGATCTGCCCTCCGGACGACTGCACCGCACCCTGCAGCGGCAGATAATCAGGAACCGTGAATCCCGCGTCCTGGCTATCCGCCTGGGGGTTGCGGCATGCGGCCCCGAACCGCGCATGCGAGTACAACACAGCAAATTGCGGACCGGTCCGGTAGCGCGCCACAATCATTTGTGCCTGCGCTCCAAGGTCGTACACCTCGCCCTCACGCGAGTGCAGCTGGTTCGGCACCGCATAGGAGGGGATCGCCACATCGCCCAGGCGGATCTCAATGGTTCCATCTGGTGACCGCACATCCACCATCGGGCGCTCATCGGAGTAGCCGAGGCGGAAGAGGCCGCCCCTGACCACCCAGCCCTGGGGCACGTCGAGGCTAAAGGCCTTCTCCATCGGATCCTGGAACTGGCTCCAGCTCACGGTCGCCGGCGACTGCGCTTCAGCGGCCAATGCGCCCGTGAGCAGGCACGTGAGGACAAGCGGGGCCCACATCCGCCGGGTTATGGCAGATGTGGGACGCCGCGAACTACCCCGGCAGAACGACCGTCCTGGTCTCATCGAGGAATCACCTCCGCTATTGTGGTGCTTCCGAAATCTCCTTCTCGCTCACAACAGAAAAGCAGGTCCCTCGCTCGCCTACCCCATCTTCGATGGGGCCCCAAAGCGCTCGCTTCGGGATGACAGGTAACGGAATTTTGGAAACACGGCACTACTTGTATGCTCCCTCGCTCAGCAGCAACTCGTCACGATGGGCGCTGCTCTTCGTCATCGATCCGAAGGCAGGCTCGATGAGGGGCTGGGCTTTCAGGGTCTCCACCAGAGCCATGTTCACCTTATCCACGCCCTCCGGGGTACCGGAAACCCAAACGACCGTGAACGTGCCGGGCGCATCGGAGTGGACCGCCAGCTCATCGATCTCGTATTCGAGAAGCGTGCCGTCGGCAAACATTTTCTCGAGGAAGGGCGCGATGATGTTCTGGCTCAGCGATTCGACCGCGTCGCTGGGAGCGTCGGGCTTGAGCTGATAGGTTGCCACCCACGTATAGGCGTTCTTGTAGGATTCCGTCTTTTTGTTGTAATAGCGGCTGATGACGATCTCGTCCCAGTGTTTGGTGGCCGCGTCCATCGCAGGGGAGTTGGGAGTGCCGGCCGCGAACAGCGCTGCTCGCACTTTGAGGAGTCCGGCGATGGACATCGCAGTCCACCAGTCGTCGTGAGTTTCCCCGTCGACGGTGTGAACCACCAGTTCGTCATCGCCGTAGCCAACGATGGTTCCGTCGGCGAGGGCCTTGTCCATGACGGGTTTATTGGCGGCATCGGCCTTCGGCACTTCGGCCCAGTGAGAGCGAGGGATCTGCCAGTTGGCGACGTAGGTGAACATCGGGGGTTTGGGTTGTGCGGGTGAGGACTGCGCGCAGGCGGGAAGAACAGACAGGGTAAGTGCGCCGAGGGCGCAAAGGCCGAGGAACGTGCTGAACCATCGTTTGCTCATGGTCTTGCTCCGGTGTGGATGGGATCGGGAATGCAGGGGCCGGTGGATTGGGAGGGGTGGACCAGAGGTAGTCCAGGCGGGACGCCAAGTCAAGACAGGAAGCTGATTCGTTTTTACGGGGCAGAAGCACCGAGCGATAGGGTGAAACCGGCGGGCGGCCTCAACTCTCGGGACTGGCGCCACGCTGGCGCTCCAGCCGATTTGCCAGACCGCGGAGGCGCCGCGAGACCTGCGCCATCTTCACCTGCTTGTAGAGCAGCTCGGCGGCGTACCTGAGATAGAACGGGAAGAACTTCTCCTTCATCATCGTGGCTCGCCGGTCGGTGCGGTGCTTGCGGCGCAACCACCCACCCTGCAACGGATCGACCTTCTCGTAAATCACGCAGAAGTGAAACCACCGCAGCAGCGCGGTCAGTTGATGCAGATCGACTCCGGTGCCCGCCGCGCGCCGCAATACCGTTTCCATGTGCTCCAGCGTGTAGTAGCCGCGCCAGGCATCCAGGCAAAGGGGTTCCCCTTCCGCGGCTGTCATCGTCGCGTCGGCCCCATCCTGGTGCGCCTGAGACTCCGCCCTGGGGAGCGTCGCAAGGCAGTACGGCTCGAGCAGATCGACGGCGAGTTCCTGCTGGATCGTCCGGATATCATCGAGCACGCTCTGCCGCGTATCGCCTGGGAAGCCGAAGACATATCCCGCGAACACAATCACTCCGGCGCGCTTCCACTCCAGCAGCATGCTCTGATACTCGGCAAGGCAGCATTGCGTCTCTGCGCCGGGGCTCCCGGCAGAGAGCCGCTCGATGCCGATGAAGACTCGCCGGACTCCGGCTCGGCCTGCCTTTTCGATGAAGCCTGGGCGGCGGTTGCAGCAGGTATCGACCTGCACGGTGAGCTCGATGTTCAGCTTCTGCTGCTCGCGCATTGCGATCAGGCGGTCGAAGATCTGCTCCCAGCCAGGATGCTCAGCCAGATTGTCATCCGCGATGAAGAACCGTACGGCGCCGCGGTCGACGTGCTCGCGAATCAGCCGGTCCAGCTCGTCGGGAGTGCGACGGCGCGGCTCCTGATGGGGTACAACGACCAGCGTGGAGACGGATTGCTGCTGTGGATGCCGTCGAGTGGCATCAAGACCCGCAGGAATGCCGATCATGCCGCGGACGGGGTTTGGCCCCAGCAGGGGTTCCGGCGCGCGCTCCCCGGCGGGGGTGTCTCCAAGGTAGTTGTAGAGCGGCTTCAGTTCGCCACGCCACGCATCGCGGAGGACTCGTTCGAGGCGGTCTTCTTCGACTTCGCCGGCGTAGAGGGAAACGCCGAGGTTCATGGCTTCCTGCAGCTCGGGGGTCACGCCTCCGGCGGCGGTGAGACTGCGCGCGATATGAAAGCCGCCCATGCAGACGTGCACTCCGGTCACCCGCAGCGGCAAGGCGAGATCCATGGCACGCGGAAACTGCCGGGACTGGACGCCGGTGAGGACAACCAGACCCTTGCCGTCTCTGAGTTCGCGCGCCAGCCGATCGGTGCGAACTCGCGTACTTTCCTCCTCGATCGTGCGGACCTCGAGGTGGACGGCGTCGCCCAGCGCTTTGCGCTGCCGGAACTTATCGAACAGATCGCGCAGCCTGGCCAGGGTGTCGGTGCTCGGGCCCGGCCGCCACCACTGAATGACGTAGCCATCGCTGTCGTAGTGAGAGGGCTTGATGAGAACAATCGGAAACGGGCCGGGGCCTGCGGTCCGGCCTCCGATGCCGTACCGCGCCTTGATGGCTTCCAGTTCACGCTGGTCGACGTGGCTCTCGATCACAACTCAAAGCCTCTTCCGGCGAACGTATTCTAGCAGTCACTCCGAAGTAGCATTGTTGATCGATTCCACACTCGCTAGTCTTCGTTTATCTCCCGTTCCAGACGAAGAATATGCGAGCCGTACGAAATTTCCTCTGCTGGATGTTTGCCCTGGGAGCGATCCTGTTTCTGCGCTCAACGCTCCAGGCGCTGCTTGATGTCGTGTCCTGGCCTGAGGCGCATCTGCCCACGACGTTCCTGAAGGCCTCGATCCATACGGCGCTTCCCATCCTGGGAGTGGTCTACGCGGTCGCCTGCTGGACATTCTGGACAGGAAAGCCCTCCGCGCGCGGGTGGGGCCTGGCGGCCAGCGCTGCGAATTCCGGCCTTGGCAGCGTTTTCCTGTATATGGATCGCCGCTTTCTCACGGCGCCGGCAACGGCGTTCCTCAACCCGGATGCCCTGCTTCTCGGGGTCGGCCTTGCGGGACTGATCGCGTTCCGGCGCCGGGACGCTGTTCAGGCCGAGCAGATGATGCAGCCGCTGCCCGGGGACGGCACCAACGCCATCGTTAACCGCGTGATCTGGGTGGCGGGAACCGGCGCATTCCTCTCGGCAATGACGTGGTGGTGGCGCTGGGCCGAATCCAACGGCCTTGTCTGGATCCGCAGCTCGTTCTTCCACGATTTGTTCCTGCTTCTGCTGCTTGAAATCCTGATGGTCGCAGTCCATGAATTCGGGCACGCAGCTGCGGCATCCGTGCTGGGGATGAAATTACGGGCTTTCATCGTCGGCCCTTTCCAGTGGCGGATGCGGGAGGGGCACTGGGAATTCCGCTTCGCGCTGGCCGGCTTTCTGGCCATTGGCGGAGCCACGGCCGTTGCGCCCACCGATGCCAATCGCCCGCTGTGGCGCGACATTTGCATGGTTTCCGCGGGTCCTGTGGTAAGCCTCGCAGGGGGTCTTGCCGCGCTGGCTTTCACCCTCGCGGCGCCCGGTCACGGCTGGCAGGCGGAATGGCTTCCTCTGGCTTTCTTCGCAACGCTATCGCTGTTCACCGGAGCGCTCAACCTGATTCCGTTCCGGACGCGGGCGTTTTACTCCGACGGGGCGCGCATCGTACAGCTGCTCTCTCGGGGACCGTGGGCTGACCTGCATCGTGCGTTCTCCACTGCAGCCGCCACGACGGTGACGCCACTGCGGCCTCGCGACTACGACATTGACGCTATTCTTCGCGCCGGCTCCTCCATTTCCATCGGTCAGCAGGCGCTGCATCTTCGCCTGCTGGCTGCCTCGTACTATCTGGACTGTGGACGTACTCCTGAAGCCAGCCGCGCGCTGGCCGAAGCGGAGACGATCTACCAGGAATCGGCCTCCGACATTCCCGCCGAGCTGCATACGCCGTTTATTTTTGGCAAGGCGCTGCAGCACGACCCCGCAGGCACACGGCTCTGGTGGGAGCGCATGCAGGCCAAGCGCCCCACGCGCCACAATGCCGATTACTGGATCGCCCGGAGCGCGTTTCTGTGGAGCGAAGCTCGAATCGAAGAGGCGCGCGAAGCGTGGGAGACGGGGAATGCCCTGGCCCAGCAACTACCTCACACGGGCGCCTATGAAACCGACCGCGACCATTTCGCGCTGCTGCAGAGGGAACTGGAATTGTTGCCGGTGGCCGGATAGGTTTTCTTCTCGCTGTTGGGGACTTCAGTCTGCCGCAGGTTCGCCCCTGCCGTAGGCGTACTCGTCGAAGGCAGATTCGCGTGGCTGGCTCAGAGGGCTGCCTGGGGTGCGGGCACCGGTCGGGGGTCGCATTGCCGGCAAGCGCAGGGACTCGTTTTCCCCCCTCATCCATCGCCGCAACAAACCATCGACGGGCAAACGAGCGGCCGCCATGGCAAGGGGGAAGATGGCCTTGGTAAATTCGGGCGGTTCACCGTCTTTGCAAAGCCGGCTCATGGGAACGATGGTGCCGTTATGGTCGGGATGGAAGGTCCGCTCCTCCCACCGGCGCCGTCCTTCGGGGTGGTCAGGATACTCGGCGACGATGCGCGTAAAGTTTCGATACAAACGCCAGCCAAGGGGCAGCTCATATTGCGGCATCACCAGCACGACGCTGTGCCGGCCCTCGCGAATCTCTTCTGCGAATTCCTGGAAATCGGCGGCGTTGGTCAGATTGAGCGAGGCATTCGGCTCGCAGCCATGACGATCTCCGCCGGAGATCACCAGCTGGTTCCAGTTCGCGGCCAGTTGCAGAACGGCACGATTTTCGGCATGGTTGCGCATTCCGTTCAGTTCGAACGCGTGCACGTATCGATTGCCCGACTCCAGGAAACGGGTGAGCTCGAAGGTAAAGCGATCGGCGGGAATGCTGTAGAAATTCCACAAGGGATGGTTGAACACAACCAATACGCCCGGCATGGCGGAAAATTCCGCGAACAATTTCAGGATTCGGTCTTCGTCAGCGAGGAACGTCGCCTGATGCATGGCGGACATCAGCTCGCGCGCCGATGAGGGGGGTAGGTTGTGGACGCCGAAATGAAATACCGCGCCGCCGAAGGGCACGGTCCACTCGGTGGAAATCGGAGCGTTTGAGCAGGCCGGATCCTCACGCAACAGCATGCAGGCGTCGATGCTGTTGTGGTCGGTGAGCGACACCATGGGCCGCAGGCCGAGGTGCTCGATCTGGCCCTGCTCCACTTCGTGGGCCATGCGCTCGCACAGGGGTGGAGTCCAGTATGCGCGGTCGAGGTTGACTTCGATCCCGATGAGGCGCCGGCATTTTTCGCGCTGACCGGCGAACCAGCGGCGCGTGACCTCACGCCGTTCGAGGAACGTGCCGAGGAACCCAAGGCTCTCCTGGGAATGCCGCGTATGACTATGAAGGGAAACTCCGCTATGCCAGGCAGTCACGCTGTCCCGATCCCGGGACATCACCAACAGCTCGTTGTGCACTCCGCCTCCGCTATGGGCCGGCGATACTTCCCGCCTCATAGCCATTCACATGTTAGCGTCAGGAGCCTGGGAGCGATGTGCAGCAAACCCAGGAACACAAGCCTGCCAGCAAAAATTGAGTCCGCGATCTGTACTGATTTTGGTTCTACGCTACAGTACCGCAGACTCTTTGGGAATAAGCAATTCTGCAACGGTTGCATTGACGTGAACGGTGCCAACGGGCATCATAGGACATCTTGCTTTCACAATTCTGCACTGCCAGGCCAGCGGCGATTTTGACCGCCGCGTTAATATCCGCATGGCCGGTCTCGCTCGCCGCCCAAAACGTTAACGCGGCGATTACAGATGTGTCAGATCCCGCAGCGGCACGCGCTGTAACCCCTCCTGCCGCCAGTCACCTCAGCGTCGAGGAAATTGTCCAGCACCTCGCCGACGGCGAGAAGAAGCGCGCGGCTGATCTCAAAGGGTATACGGAGCAGCGGACCTACTCGGTCTCCTATCACGGCTTCCCCGCCGACATGAGCGCGACGATCGTGGTCGCCGTCACCTTCTCGGCACCTTCGAGCAAACAGTTCCGCATCGTCTCCCAGGCGGGATCGAAGATGCTTGGGGACCGGGTCCTGAAAAAGCTTTTTGAGGCCGAGCAGGAATCGACTTCGGACCCGCGCCAGACGGCGCCGACGAAAGCGAATTACAACTTCACACTCGTCGGCCAGCAGCTGCTCGACGGCCGTCCCTGCTACCTGCTGCGCGTCGAGCCCCACACCAATTCACGCCTGCTCTACAAAGGAACGATCTGGGTCGATGGCGACGACTTTGCGGTGGCAAAAATCGAAGCCGAGCCGGCCCGCAATCCTTCTTTCTGGATTCGCGGCACGAAGATCCATCACGTCAATTCGAAGACGGGTGAGTTCTGGCTTCCGGAGCATAACGAGAGCGACACCGACGTTCGCTTTGGTGGCCGCGCCACGCTCACCATCGACTACGGTGTTTACAAAATGGATTCCCCCGCGCCCGGGTCTCAGCAGGCTAACCTGCGGCCCGAAGCCGGCGCGCCGCCCTCAGGGAAGTAGCTTTCGCAGCGACCCGACAACCATCCGCCGGGTTACGCCACTCCACCGTATCTGGCCGCCTGCTCTTTGCTCTCTGGGCCGGGGATGCTCGATTGCCTGGGCATAATAATTCCGCAGCTGCGCGGTCGATCCCTCCCAGCTGTGCCGCTCCACATCCGCGCGGGCCCGCATGCGCACCGTGGCGCGTTCTGCGGGATGCTCCAGGACCCACTCCACCGTTCTGACCAGCCCGGCGGCGTCATCCGGTTCATAGAGGAAACCGGTAACGCCGTCCTCGACCGCGTCCGGAATGCCGCCGGCACGGCAGGCTACGACAGGGCATCCCGCCGCCATCGCCTCCATAATCACCAGTCCCAGCGTCTCGGTCTTCGACGGCATCACGAACACATCTGCCGACGCATAGGCCTGCGCGAGGGGCTCTCCGCGCATATAGCCTGCAAAACAGGTTGGCGTGCCGCGAAAGTGCTTCTCCAGATCCTTGCGCACCGGGCCATCCCCGACGATGGCGAGCCTCGACTCCGGCATCGCCTCCAGGAGCTTGCGCAGCGTGCCGATGTCCTTCTCGGCGGAAAGCCGGCCCACGTACAGCAGCAGGGGCTTATGCGGCTCGCCACCGCTCAGCTGGCCTCTCATCTGGGGCGAACATTTCGAAGGATGAAAGCGGCGCGCATCCACCGCGCGCTCCCACAACGCCAGGCGGTCGATGTCGTGCTGGCGCAACTCGTCCATCATCTGGGTTGAGGTGCAGAGGTTCAGGTCCGCACGCAGATGGCGGGCGCGCATGAGCTTCCATGTCGATTTCTCGAAGAAGCCGAGATGGTAATAGTGCAGATACGCCGGCAGATTCGTGTGGTACGAGATCACGACGGGAATGTGCAGCACTTTGCCGTAGTAAATTCCCCCCACGCCGAGCAACGATGGCTCGAACAAATGAAAGACGTCGGGGCGAAATCTATTCAGGTGCCTGCGCATCGACGCCCGTGGCGCGGCGACGTTCAGCTCCGGATAGAAGGGAAAGGGAATGGAGGGCAGGCTGACGACCTCGGCTCCGAACAGTTCTGCCGGTCCCCCGCTGGGGGCGAAGATCAGGACCTCGTCGCCGCCTGCCTGCAGCGTCTCGACCGTTTTGGTCACCATGGTGACGATCCCGTCGATCTTGGGGAGAAACGTCTCGGTGACGATGGCTACTCTCATCGGCAGCGCTTCCTCAGCTTCCTCATATGAGCGCTTAGGATAGACGCTGGCGGGGAGTTGCGACACAGGAATTTATTTGACGCTATCGGAAGATATCCGGACGGTCACTCTTTCGTCATCGGGTGCGGTCTGCGGCGAACGTCGCTCTCGCCTTCGCGGGGAGTCAGCGTTTCGCTGGCCAGTGGCTCCCTGTTTGTGAATACTGAACGAGACCAAAAATACGGATGCCGTGTGTCCCGGCGCCAGGGGCATGGGATTGAGGCACGATCGTCCTGCTGAATCCGGAAACATGGCTCCGCCCGAGGCATACAGTGCGCTTTCTGAACAGACTCTTCGTTCGCCATCCTTTCGGATTCCTTGTTTTAGTCGCGGCCTCAGCGCTCGCGCAGAAGCGCCCCGACGCCCTGCCGATCGAGCTTAATTCAGGCTGGCAGCTGCAGGACTCCGCGAAGGTCCCCGACCCCGGCGCCACCGTCTCTTCCGCGAGCTACCAGCCCACCGGCTGGCTCGCCGCCACTGTACCCGGCACCGTCCTCACCAGCCTCGTCAACGACAAGGTCTACCCCGAGCCCACCTACGGCGAAAACAACCGCGAGACCATCATCCCCGAAAGCCTCAACAAAACCTCCTGGTGGTACCGCACCACCTTCACTGTTCCGAAGACCTGGGCCCATCATCAGGTCTGGATTCACTTCGATGGCGCCAACTTCACCTCCGAAGTCTGGGTCAACGGCACTCAGGCCGGAACCATCGAGGGCGCGTTCATCCGTGGCCGCTTCGATATCTCCAAACTCGTCACTCCCGGCTCCACCGCCGTCGTCGCCGTCAAAGTTTCGCCCCAACCCCATCCCGGCGAACCGCACGAGCACACCATCGCCGACGGCGTCGGCAAGAATGGCGGCATCACCGCCATCGACGGTCCCACTTTCCTCTGCACCATCAACTGGGACTGGCTCAACGCCGTCCGCGACCGCGACACCGGCCTCTGGCAAAAAGTCTGGCTCTCTGCCTCCGGCCCCGTCCTCATCGACGACCCCCAGGTCATCACCGACTTGCCGCTCCCCAAAACCGACTCCGCCGATATCACCGTGAACGCCACGCTCCAGAACACTTCCGCCAAACCGCAAACAGGCACCCTCGAAGGCTCCATCCGTGCCGTGACGTTCTCGCAAAAAGTCACCCTCAAGCCGAACGAAACCCAGACCATCACCTTCGATCCCAAATCCATTCCCGCCCTCCACCTTGCGAACCCCAAACTCTGGTGGCCCAACGGCTACGGACCGCAGAACCTCTACGCTCTCCATCTGCACTTCGTCCAGCACGGCCGCGACTCGGATGCTCGGAACACCATGTTCGGCATCCGCAAAGTAACTTACGAATCTCCCGGCGTCGACGCCCTCACCATCTCCGTCAACGGTGTCAGAATCTTCATCCGCGGCGGCGACTGGGGCCTCGACGAAGCCCTCAAGCGCATCCCCCGCGCCCGCCTCGATGCCGAGATCCACATGCACGCCCTCGCCAATATGAACATGATCCGCAACTGGGTCGGCCAGTCCACCGGCGAGGACTTCTACGAGCTCTGCGATCAATACGGCATCTTGCTGTGGGACGAATTCTTCCAGCCCAACCCCAACGACGGTCCCGACCCCGATAACCTCCCCGTCTACCTCGCCAACGTTCGCGACAAAATCCTCCGCTATCGCAACCATCCCTCCATCGCGCTCTGGTGCGCGCGCAACGAAGGCTACCCGCCCCCCGAAATTGACGCCGCCCTCCGCAAGCTCATTCCTGAACTCGACCCCGCACGCCTCTATCAACCCAGCTCCACCGCCGGCCGCGGCGTCCATTCTGGCGGCCCTTACTACTGGCGCGAGCCGCGCGCGTTCTACGTCTTCGACGCGCCCTTCAAGACCGAGACCGGCAGCATGTCCGTTCCCACGCTCGAATCCATTCACGGCATGATGCCCGAGAAGGACTGGAACGAGATCAACGACGACTGGGCCGCGCACGACTTCGCCAAAGGCGCGCAGCATGGCGACACCTACCCCTACGTCCTCGCCGGCCGTTACGGCCGCATTGCGAATCTGGCGGATTTTGTGCGCAAGGCGCAGATGATGAATTACGAGGCCTATCGCGCCATGTACGAGGCGCGCAACAAACTGCTGTTCGCGCCAGCCACCGGCGTCATTACCTGGATGAGCAATCCCGCACAGCCGAGCTTCGTCTGGCAACTCTACCACTACGATCTGGAGCCCAACGCTTCGCTGTTTGCTGTGAAGTCTGCGTCCGAGCTCGTCCACATCCAGATGGATGAGGACGATTTCCACCTCCGCGTCATCAACAATCTGCCCACCGCGATTTCAGGAGACACGGCGCACGTGGCCATCTACACGCTGTGGAGCAAGGGGGAGCCAGCGCTGGAGAAAGATATTCCTGTCAGCGGCCCGGCG
>Ga0335073_10013901_pt1 | contig 11283 bp, 8 predicted proteins | sample Lox_Sample_22_FD_207093 | JGI IMG/M metagenome (GOLD analysis project Ga0335073, IMG submission 207093) | Soil microbial communities from Loxahatchee National Wildlife Refuge, Florida, United States - Lox_Sample_2.2 | ecosystem: Environmental > Terrestrial > Soil > Wetlands | place: USA: Florida... | reverse complement strand
GGACGGCAGCGGAAGCCATGGCCGGACGCCGGCTGCGGTGAAGCCAGCGCCAGGTGAGTCGTCCCATCGCAGCGGCGTCCTGCCCCGGTCCCTGTTACCGCGGGGATTCGCGGCGTTCCGCGTCATGTCGTCCCTGCGCAGCTCAGGCGGCACGTCGACGTCGGTCATTCCGATCTCGTCGCCGTAGTAGAGCATCGTCGCGCCCGGAAGCATGAGTAGCACGAGCAGCGCAAGCCTGATCAGCTGCTCCTCGCCATGGCACCAGCGGCTCGGGAAGCGCCCGATGTCGTGGTTGGAACCCATCCACACCGGGCACGCGCCCGCCGGCAGCGCCGCGAGGGTGTCGCTGATCACCCGCGCTAAGGCGGGCGCCTCGAACGGCGTGAATGCGAACGGGAAGTTGAACGCGAGCTGCAGCTCGTCATTGCTGCCGTAGTAGGACGCGAGCCGCGCGGTGTCGCCCACCCAGGTCTCGCCGAGAAGCAGCCGGGGCGGGCTGTAGCTGTCGGCAATCTTCCGCCAGTCGCGGAAGACGCCGTGCGTCTCTGGCCGGCCCGAGTTGTAGAGCGGGCGGAGTCCGAAGCGGCCGTCCAGCTCGCTGCTGCCGGGTGCCAGCGGCGGATTGTCGCGGAGTTCCGCGTCCTTGTACAAGCCGTGCGCCACGTCAATGCGGAAGCCGGCGACGCCGCGGTCGAACCAGAACTCCAGGATGTCGCGGAACTCTGCGTGCACGGCAGGCAGCCACCAGTTCAGGTCAGGCTGCCCGACCAGGAAGTTATGCAGGTAGTACTGCCCGGTCCTGGCATCCCATTGCCACGCCGAATGACCGGTGGCGTCGAGCCAGTTGTTCGGCGGACCGCCGCCCGGTGCCGCGTCCGCCCATACGTAGTAATCGCGGTGGGCGCTGTCGCGGCTCGCAGCGGCGTCGATGAACCACGGGTGAGCAGAGCTGGTGTGATTGGGCACGAGGTCCAGCAGGACCCACATGCCGGACCTGGCGGCCGCGGCGATGAGCGCGTCCAGGTCTGCCATGGTCCCGAGCTCGGGATGGACGCCGGTGTAGTCGCTGACGTCGTAGCCCCAGTCCTCATCCGGCGAGGGCATGGTGGGTGACAGCCAGATTCCGTCCACCCCGAGCCAGGAAAGATGGTCAAGGCCCGCCAGAATTCCCGGGATATCGCCGTAGCCGTCTGCGTTGCTGTCCCGCCAGGAGCGGACGTAGAGCTGGTACAGCACGGCACCGTGCCACCACGGGCTCGCAGGCATGGTCACTCGCTCTCCGCGGGCTGTTCACCGGAAAGATCCAGCGGTCAGCCCCGAGACTATCCGCCGCTGGGCGAACAGCACCAGGAGTGCGATGGGCACCGAGATGATGACCACCGCAGCGTCAATGAGGTTGTAGAACGTCTGGTACGGGCTCTGGCCAAGCGTCACGATGGCCACCGTTGCCGTGTACCTGGACGGACTGGTCATGAACGACAGCGCGAGCAGGAAGTCGTTCCAGGTCAGCATGAAAGCCAGGATCGCCGTGGTGAAGACGCCAGGCATCGCCACCGGAACGATGATCCTGCGCAGCGTGTTCAGCCGGGTGCTGCCGTCCACCAGCGCCGCTTCTTCCAGCGACCGGGGGATCTGCGAGAAGTAGCTGGACATCAGGAAGGTGGCGAGCGGCAAGGTGTAGATCAGGTCAGCGATGATCAGCCCGGGATAGGTGTTGAGGAAACCGATCCGCCGGTACACGGTGAACAGCGGGCCGACCATGGCGATCACCGGGAAGAAGTTGGCGATCAGGATGAAGCCCAGGAACAGCGCCTTGCCGCGGATATTGGTCCTGGAGAGCGCGTAGCCGGCCAGCGCCGCCAGGAAGACCGTGACGATCATCGTGCAGCCGCACACGAGCACGCTGTTGAGCAGCGGCCGGATGAAGTCGTTCTGCGTGAAGTCGTCGATGTAGTTGTTAAAGGTGATGTGGCCCGGAAGGAGGCTCGTCGTGCCGGCATTAATCGCCTGAGGCGTCTTCAGCGACGTGATGACGATCCAGTAGAACGGGAACAGGCTCACGATGACGAAGATCGCCAGCAGCGCGAAGAACCCCGTGCGCCTGGCGATCTGCCAGGGTGTGGCTGCTTTGGCAGTACGCGGTCGTATCCGGCGCACTGCCACCTCGGTAGCCGCGGTCACGCTGTCGCCTCCTCGGTCCTGAATACCCGCACGTAGACCGAAGCGATGATCAGCGCGACGATGACGAGCGAGACAGAGACTGCGCCGCCGTACCCGTAGTCGAACAGCGCGAAGAATGCCTTGTAGTTGAGGTACGCCAGCACGTTGGTCGAGGTGCCAGGGCCGCCGCCGGTCATGATGTAGACCACGTCGAAAATGAAGAACGACTGCAGCGTGCGGAAGATCAGTGCCACCATCAGGGCGGGCTTGAGCAGCGGCAGTGTCAGCCGCGTGAACTGCTGCCAGGCATTGGCACCATCGATCTTGGCCGCTTCGTAGATATCGGACGGGATGACCTGCAGTCCGGCCAGCAGCACTATGGCCATGAACGGGGTATTGCGCCAGGCATCAGCTATGAGGATCGCAGCCCATGCGGTCCATGTGCTGTCCAGCCAGGTCGTGGTGGCCAGCGGCAGGTGCAGTTTGGTCAGCAGGAAGTTGACGAAGCCCTGCTGCGGGTCGAACATTGTCCGCCACAGCTCGGCCGACACCACGGTAGGCACAGCCCACGGGATGAAGATCGCGGCGCGGACGATGCCCCGGCCGCGGAATTTCTTATTCAGCGCCACGGCCAGGCTGAGCCCGATGACGGTCTCGATCGCGACCGACACGACCGTGAAGCCGAGCGTATGGAGCAATGCCGGCACGAACTCGTTATCGGTGAACAGCTTGGAGTAGTTCGCGAAGCCGGCGAATCCGCCGAGCGGCGGCAGCAGGTAGTTGACGTTATGGAAGGAGTTCCAGATGTTGTAGAAGAGCGGATAAGCCGTGATCACGAGCAGCACGATGAGCAGCGGCGCGATCAGGAGGTAGCCGAATCGCCGATCGCGGGCGAGCAGGCTCTGCGAGTGCCCCGTGCCCGTCTGGGACCTCTCCGAGGTCCCAGACGGGCTGACAGACTGCTGACTAGCTGTCATGGCCTGCCCGTTATGAGCCGGTCTGGTAGAGCTGCTTGACGGTGGGTGCTGTCGACCCCAGGGCCGCTGATGCCGTTGACTGACCGCTCAGTACCGACGAGATCATCGTCTGGAACTGGCTGGAGATCGTCGGGTAGACCGGCGTCACCGGGCGCGGGGTCACTACCGCGTAGACGCCCTTCTCGTTCTCGTAGTACGGCGCTGCCTTGTAGAGCGTCGAGTTGTATGCCGCGGTGACGGACGGCGGGTCACCGGCGAAGATGGCCCTGGTGTCCTGGGCGCTGACGCTGGTGAGGTACTGAATGAGCTCGTATGCGGCGGCCTTGTGGGTGCTCTTGGCATTGATCGCCAGGTCGTCGCCGCCGAGTGAGGACTGCGGTGTCGCGCTCGGGAACGGGATCCAGGCAGTCTTGCCGTAGACAGCCGGGTACGTCGGCTTGCCGTTCGTCGTCGACTCTGACAGCTGGTAGATGTACGGCCAGTTCAGCGCGAACGGGGTCTGCCCCGACAGCCATGCCGCCTGCACGTTCGACTCCTGCCAGCCGGTCACGGCGGACGGGGCGATCTTGTAGGTGTGGATGGCGTCGTACATGAACGTCAGAGCGGCGACATTCGCCGGCGTGTCAATGTTGCCGAGGTCCTTAAGCCCTATCTGAGCGCCGAAGCTCTGCCACGCGGTCACCGAGCCCTCGTACTCGTCACCCTCAAACGCCAGGCCTTCCTTCAGGCTCTTGTGAGCGGCGACGGCGGCATTGGCCTCGCTGACGAGCTGCGCGATCGACGTCGGCGCAGTCTTGATCATGGAGGTGTTGTAGTAGAGACCCTCGGCGTTGATGAACCACGGCATCGCGTACGTGCCGCCGTTGTAGGAGCCGGTAGCCATCTGGCCGGCGAAGAACGAGCTGGTGGCGGGGTGGAACGAGGTTAGGTTGGCGATCCAGCCGGAGCGGGCAAAGGTGGACGGCCAGGTGACGTCGGTCGTTACCACGTCCGGCGTCGACGAGCCAGCGATGAAGTAATGCTCAAGCTGCTGCTCGGCTACGTCTGAGGTCGGCGATAGCGACAGGATCGTTACCTTGATGTTGGGATGGATCTTCTCGAATGCCTTCACCGCGTTCGCGGTGGCCGTGCCTTCGGTGCCGAGACCCTGAGTGGCGAAGACGATGGTCTGCTTAGCGCTTGCCGCTACCTGGCTGCCCGCAGAAGAGCCGGACGGCGAGCTGCCGCAGGCGGCAAGCCCGGCGATTAACAGCCCGCCCGCGGTGATAGCCGCGAATGATCTGAGCTGGTTGCTTCCTGGCCACACGTTCATGTGGCCACCTCCTTCGGTTCCGTGATCGGTGATCTGGCCGTCAGTCGGAGCGGATGATCTGCGTGAGCTCGTTGTCGAGCTCGGTGAGCGTCGCGCTGACGGGTTCCCGCTGCGCGAGTGCCTGATGGATGGCGCTTGAGATCGCGAGGCTGAACTGGCTGTAGTTCACGATGGCCGGGCGCGGCCGGGCGGTGAGGATGGCCTGCTTCAGCACGGGCAGGAACGGGAACCGCCGGACCAGCGACGGCTGGCTATAGAGCGCGGTCCAGACCGGCGGCAGCGCCGACCGGAGCAGCACCTGCCGTTCGCTGCTCATGCTGGTCAGGAACTTGATGAAGGCGAGCGCGGTCGCAGGATGCTGCGAGTAGGCGCTGATCGCCAGGTTCGCTCCGCCGAGGGTGCTAGACCCTGGTCCGGTGAGGCCGGGGAGCGCGGTGACACCGAATTTGCCGACCACCTTGTTCCCTGGCGTGTGCTCGCTTGCCTCGCCATAGACGTACGGCCAGTTGCTCAGGAACAGCAGCTTGCCGGCTTCGAATGCCTGCCGGGATGCCTCCTCGTTCCAGCTCAGCGTCGCCTTCGGGATCCAGCCCGAGCGCAGACCGCTGACCAGGAACTGCAGCGCGCGCCTGGCCTGAGGGGTGTCCACGGCTGCGGCCGTGCCGCTGCCTGACAGCAGCGATCCGCCGGCCGACTGGACCGCCTCCGCGAAATTGACGGTGAGGCCCTCATAGGCCTGGAACTGAGTGCCGTAGCCTCCCAGCCGGTATCTGGGGGCGATGGTGGCCGCGTCCTTCGCGAGCTGCGCCCAGGTGACCGGGGGCCGGGCGCCGGCTGCGGCCAGGATGTCCTTGCGGTAATACAGCAAGGTGGCGTTGCTGGTGAACGGCACCGCATACAGGTGGCCCTGATAGGTCGCCGTCGCCACGGCGGGCCGCAGGAAGCTGCCGAGCGGGAATGGCTTCGGGCTGATCGGCGTGATCCAGCCGCTGGAGGCGAACTCCGCGGTCCAGATGACGTCCAGGCTCATGACGTCATAGACGGTGCTGTGCGCCTGCAGATTGGCAACTAGCTGTGCGTACTGGTCGTCGGCGTCATCGGGCAGGTAGATCGGAGTGACCTTCTGCGTCGGGTGGCTGGCATTCCAGGCGGCAATGAGCGGCCCGACATAGCCGGTATCAACCTTGCCGGTGGCGAACGTGATCGGCCCGGTAGCGCTGGCGCGGCTCGCTGCGCTGCTCGCCCCGGCTGGCGCGACTGAGCAGCCTGCCGCAAGCGCGCAGCCGATCGTGACCATGCAGGTGGCCAGGGACAGCGCCACGCGCCGCGGATGCAGCACTGAGAGTGCTGACATGCCTAGCCTGATCTGGCCCACCTGGCCTGCCTTCCGCAGCGGCCGTAGCCGACCTGCCGATACCACCAGCTTGTTACCTCGGGGTAAACTGCAGGCCGACGAGTACATGCTTGTTATATACGTCGGTTAGGTATCCAGTCAATGAACCAGTTGCCCATCCCCGAATGGCCAGATGATGGGCAGGAAGAGGCAGTGCGGACACCCTCGCCGTATGCGAATATGAAGATCAGCGGCAGGAAGGGGACGCGTTCATGAGAATGCCGCTGCTGGCGTTGCTGGCAAAGGAGCCTGCCCACGGCTATGAGCTGAAGAGCCAGCTGGAGCAGATCTTCGGTGAGGCCTATCCCACGCCCAACATCGGCCAGATCTATGTGACGCTGCAGCGGCTGGAGCGTGACGGGCTGGTCCGGAGTCAGGACGTGGTGCAGACGACCAGACCGAACAAGCGCGTCTACGAGCTGACCGACGCCGGCCGCGAGGCCGTCGTGGAATGGGTGGACAAGGCCAGCGAAGGGCCGCGGGTGCGCGACGAGTTCTTCATGAAACTCGCGCTCAGTCACCTGGCGGGGACCTCTGACCGCCTTGGCCTGATCATCCGGCAGCGCCGTCTCTACCTGGCTCAGCTGCGCAGCCTTGCAGAGCTCGCAGCGGCAGCCGACCGGCCCGTCCCGCGGCTGCTGATCGAAGGTGCCATCCTGCACCTGCAAGCGGATCTTGACTGGCTGCAGCGCTGCCAGGAAGAGCTGCTGTGAGCGGCAATGAGGGCACGTTACTGCTGCGCGCCCGCAGCCTGACGAAGACGTTTGCGGGTGACGGCGTCGTAGTGCACGCGGTGCGCGAGGCGGACCTGTCGTTGCGGCCTGGCGAGTTCGTCGCGGTCATCGGCCCATCCGGATCGGGTAAGTCAACCCTCTTGCACATGCTGGGCGGGCTTGAGAAGCCCACCAGAGGTGAGATCTGGCTGCAGGGGCAGCGCGTCGACGGCCTGAGCCAGGCCCGCTGGGCGATGCTCAGGCGCCGGCATATCGGCTTTGTGTTCCAGTTCTTCAACCTCGTGTCGAACATGACGGTAGCCGACAACGTGGAGCTCGCTGCGCTCATGGGCGGCGCCAGCCGCAAGCAGGCGACCGCGCGCCGCCGGGAGCTGCTCGGCGAGCTTGGCCTGGGTGCGAAGGCAGACACGGCGCCGGCCCGGCTGTCCGGCGGCGAGCAGCAGCGGGTCGCGCTGGCCAGAGCGATGGCGAACCGGCCAGCGTTGCTGCTGGCTGACGAGCCGACCGGCAACCTGGACAGCGGCTCGAGTGCGGCCGTGCTGGGGCTGCTTGCGCGCGCGCACGCGGACGGCCAGGCGATCCTGCTGGTTACGCACGATCTGCGGATGGCCAGCGCGGCCGACCGCGTCATCAGCTTGTTTGACGGCATGATTGTGGACGACGCGCCGATGACTATCCCGCATCGGCCGATGCTCCTGCCGGATGTGCTCAAGCTGCGAGGCTGACGCCATGCGCGCGATGGCCCGCTGGATCCGGGCAGACTTGCGCGCCAGCACCGCGCGTGCGCTCGTCGTCGCGGGCGTGGTGGCCGCCGTCGTGACTGCGCTGCTGCTGTCCGCCGGACTGCTGCAGGGCGCGACGAACCCGTGGCAGGGACTGTTCACCGCGACCAAGGGCGCGCAGATCTGGCTGCATCTCGCGCCCGGCACCAGCGTGCGCGATCTGGGATCGCGAGTGAGCGGGATCGAGGCGGTAGCGGGGCCCTATCAGGCCACTGCGGCCACGGTCGTGCAGAGCGGCGCGCGGTCGAGGGTCGAGCTGCGCGCTATGCCGGCGCTGCCGCTCATCGGCAGGCCGCTGGTGATCGCAGGCCGCTGGCTCACGGCCAGCTCCCCGAGCGGCGTCGTTCTCGAGGCGACGTTCGCGCAGGCAATACACGCCGGCGACGGCGACGTGCTCGCGCTGGACAACGTCGACGAGACGCGCCATGTGCGCGTGCGGGTGATCGGCATCGCCGAGACGTCGGACCAGGGCTTCTATCCGGACCAGACACCCGGCCTGATCTGGGTGCCGCCGGGATTGCTCCACCAGATCGAGCCGATCGTCGGACATACCGAGGAGGTCGTCGGGCTACGGATAGCCGATCCGGACGCCGCCGCTTTCATCGTCCAGCAAGTGGTGACCCAGCTAGGGAACAGCGCCGTGGGCACGGTGTCGACGTGGCAGCAGGTGAAGCAGTCGATGGCTCGCCGCGATCCGCTGCTCGGCCTGCTGCTGGCGCTGTTCGGGCTCATGGCGCTCGGCGCGGCGGTGCTCGCCATCGTCAACGTGACCGCGGGGCGGGTCCTGCTGCAGAGTACCGATCTCGGCATGCTGAAGACGCTCGGCTTCACCCCCATCCAGGTCCTGGCAATGCTGACGGCTGAGCACGCCCTGCTGGCGGGCGCCGGGATTCTCGCCGGGCTTGCGGCTGCCAGGCTACTGACGCCGGTGCTGCTGGATGGCGTGCCAGGCGTCAGCGCGGCCTCCGCCGCGCTACCCAGCGGCTGGGCAGTGCTGATTATCGGGGGCACGTTCGCGGCTGTACTGCTGGCAACGGCTGCCCCGGCTCTGCAGGCCGGCCTGGTCCGGCCCGTCGCCGCAGTTCGCGCCGTCCCGCCCCGCGGTCATCTCTCGAAGCTCGCCAGGATGGCGATGGCGGCGCGGATGCCGCCGGCCGTGGTCCTGGGCACCCGGGCCGCATTCGTGCGCAAGCTCTCAGCGCTGCTGACGATCGGCGGCCTGGCTATTCCGATGCTCATGATCACGATCGGCCTCGGCTTCTGGTCGACGATCGACGACGTCCAGCGGAATCCGGCTGACATCGGACTGGCGGCGAGTGTCACGGTCGGTCCCGGCCCGCTGACGATGGCGCAGGCGGGCCGGCTGATCAGCACCGACCCCCAGGTGCAGGCCGCCTACAGCTGCGTCCGGGCCGATGCACTGGCGCTGGGCGACACGACCACGATCACCACGCTGGGCATGGGGACGTCCGCGCGCCCTTACCCGTTCCACGTCGTGCAGGGTCAGCTCTACCGCGCGCCCGAGGAAGCCGTGGCGACCCAGGCGCTGCTCGCCGCGCTGCAGCTCAACATCGGGCAGTTCGTCCGCGTGTGGATCGGCGGGGTGCCAGTTACCTTCCACATCGTCGGGCGGATCATCGACCCGCAGTACGGCGGCGAGGTCCTGGCATACGGCCGCGACACCCTCGCCGACGAGGGCGCGCCGGCGCCGATCGGGTTCTACAGCCTCGTTCTGAAGCCCGGCGTCACCCCGGCAGCAGCGGCGGCCCGGCTGGTGCGCGTTTCCGGCGGGCGCCTGGAGGCGGCTGTCGTGCAGGATCCGGCGGATCAGCTCGGGATCGTGGATGTCGCCCTGGCCTGCCTGATTGGGGTGCTCGCCCTGATCGGGCTGACCAGCCTGCTGACTGCGTCGCTGCTGAGCCAGCGTGATCACCAGCGCGACCTGAGTGTGCTGCGCGCGATGGGCATGACGCCGCTGCAGGTCCGCTTCGCGCTCATGATGCGGACGACGGTGCTTGCCCTCGTGGCCGTCGCGGCTGGGGTCGCGCTCGGCAGCGCTGTCAGCACGACGCTGATCAGCTCGGTCTCGAAGGCCTATGGCCTGGGCGCCGGCATCGGCCGGCCACCGGCAATCGGCACCCTGGCCGCTGCGGTCGTCCTGGCGATCGGGTCGGCCGCGCTGGCAAGCATGCTCCCAGCGCGGCCGTCCGCACCGCTGTCGACCGTGGCCATTCTCGGGCCGGGGCCCTGAGTCGGCCGAGGGCTGGCCGAAGCCGGCCGGCTAGACGTTGGCCGGATGACCGATGGCCAGGCCGCTGACTGGATCGAAGAACTGCAGGTTCGTGGTGTCGACCGCGAGGTTGGCGATCGAGCCCGGCTTGATGCCGCTGCGGGCGGCGACGCGCGCGGTCCACTGCGTCTTGTTCTCTCCGAGCGGGATGGCCTCGTCATCACCGTCGTCGGTGCGGGCCTGCGTGATGCTGGCGTGCTGCACGGGGGCGGCGTCGATCGTGATGATCACGTGAATCTCGCTGCCGAGCTCCTCGGTGACGCTCGTCGGCGCGGTCAGCCGCGGCCAGTCCGCATCGGCGAGCGCGGCGTCCTCGAAGTCGGATGGCCGCACGCCGAGAATGACGTCCCGGCCGAAGTAAGCGTCCAGCCCCGGGCGAGACGAGACGACCTTGTCGGCTACGGCGAGCTTGTGTCCCGCGAATGTCACGGCGGCACCGCCGTCGCGGACAAGCTGGGCATCGATGAAGTTCATGGCCGGTGAGCCGATGAAGCCAGCCACGAAGAGGTTGACCGGCGAGTTGTAGAGCGCCTGCGGCGTGTCTACCTGCTGCAGCTTGCCGTCCCGCAGCACGCAGACCCGCTGGCCGAGCGTCATCGCCTCGACCTGGTCGTGGGTCACGTAGACGGTCGTCACACCGAGGCGGTCGTGCAGCTGCGAGAGGGATGCCCGCATCGAGACCCGCAGCTTCGCGTCCAGGTTCGACAGCGGCTCGTCCATGAGGAATGCCTGCGGCTCCCGGACGATCGCCCGGCCCATCGCAACCCGCTGCCGCTGTCCGCCAGACAGCGCTGCCGGCTTGCGCTTCAGGTAGTCCTCCAGGCCGAGCATCTTGGCCACATCGGCAACGCGGCGCCTGATGTCGTCCTTGGGCGTCTTGCGCTGCTGGAGGCCGAAGGCGAGGTTCTGCTCGACCGTCATGTGCGGGTAGAGCGCGTAGTTCTGGAACACCATCGCGATGTCGCGGTCCTTCGGCGGCAGATCGTTGACCACCCGGCTGCCGATACTGATGGTGCCGGCAGTGATGTCCTCAAGGCCCGCGATCGACCGCAGCGCGGTGGACTTACCGCAGCCAGAAGGCCCGACCAGGACCATGAACTCGCCGTCGGCGATGCTCAGGGTCAGGCCGTCGATGCCCTTGACTCCGCCCGGGTAGACCTTGTCGACCTGATCGAGCATGATCTGCGCCATGAAGATCCTCACTCCGTCGCTAGCGCCCTGATCGGTACGCCCCTGGCCGGAGCGTACCTGCGGCGGACGTGCGAGGGCGATAGGGCGCAAAGCCATGTTACGGAGGTGTAAAGCCCGTTATCATTTCGTTATTAACTAACGTGCAGGCGGTCCGGCACGTTAACCCGGACCGGCACGTTAACGTTGCCGGGTGGAGGAGATCAACGCGACGATTGTCTCGCTGCTTGCCAGCGATGGCCGGATGAGCTTCACTGAGCTGGCCCGGCGCACCGGGCTCTCAGTTTCGGCAGCCCAGCAGCGGGTCCGGCGGCTCGAGCAGCGCGGCGTCATCAAGGGTTACAGCGCCGTCATCAGCCCGGAGGAGATCGGGCTGCCGCTGACGGCGTTCGTGTCGATCAAGGCCTTCGACCCGGCCGCGCCGGACGACGCGCCGGAGCGCCTCGC
>Ga0335073_10013900_pt1 | contig 11283 bp, 11 predicted proteins | sample Lox_Sample_22_FD_207093 | JGI IMG/M metagenome (GOLD analysis project Ga0335073, IMG submission 207093) | Soil microbial communities from Loxahatchee National Wildlife Refuge, Florida, United States - Lox_Sample_2.2 | ecosystem: Environmental > Terrestrial > Soil > Wetlands | place: USA... | reverse complement strand
TCGAGCTCCGGGCCCGAGATCTCAACGGCAAGCGACCGGCGACGCAGCTCGCGCCGCGCCACCCCGAGCAGGAGCCGATGAAGCTCTCGGACGGCGTCCTCTCGCTCGCGTCCGTGGGCACGGAACGATCTGACCCACGCGACCGTCTCGGCGTCGCGCTCAGCGCCGGCAGAGCCACGCATCGATTTCAGTGAACCATCCACCGGCGCGATCTCGGCGCGCGCAGCGGTCGTTTTCACAGTCCCGTAATCCCTCGCGGTCCGCGGAGAGTGCACCATCCCGAGCCCGGCTCGCACCGGCGACGTTGCCGAACGTCAGCCGACGACGGTGCCGATGATCCAGGCGCGCGGCACCGGACCCCAGAAGCGGCTGTCATCGGACGCCGCGCGATTGTCGCCGAGGACGTAGTACTCGCCCGCGGGAACCGTGATCGCCTTCGGGAAGTTGCAGTTGGGGCCGCCGCATGCCCGTATCGACGCGTCGGGCTCGCGGCTGCCGTTGCGAATCACGTGACCGTCGACGATCGATATGACGTCGCCGGGAAGCCCGACGACGCGCTTGATCAAGATCGCGTTCGACTTGGCTGACGCGTCCTTGTCGCACGCTGCGCGGTGCCCGGCACCCTGGGTCCGGGCCCCGCAACCGGCGCCGGGCGTCATCGCCGCTGCCGGCGGGTTAAAGACGATGATGCGCCCGAGCCCCGGACTCCGCATCGCGCGATCCACTGAGACGGTCTGACCAGGCTTCAGCCCCGGCGCCATCGCCGGATCGACGATCTTGAAACTCTCGAGGTGAGCCGACCCGGGGTGCGCCAAGACGACGAGGGCGATCACGATCACGATAGCGATGACTCCGATCCCGCCAGGATCCACCAAAGGCCGGCCCGCATCCTCGCGGGCTGAGCTGACCGCTCCCTCATCTCACCCATCTTCCCTAGCTCGACCGAATCTAGACAGCCGTGATCGCCGTGCTGAGCGTCGCCCGCCCTAGGCGCGGGTCCGTCGCGCCGGCAGTACCGGCCAACCCGACGGCATCCTCTGGTTCGCCGGGATCATCGTCACGTATCCGGAGGGCGCGCCCAACCACACCAGGAGGCTGTCGAAGTTCCGGCCCTCGATCGACGACCACCCGCCGGGATCGCCGCCACGGCCCTGGTGCCCCCGGGCGACCGCGAGAGTCTGGGCGCCGTGCCCCGAGGCCCAGCCCATCTCGAGGTTCGGCGAGCCCTCGTGCAGCGTCGCGATCCGCTGGCCGGCACTCACCGTCTCGCCAGCCTTGACGCCGATCGTGATGTGCTCGACGACGTAGACGTACTTTCCGGCGAACGGACCGTCCAGGAGCCGGTAGACGATCATGTCGCCAGGGGGCGGCACGCACGTCTTTCCCCAGCAGCTCTCGGGGCCGGCGAGCTTGTCGGTGGCCAGCACCACCTTCGCTCGGCCGATTGCCAAGATTGGACCCGAGCCCGAGTAATCCACTCCCATGTCGATTCGGCTCGGCTGCAGGTTGGCCACCTCGCGCAGTGGATTGACGTACTTCCAGGCGGTGTGGCGAACCGTGCGTGCGCTTGCCGCGCCCGCCAAGGCGACGATCGCCACGCTGCTCGCGACGACTGCCGCCACGGCACGAATCAGACCCGTCGTCACACCGGAAACGTACTCGACCATGTGGCGTGTGGGATCCTTGCGGCGTGCCGTGGATGCCCGAGCTGTTCACCGTGCCCGCGCTGGAGCAGCTGGAGGAGAAACGGCATCGCCGGTTCATAACCGTTCCGTACTTCGACGGTGTCGTAACCGGGCAGTTCGACGCGATCGTCGAGTCGTTCGCAGGCGAGCCCGAGGTGCATCACCCCAGACGCGGACGCATCAGGGGCGAGCGAGCGTTCCGCGAGTACCTGGCCGATACGAGCGCATGGCTCGCGGAGCGCAACATCGAGGTCGAGGAAGTGGATCACGCAGTCAACGAGCAAACCGGCTTCGAGGAGGTGGTCCTCCACCTCGACGGCGACAACGGGCGCATCAGCCTCCCCGCCGCGATCACCGGCAATCGGCTTCCCGACGGACGGATCATCGAGCTTCGGATCTACTACAGCAGCTGGGCGCTGGACGGTGTCCACCTGAACCGCCCGCCACTGCTTCAGCCCGATCCGCGCGCGCGCGAGTCGGATGTCGTCGCGGATTACCAGCGCGCCCTGGCCGCGGGCGACGTCGACTCGATCGTCGCGGCGTTCGAGTCCGACGGCTATGCCCGTGAGCCCGGTGGCGCCGGCTACGTCCACCAAGGAGCCGTCGCCCTGCGTGCCTTCTACGAGCGCCTGTTCTCGAACGGCGGCGGCATCCCGCTCGAGCACTGCGCAGTCTTTGACGATGGCCGGGCGTGCGCGCTCGAGTACAACGTCGTGCGGTGGGGCAAGAAGGAACTCCCGCCCGAGGCCGGGATTGCGGTCTACGTCCGCGGCGAGAGTGGCAAGCTCGCGGCGGCCCGCATCTACGACGACGTCAACCCGCCCGTGTAGCTCTACGGGTCGGTCCTCAGCTGACGAACTGCTGGCCGCCGTCGATGTCGAACGTGGCGCCGGTGAGCGCGGTGTTGATCATGATGTGGACGGCCAGCGCGGCGACATCTTCCGCTGCTACGACGCGGCCGATCGGGAGCGTCGTTCGCAGCTCGTTTCGCCGGGCCTCGAGCTGATCCCCGAGGATCGACGCCGACAACGGGGTGTCGACGAACCCGGGCGCGATCACGTTCACGCGCACGGGCGCGACCTCGAGCGCGAGCGCCGCCGCGAACTGCGGGATCGCCGCCGTCGCCGCCGACACGATCCCGCCGGCGGCGCTCACCTTCCGGCCTCCGGTGCCGCTCATGAATATCAGCGTCCCGGCGGGTCGCATCTTCGGAGCGGCGTAGCGCGCCACCTCCAACGCCTGCACGATGTGATCGCTGAGCGCGTCCCGCACCTGATCAGCCGTCATGTCCAGCAGCGGGCCGTACGTCGGACCACCGGCCGTGACCAGAACATGATCGATCGGAGCCGGGAGATCGCCGAAGAACCGCTCCAAGGCGGCCCAGTCGGTGGCGTCGAACGCCGCGGTGCTCCGAGCGCCGACCTCCCGCGCCGCGTTCACGAGCCGTTCGGAGTTGCGTCCGGTCAGGACCACTTCTGCGCCCTCGGCGCGGGCGCGGTGGGCGGTCGCTAGTCCGATGCCGGCGCTCCCGCCGATCAATACAACCGTCTGCCCGATCAGCTCGGGCTTGCGCTCGGTCAAAACGGCAGGACTCGTGGTGGACATGACCGCACCTCAGCTCGAGAGACTCGCCATCTGGGCGTCCATCGGCCCGCTTGGCCGCGGCTTATCGGCGATCTCCATTCGCAGCGCGATCACGGCCGAGTCGTAGATCCCCGAGAAGCTCGGGAAGGGCTGGATCGTGTCGTTCAGTACGTCGAGCGGCACGTGGGCGCGGATCGCCAGCGTCGCCTGCTGCATCCATTCGCCGGCCTCGGGCCCGACCGCGTAGGCGCCGGTCAGTCGCTCGCCGTCCGAGAGCAGCGTCATGAACCCTTTCGAGTCCGCGTAGTCATGCTCGTAGGTGGCCGTCTTCGGCACCTCCGCGACGAGCGCGGTGCCGCTGTACTCCGCCTCGAGCGCGCCCACGGCCGCGGCCTGCGGGTCGGTGTAGGTGACGCGGGGCACGGCCTCGTAGTTCGCCTTGCGTGAGTCGCCCGCAATGTTGTCCGCGACCACGTCGCCTTCGTATTCGCCGACGTGAGTGAGGGGCCAGATACCGGTCACGTCTCCGATCGCCCACAGGCGCTCGCCCGCACGCATGTACTCGTCAACCCGGATCCCATGGGGGTTGGCCTCCACGCCGACGGTTTCGAGGCCGATCCCGTCGACGCGCGGGCGCCGGCCGGTCGCCACCAGCAGGCGGTCACCCCTCAGCTCCGGGCCGGCCGGGAACTCGAGCACGAACTCGTCGCCGTCCCGGCGGGCGGCGCTCGCGTGCATGCCGAGATGCAACTCGATGCCGTCGCGCTGAAGCGCTTCCCCGAGCGCGTCGCCCACCGGCCCAGCCTCGCGCGGAATCACGCGTTCGGCTCCCTCGACGATTACCGCCTCGCCGCCGAACCGCCGCACGACCTGGGCGAGCTCGACGCCGGCGGAGCCGCCACCGAGCACCAGCAGGCGGCGTGGAACGGCCGTCATGCTCGTCGCCTCACGAGTGCCCCACACGCCCTCGAGGTCCCGGAGCCCGGGCAGCGGAGGCACGATCGGATCAGAGCCAGTCGCGACGACGATGTGCTCCGCGGTGTGGCGGACCCCGTCCACCTCGACCACGCCGACGCCGGCCAGCCGGCCGTTGCCGCGCAACAGGTCGATCCCCCGGTCCGCCAGCCAGCGTTCCTGACCGGTGTCCGTGTGGTTGGAGACCATGAAGTCCCGCCAGGCCAGCGCGGCTTTGACGTCGACCTCGGCGTGTGCCGCGGCCTCGAGCGCGCCGTGGACCGCCTCGCCCGGACGCAGCAGCGATTTCGAGGGGATGCACGCCCAGTACGAGCACTCGCCGCCGACCAGCTCTCGCTCGACGACCGCGACGCGCAGCCCGCGCGCCGCGAGTGCCCCGGCGCAGTGCTCGCCCGGAGCACCAGCTCCGAGGACGATCACGTCGTAGTCGTTGCTCGTGCCCGTGCTGCTCATCGCGTCCTCCGCTCGAAGTCGTGTGTGGTCTACGGTCGCGCGTCTGAAGGGAGCCTCGCGCCCGTGCGACCCCCGGGTCAAGACCCTGGTCGCGGAATCGACTAGGGACTCCACGGGCGCGAAGCGCCACCGGACGCGGCACGCTCCTGTGTACACGATCGATGGAGGGCACGATGGCCAGCACCGAGACGACCAGCGACGCCGCGACGACGCCGCCCGACGTCGACACTGTCGACTTCGACCTCGAGGTCGTCACGTTGCCCGTCTCAGATGTCGACCGGGCCAAGAGCTTCTACGTGGGCCTCGGATGGCGGCTCGACAACGACACCATGGTCGGAGACGACTTTCGCGCGGTCCAGCTGACGCCGCCCTATTCCGGGTGCTCGATCCAGTTCGGCAAGGGCGTCACGAAGGCTCAGCCCGGGTCCGCCGATCGTATGTTCCTCGTGGTCAACGACATCGACGCCGCCCGCGCCGATCTCATCAGCGGCGGCGCCGAGGTCAGCGACGTCTACCACTACGAGCGACAGCCGGGCCATGCCGGCGAACTCGAGTCTCGCGTCGCAGGACCGGATCCGAACAAGTCGCGCTCGTACTTCACCTACGCATCGTTCAAGGATCCCGACGCCAACACGTGGTTCCTCCAGGAGATCACGACGCGGATCCCGGGCCGGGAATGGGCGACTGAGGACGACGTCGCCACGCTGGCGGATCTGCTGCACGAGACGTCCGAGCATCATGGCTTGTTCGAGGCCGTCGCCCCGCCACACAACTGGTGGGACTGGTACGCCGCCTACCTGGACGCTCGGGAACGCGGAAGTAGCTCCGAGGAGGCCACCACCACCGCAAACCGCTACATGGCGGACGTCAAGGGCATCGTCGTCTCCGGCTGAGGAGTTCGCAATGAGCGCCGTCGACGCCGGCCCTTCGAACAACGGCCACGGTTTCGAACCCTGGGGCTGGACGCACTTGCACGTCGACCGCCGCAGCGCGGGCTACTGCCGGGTGACGTTCGATCACCCCCCGATCAACGCGATCACGGCGACCACCGTGATCGAGCTCGCCGAGCTCGTCGGCCTGATCGAGCAGGATCACGATCTCAACGTCGTCGTGTTCGACAGCGCGAACCCCGATTTCTTCCTCGGCCACTACGACACCGAGCACGATCCCGCGCGGACCGCGGCCCTCCCGGTCGGTCCGACGGGGATGAACGCATGGATCGACCTTCTCGTCCGGCTGTCGCGCGCGCCGGTCGTGAGCGTCGCCCAGGTCCGCGGACGCGCGCGCGGCACCGGCAACGAGTTCATCCTGGCGTGCGACCTGCGATTCGCGTCGCGCGAGAACACCGTTCTCGGGCAGTTCGAGGTCGCCGGCGGACTGGGGCCGGGAGGCGCTCCGACAGCCCGGCTCTCGAGGCTGGTCGGGCGGGCGCGTGCGCTCGAGATCCTGCTTGTCGCCGACGACCTCGACGGGGCGCGGGCGGAGCAGTACGGGTACGTCAACCGAACGATCGCTGACGACCGGCTCGATCACGAGGTGGAGCAGATCGCCTGGCGACTGGCGCAGTTCGAGCACGATGCGATCGCGCGGGCGAAGTCGTGCGTCGACCGGGCGGAGACGCTGCCCGACGCCTAGAGCTCAGGCCGGCACCAGCTCTTCGTCGCGACCCGGCAACGCACCCGCAAGTTCCCGGCGCGAACTGATCCCCAGCTTGGTGAAGACCTTGCGCAGGTGCCACTCGACGGTCCTCGGGCTGAGAAACAACCGGGCGCCGATCTCCGGGTTCGACAGGCCGTCCCGGGCCAGCTGGGCGATCTGGCGCTCCTGCGCCGTCATCTCGTCGCGCGCGCTTGTCGTCCGCTTCCTGACCCTCTCGCCGGTCGCGAGCAGTTCCTGACGCGCTCGGTCGGCGAACGCCTCCATACCGATCGTCGTGAAATGATCGTGTGCGGCGCGAAGTTGCGCGCGGGCATCGACGCGCCGGTTCTCGCGCCGCAACCATTCGCCATAGAGCAGGTGCGCTCGCGCCAGCTCGGGCCGAAGTCGGGTTCGGCCCAGGCGCTCGACCGCCTCGCGGTAGAGGCCATCGGCCACTTCGCCGGCGCTGGTCAGCGCCCGCGAGCGCGCTTGGATTCCGAGGCCCCAGTCCGTCCCCGCGGCCGTGGTGACCTCGGCCAGGGAGTCGACCGCCGCGACCGCGAGTTCTCTCTTCCCGCTCCGAACCGCTGCCTCGATCAGCTCCGGACGCGCCCATACGGACACGAACAGCTCGGGTGTTTCGTCAACGGCTCGCTGGGCCGACGCCAGCGCTTGCCCGTATCGACCCAGCCCGTTGAGCAGGATCGCGTTAACCCACTCCGCCCATTGGACGCCGATTCCCTGACCTCCGGCCCCGGCCTCGCGGATCATCGACTCGATCGCCGCCGAGGCATCGCCCTCCGATCCGCGGAGCGCGGCCAGGAGCAGAGCGGCATAGGACGCAAACCGCGAGCCGGTCGCTTCCGTGACCGCCTCGGCCTCGGCGATCGCGTCCGCGGCCGCACCAAAGTCACCCCGCCAAGCGACGAGAATCGCCCATGCGTTCAGGTCGATCGGCAACCGGGCCAAAGCGCCGGCATCCCGGGCGTCCCGCACCTGGCGGGCCGTGATCGCGTGCCAGCTGTCTTCGTCCCACAGCACGTTGGACGGGATGGTCGTCATCCAGCCCCAGCGGAAGTTCTCCTGGTCAAGCGACGGATCGGACATGAACGCGGCGGTTGCCCGCCTCAGCAACGGCGCGCTGGCCGCGAGTCCCTCGGTGATCAACCCCGCCAGGGCGTCAAGCAGCACATCGGATGGGCGCGAGCGACCCGGTGGGCGCGGAGCGTTCCCGGCGGCGCGGGAAACCTCCCGCAAGTCGCTGCCGGACGCGAGCCGACCGGCGAACAGCGCCGCTCCCCACGCGTCGAGATACGTCTCGCGCGCGAGCTCGCTGTCGAGCCGCTCGAGACGTCCGGCAGCTTGCAAGAGCAGCGGCGGCGCGGCGGTTCCCATGCTCGCGACGAATGCGATCTCGCCTCGGAGCAGTTCCGCGCGCGCGCGTTGTAGCTCGTCCAGCGCTTCGACCTCCGCCGCCGCCAAGAGCCCGCGTGCTACGTCGAATGCCCCTGCCTGCAGACTCGCCTGCGCAGCGGCGAGGGCTCGCTCCGCCCGGCGCGCGGGGTCGCCGGTCAGGGCAACGGCACGCTGCAGGAACGCCGCCGAGGCGGCCACGCCACCGCGGGCCTGCGCCCGCCCGGCTGAGCGCTCGAGCTCCAGGGCGACGCGCTCGTCGGGTCCGGCCGCCGCCGCGGCGAGGTGCCAGGCCCGACGATCGGAGTCGGCCTCCTGGTCCGTTGCCTCGGCCAGCGCGCGGTGGACAGCCCGGCGCTCGTCCAGCGCCGCCGAGCGGTAGATCGCCGAGCGAACCAGCGGATGGCGAAAGGTCACGCGCTCGCCGATCGCCAGCAGCCCCTGCGTGTCTGCGCTCTCCACCGCCGCCGGATCGACGCCTAGCCCTTCGGCGGCACGCCAGAGCAGCAGCGGGTCGCCGACCGGCTCGGCCGCGGCAAGCAGGAGCAGTCGGCGTGCATCGTCGGGGAGCGATTCGAACCTCCGTACGAAGCTCTCCTCGATGCGTCCCGGCACCGCCTCCGCCCCGAGGATCCCGAAGCCGCCCGCCAACTGCGTCGCGGTCAAGCCTCGTGGTAGCTCGAGCAGCGCGAGCGGGTTTCCCCGCGTCTCAGCGATGATTCGGTCGCGGACGCGGTCGTCCAGCACGAAACGCACCGCTGAGGAGAGCAGCGAGCGTGCTTCGTCATCGGCGAGCCCGAGGACCTCGAGTTCGGGCACGTGCGCAAGCGGCTCATCTGGCTCGCGGGTGGCAAACACGAGGCCAACCGGGTCTGCCAGCAGGCGGCGGGCCACGAACGCCAGGGTCAGCGCCGACACCTGATCGAGCCAGTGAGCATCGTCGACGACACACAGCAGCGGGCGCCGCTCGGCGACCTGAGAGAACAAACTGAGCGCTCCCAGACCCACCAAGAACCGATCCGGGGCGGCACCGGCAGCCATGCCGAACACGATCTCGAGCGCCCGGCGTTGCGGAGCCGGGAGCAGATGTAGTTGATCGAGCATTGGCCCGCAGAGCTGATGCAGGCTCGCGTATGCCAACTCCATCTCGGACTCCACCCCGACGGCCCGAACGACGGTCAGATCCGATGCCGACCCAATCAGATACTCGAGCAGCGCCGTCTTTCCGATGCCGGCCTCGCCCCGCACGACCAGCGATCGGCTATCGCCGCGGCGGATCGCCGCGACGAGATCGTCAAGAAGGGCACATTCGCCGGACCGGCCCCGCAAGCTCGTGCGCCTCCCCGGTCGGGGAACACGATCGTCCATTGCGTGTCAATCATGCTAGAAGCGCCCGCGGGCCCGCACAAGGCAGCCGTCCTGCTGGTCTGCGGGCGTGTGCGCACACCCTCATAGACGATCTGGCGAACTGGATCAGAGCAACACGGCCGGGTCGGACCACGCGTAACGCAGCCCGAATGGAGTGCCGTTGAGTCGGCTTGTCATGCCGCCGGGAGCCGGCACGAGCGCCCGCTCGACGCGTTTGCCTCCGCGCGCCTCGTAGAAGGCTCGGGCGCCGAGGTTCTGCTCGAGCACCCACAGGTACAGGCCGGTGCCACGCTCGAGCACCGGCTCGGCCGCCAGCGTCATCAACCGCGAGCCGACCCCGCGACGCTTCTCCGCGTAGACGACGTGGAGGTTGTCGACCAGCGCTCCCCAGCGGGGGTCGGCCTCGAAGATGGTGTGCACGAACCCGACGAGGCCGTCGCCATCCTCGGCCACGATCGTGCAGGCGTCGCGGTCGGCCTCACGCAGACGCCCGCTCCACACGGCCAGCCGCTCGGCGTGAATGTCGCCGTCGAGGAACTCATTGGAATACGCGCCCCGGTAGTGACGACGCCAGCTGTCGGCGTGAAGCGCTGCGACGGCGTCGGCGTCGTCGGGGACCGCTAACCGGAACTTGAGATCGGACAACCCACGGGATTCAATCGCTCCTTACCGGGTTACCCAGGCCTCGGGGTCGTCGGCCAGTACGTCGATGGACTCGGGCAGGCGGGCACTAGCGACGTCGGCGACGGTGACGTGCTCCACGACGTTGCGGAGGTTCTTGCGGACAGCGATCCAGACACGAGGGAGCTGGCTCGCGACGCCGGGATACTCGGCTTCCTCGGGCTTGCCGCCGCGAACGGTGGCGAGCGGCCCCTCGACGGCTCGGATGATGTCCGCGATCGTGATCTCGTGCGGCTGTTTGGCTAGCCGGTAGCCACCATCGGTGCCGCGCTGGCTTCGCACTACCCCGGCGATCCGGAGCTCGGAGAGGATGTGCTCGAGGAAGTTGAGGGGAATCCCCTGCGAGGTGGCGATCCGCTCGGCCGGCACCGCCTTGTTGTCGCCCGCGGCCGCGAGTTCGATGGCGGCGCGCACCGCGTATTCGGCCTTGGCTGAGATTCTCACTGTGCCCCCAGTAGTTCGATGATCTGACACACCGCTTCCTGCAGACCGGTCGTCGAGGTGTCGACCCGCAGCTCGGGACGAACGGGCGGCTCGTACGGAGCATCGACTCCGGTGAAGTCTCTGACCTCGCCCGCGCGGGCGCGCGCGTAAAGACCCTTCGGATCTCGTCGCTCGCACTCGGCGAGCGGCGTGTCGACGAACACCTCGGCGAACGGCAGCTCGGCCAGCTCATGAGCCGCTCGGAGGTACGCACGATCAGCGGCCAGCGGCGAGATCATCGCGACCAGCGCGATCGTTCCGGCGTCCGCCATCAACCGCGCCACATGTCCGACCCGGCGGAGGTGCTCGGACCGATCGTCCGGCGAGAAGCCGAGATCCTCGGACAGCCCGTGCCTGATGTTGTCGCCGTCGAGCAGATAAGCCGACTGCCCGCTGTCGACCAGGCGGCGTTCGAGCTCGACCGCGATCGTCGTCTTGCCCGCCGCCGGCAGTCCGGTCAGCAGGACCGTTGCGCCCCGTTGATCGATCGCCAGCCAGCGCTCATGACGATCGAGCGCTGACGGCTGCCAGGTGATATCGCGGCGGTCCGCGTGTCCGGGGTCAACACCACTTGGGATACCGATAACCCGCGGAGTCGACGGGACGACATATGCCCGTAAAACGCTCGTGCTCATCGAAGTCCACTAAATCGATCGACATAAGCATATAGCACCGGATCCCCGCACTGGCGTGTTCGTCGTGTGTCCGCCGCCGCGGGTGGCATGCGACCGGCACGGCGGCACCTGGGGACGGTGGACGGGACCTGGTTCGCGGGTCAAGACCCAGGAGACCTGCATAGCTCGACAATGGCCGCGCTTCGGCGTGGCCGTGCCGGGTGGTGCATGTGGGGCACGCGTTACACGGCAAGGTCAGGATCGAATGCCTCCGTTGCCGAGCTATGCAGGTCACCCCGGCGCGAGTGGGGTCGCTCGAAGTAGGTTGGAGCATGCGCGGTCTGACATTCGGCGCCGGCGAGCGGGACCGTGTCAGAACGCGTATCTGG
>Ga0335073_10013898_pt1 | contig 11284 bp, 4 predicted proteins | sample Lox_Sample_22_FD_207093 | JGI IMG/M metagenome (GOLD analysis project Ga0335073, IMG submission 207093) | Soil microbial communities from Loxahatchee National Wildlife Refuge, Florida, United States - Lox_Sample_2.2 | ecosystem: Environmental > Terrestrial > Soil > Wetlands | place: USA: Florida... | reverse complement strand
TCGAAGCGTGCCCCTAGTTGAGCTTCACCCCTGGGCCTTCGAACGCGTACAGCGTGGCTTTCCCTTTAGTGCCACCTGCTTTGAGTTCGACTTCGACTTTGCACGTAGAACCTTTTGCGATCGTGCCGGTACAGGTCGAACCAGCGACGATTTTGTAGTTCGCAGCGCCTGAGCCACCAATAGCCAGTTTCGGAGCCCAACCAGCAGGCCCGTGATTGGTGTAGGTGACCGATTTCGTTTCCGGTGCGGCTACGAAGTTGAGCGTCTTGGTGCTCGCGGTGACGTTGTTGCCTTTCCCGATTAACCGCGCTTGTTCGACCGCGTACTGGCCTACTACTTTTTCGACTTCGCCGTAGTCGTTGGTTTTGAAGTCGCTCTGGCCGCCGTTTTGGGCGACGACATAGTTCAGATAGTCATATGCCGTCTGGGCGTGTTCACGCGAATTGGCTACTTCTGCTAATTCGTAGTTCACCAACGCCACGTCCCATGTGAGCGTGCAGATTGGGTAGTGTTCATTTTCTGCCGGGTGCCCGCCATAGACGGCCGACCAATCGGCGTCTGCACCAAGCGCCGGAAGAGCTGGGTAGTGCGCGCCTTCGCAGTTCGCGCTCCCCGCCGTTTTAGACGGTGCAGCAGTTCCGGGGTATTCGAATTGCGCCGAGAGTTCATTTTCGACTCTCGCCCAGGTGTAGTTATTTGCGCCAGTGAACGGCCCGCGGGCGTCACCGAGGTTAGCGTAGCCGACGCTGCCTTCTTTGGCCGCCACTTCTTTAGCCTCGCCACTGCCGCCTTCGCCGATCTTTAATAGTTCGCTGAGCGCGATTTTTTCGCCTTCTTTGCTGCAGTCTTCCGGCCACGTCGTGTTTTCAGCCTGAAGTTCTGCCCACGTCTTTTTGACGCAGTCGAGTTTTTCTTTGTTGATTTCAAACAGGTAGTGCTTGAACTGGAAGGTCGTGCCGGAGCCTTCTTTACGGACAATGCGTTTGATCGCACCGGTGCACGTGCCTTCGGCGGTCGTGATTCCACTCCACACTTTTGTTAACCCGTTGAAGACTTTCTCCAGGTCTTTGTTCGTGAGGTGGTTTTCTTTCAGTTTGCAGCCGCTGGGCGGGTTGATCAGCACGGCGACCGGGGCCTGCGCGACTGGAATAACCAGCGCCTGGCCTTTGTTGCTGGCGCCTTTGGCTTCCGTGTCGATTTCGGTCAACTGCGTAGCATTCGGAGCTTCATCGGTCCCAATGAAGATGTCTTTCGACCCTTTCGGCGAGTTTGCTTTGCCGACTCCGTAGGCTTTCAGACCAGCACCGCTACCGTCTGGGTTGTATTTGATTAACGGTTTGACGGCTTTCTTCAGTCCGGTCACCAGCGTGCCACAGCCTTCTTCATTGACATCAAACCCCAGCGACCCTTTTTCTCCCGTCCAGAGTTCCTGAGCGAGCTTCTGCAGAGACGATCCCTCGGCTTTGAACTTTTCAGTACCGGTTTCGAATTCCAGTAAGCACTGTTCGCCCGGCGTTTCGGCTGCTGCGGCGCTGCCGGCACCGATCGCTGCGCTCAGACCGAGCACGGCGATCATCACGGCCAGCAGGCCGTAGATCCTGCGTTTGGTTCTCATGTGTGTTGCTCCTTGATGGTTTAGAGCCCGGAAGGGCCCGGTTTGCCCTCGCCCCACCAGGTCGGTGTAGGCGCGGTGGATACGGGGCGTAGCGTGGCAAATCGGGCCATGCGAATGTGAGCAACCTGTAATCGATTCCGACCATCGGGCAAGGTTGGCGTCTCATGCGACGCCCTCGGTCCTGGTAGTTGCCCCCGGTTTAAGACCCTTTTGCAGGGCATTTGGTGCCGCTAAGTTGCATTTGCCCCCTCGCGACTAGCGATCGTCTAGCTGGAAACACTTAGGCCAAGACACGGAGCGCCGCCGGGGAGCTGGCTGGCAGCTCCCCGGCGGCGACGGTCACCTGCACGAGTCTCAGGAACCCCCTAAGGGTTCGCGTGCTCTTCAGCGGCGGCTATCTCCGTTTTGATCGCGTTCGATTTCGACCCAGCGATCTTGTTCCAGCCAACTCGGGCCTGGCCGTCTTGAGCGTCTGCCAGTAGCGACGACGGCAGCGGTGAGTAATCGAGGTTCCTTGCTTCTTCCTGCCCTTCCGGCCCAAGGACATATGCGACAAAGTCCTTGACCGTCCGCTGCTGAGCCTGCTCTTCTTCGGTGTTACCGAATACCGTTGAAGAGTCGTCCCATGCGAGGTCATAGATAAGCGTGCAGGCCGGCCATCCGGTTTTGCTGCCCGCAGCCGAAACGCCGCGCCATACCGGAGTGACGGTTGTGTCGTAGCCGCTCGGAACGTAGTTGAACGTCGGGTTGTCGCAGTTGGCTCCGAGTATGTTGTTTTCACCAGAGTCCGGATCACGAGTCGGCTCGACCCGTTCGCCTGCGCCATTCTGAAGCGAGAGCCAGAACAGTCCAGTCCCTTCATACTTCGGATTCGCGGGCGAAAAGAAGCCAAAGCGCTCGGCGCGGGCGTCCGACAGGCTCGCGTATCCGATAGACCCATTCGTCTGCGCTACGAGACGCGCCTCGCCGCGATCGTTGCCTTCCGCGCGAACCGTGGCCGTCGCGCCACTGTCGTTTGGCCATGCCGTGTTCGCCTGTGAAACCGACTCCGGCCATCCGCGACTAGGGTTGACAGTGTTGAGCCACTGCTTGATCACGAAGGTTGTCCCGTCCGAGAAACCCGGAACGACCCTCTTGATCGGGGTGCTAGCGCATGAACTCGCGATATCCGGCAGCAGTTCGCCCCACGTCGCGACTACACCTGCGTAAACCTTCTCCAGCTGAGCATTTGAAACCACGAACCGTCCGTCCGACGTGGCCTCGCCGGATGGGATCGCGCAGCCTTCAGGGAAATGCACGAGTGGCACGACTGCCGTTGTTGCCACGGGAATCTGGCGAATCAAGCCGGAGTCCGCCAAAGGTTTGTCCCCCAGGTCGATCCTCAGCCACTGTTCAAGAGTTGGAGGCTCTTCATTCCCGGCAAACCGGTAGGCCGGATTACGCACCCCGCTCGCCGCTCCAAGTGCCGCGAGCACCGCAGAGCTCGACGTAGCTGGGGCGTACACGACACGCGAACTCGTACCGGGGCACGCGAGGGATGAGGCACCTTCCTGGAACGCAAAGCGCCACTGGCTCGCCAAGTTGACCTGCAATGAGGTTCCTATGCCCCCTGTAGAGCCGCCGGAGCACTGCGTGGTGTACGGCGAAGTGAAGTTCGCTCGAGCGATGCCCGACGTAGCAAGAACGAGCATGCTCGCGCAAATTAGCACCAGCGCTGCTCGCTGTGTGCCGAAACGTTTTCTCATAAGCGGACTTGTCCTTTCGTAACAAGTAGATCAGGTCATGCAACGGCATAAACATACGTTCCTATGTTTATGCCGTTGTCACTAACCTGAAAACGCTAGAGACAATCCGCTGCGACCCTTGCTATTTCTTGACACTTCTTTTCGGTGCGTACTTCTTCTTGGCCAGCTTTTCGCAGCGAACGCGCTTCTTCTTCGCTTTCAGTTTCTTACACACCTTCAGGGCTTTCGCGAGCTTCTGGGCCCTTGTCAGCGGTTTGGGAGCCGGTTTCGTGCTGCCGCTCGCCTGCCCCGGAGAACTTGATTGGCCTGGCGAGCTGTTCGTGGATGGTTGTCCGCCCGCGCCACTATTCGAGCCCCCACCACCGGACGGAGGCGGTGTCGTCGTGCTGCCCCCAGCCCCTTGAACCATGAGCGTCTCGGTCAGCGCCGAGCTTGACACACCTTCTTTGTTCGTCACAGTCAGCGCTACCGTTTCCGTGCGGGAAGTCGAGCTCGCGTTCGTAAATGCTCGCGCGAATTTTGACGAGCCTGTTTTTTCGACCTGACCATCGCCAAAGCTCCATGTGTAGCTCTCTAGTTCATGGGTCGGGCCGCAGCCGGATCCAGGCGAGCACAAGCCGGTCGGATCGAGTGATTCTCCCGCGTCGAACGAAACTTCCTCACCGGATTTCGGGCTTGCGTCGGAGACGTCGAAGACTGCGGTCGGCAGTGGCGCTACGACTTCGATTTTACGCGCCGCTGGGGGTGGATTGCCGAAACTTCCGTTTTCGAACAAGAAGATCTGCAGGCCGATTGTGTAGGTCCCGGTTTCGAAATATTCATGGGTCACTGCCAATTCCGCGGGAGAGCCGCTGACTTTCGTCGCATAGGTCCCGGATCCATCCAAATCCCAATCCAGCTCGACCGGTTCTTCGCCATTCAGCTGAGACCCCACCGCCTGGTAAGTAACAGGTTCGCCCTTTTTGATCCTAACCGTCGTACTGCTTTCATCACCATTGATGTTGAACGCAGCGACAGGTGTCGGGCAACCTGAACCCCCCGGGCCGAACTTCACCAAGTGAAATCCGAATGTGGAAGGTTCTTTGGCGGCGATGTTATAGGCACCCTCATCGAGACCGTACACCACACCTCCGCTACCCGCGGCGATCGCACTGGCCGCCGAGGTGATTTGGCAGTCCGGAGCAGTGCCGTGACCAAAGACGACTCGCTGGGACCCATCGGCAGTGGACATTCCCCGGATCTCGTAGTTCCCAGCGACTTTCCCAGGTTGTTCGGGTTCGTTCGTGGCGGCGGCATAGACGAGGCCACCCTGTTCAGGAGAGACGGCGATTTGTGGACCAAAGTCACGACCACGACCACCTTCACTACCGCCCGTGATAGTAGGGTTGGAAGTGACTTCTTCCTGGCGCACGACCGTTGCAGTCGCGAAGTCTGGCGAGAGCATAACGATGCCTGGCTCTCGACTCACGGCGACGCTCTTTGTCACCAGGTAAATAGATCCGTTTGCCCCGACAGCGACTCCGGTTCCGATGTTGGGTTCAGCTGTTAGTACTTTTTCGGGATTTGCTTCATCATCGAACGTCGCTGACAGCGCACCGGTTGAGTTTGAGGGTTCGGAGGAATGGATGCGCTGGACTACGGTAGAGGTATGTTCGACGTCCACGCCTACCACGATCAAATCATGGGTCGTGGGATCAACCGCTATGCCCTGTGGCTTTTCAAGCTTGCCTGCGGGTGCCGTAAAGGTGTAATACAAGCCTACTTTTACGCCCGGTTCAATTTCGACCTGTGGAACACCGGGCGCGACCGGCAATACTTCTGTGCTCCCGTTATCAGTCGAGTACGCATAGATCTGCGAGGCTTCGTAAAGTCCCCCGGGAGACTGGACCGCGACGAGTACATAGAGTCGATGAAGAGAAGGATCTACGGCCATCCCTTGAATCATCTTTAGGTGATGTTCTTCGCCGACGACTTCTTCTGGGGTTGGGACCGTCGCGCTAGCCACTGGTTTACCCAGAGTCGCTGCAAACTTCTGGATGCGGAAGCTCGCTGGTCCGGCGCCGGGCCTTTCGCTTCCCAGTCGCTGCGGCTCATCAGCGACGTAAACGCTGTTATCAGTGGGGTCGACCGCGAGGTCCCCGGGCCACTGAAATTCCCCCAGCCCCGTGCCAAACGAACCGACCTGCCCGAGTTCACCGAATGCTTCGCCATGTGCAGGCCGTGCGAACAGCAGCAAAGACAGAACCACTGCTGCAACGCAGGCAGCGAACGACGCACTCGTTCTGGACAATCCAATTGACATTAATCGCTCCTTCGCGTAGGGCAGGAAGATGCTTGCCTAGCGATGTAATTTCCGCAAGGCTAATTTGCCTCGCAGCCAGCTTGGTCAGGGAGGCTTGGGTTCACTATTTTGCCCAGCCATGTACGGCGGGCGCGCAAGCATGGTCGCGCAGTAGAGCTGGTTAATTGTGACTAAACCGTAATTGTTTAAGGTCGGTGTGTAGGTAAACGATCCGAAGCCCGTGCTTTCCCCGTGTTCTCGGCGAATCTCCTAGGGCCCACCTCGGCCCGCGCCACCCGAAGCCGAGGGCGATAGATGCCGAGCCCGGCGGCAACCGCTACCAGCACGAGCGCCAGTGGCCACGCAGGGAGCGGGCCTTCGTGGGAGTCGGGTTCATACACGGCCATGTGATGGACCATCTCCGTCGCGCGCTCCTCCTCCTCCTCGTGCTCCTCGACGCCCACCGGCTGCGAGACCGGGCTCTGCGCCGGGACTTGGGCCGTACCCGAAGGCGGCGTCGGGCGAGCGACATTTGGAGCCGGCGGCGGAAGCACAGGAATGATCGGGAACAGCTGAGCCGGCGCCGGCGGCACGGCTGCAAGATGCACCGGGTGCGGTGCCGGGCTGTGCGTAGCCACCGGCTGCGCCGCGGGCGCGCTCGGCGGTGGAGGCAGGGATCCATTCGGAGAGGGCGCCGGTGTCGGCGCCGGCGCGGGAAGCGGAACCGGCAGAGCGGCCCGCTGTTCTGGCGCCGGTGGATTTCTCAGCGGCACCGTTCCGCACGGTTGCTCGACGCTTCCGCTCAGCACGGTGATCTGCTCCGAAGAGGACAGACCGCCCGCTTGCACTGTGACGGTTGTGGTACCGGCGTTGTATGCGCAGAACAGCCCCGAGTGGGGATCAGGGATCGGCTTGCCTTCCGATCCCTGCAAGACGGTGGTTCCTTCGGTCGAAGCCGGGTCGGGCTCAACGAAGTCCCCGACGTCGGGGTTCGAGGAGGTAAACGTGTAGTAGGGCAAGATCCCGGTCGCGCAGCCCGGTCCCGCGCACGTGCTTGGAACCGGCACGTAGGGGTCTGGCTGGAAGTCGCAGGCCGCGCTTGCGAGCGTGCACAGCATGCCGGCGTGGGGACGACGCGCGAGACCCGTGAACAGGCTCGATTGGCTTCGCCGCAGCAACACCCCGTTTGCTCCGTGAAGCGCGAGATCGGAGATGTCCGGGACCAAGCGCACCGACACGGGCGCACGGTTGCTCGCGGCATCGCGCTTGCTGACTTCGACTTCGGCCAGCAGGAAGCCGCTGGCCCCGAGAAACTGCGTGTCCTGCTGGGAAGGCGGGACGATGTAACCCAGCGTGCCGCTGCCGAACGTCGGGACCGACGCCCCGCCGGCCGCGATCACCGAGGTGCGATTCTGTTGCGGGTAGTCGTAGAAATACGCCGAAGCACCGCCCGCCGCCAGGCCCGTCGCGCAACCGGGAGGCGGCGTGCCGTTGACCACGATCGGGACGACTTGCGCAGCATCTGAGGCCAGGTTCGCCGCGGTTTCGCCTGGCCCGGCCGTTCCAAGCGCACGGTTGCCCATCACGATCGCGGGCGCCCGCTCAGCCTTCGCTTGAGCGAGTTGCCCCGCCAGCCAGCACTGCTGCGTAGCACCGAGCGACGGGGCCGAGTAGTCGAGCACGATCACGCGGACTCTTCCGCTCCCGCCAGCGCCGGTTGAGTCGAATGAGTAATAGTCCACGCCGCTCGAAGGCGAGGCCGGCGAGACAGGCGTCACACCTGCCGGCGCGGGACCCGAGCCCTGAGGGGATCCGAAAGGGGCAAAGGCGGTGCCAAAGCTTGCCAGCGTTCCGCTCTGGTCGAGGTCCGACGCGGCGGGTGCGGTGAACGACGCCGGTGGTCCGCCCGCGCTCGAGAGCAGTTCGGCGTAGCGATCCTCCTCGCGCTGAAAGCCAGCCTGATCGAGCCCGCCGGCGCCGGTGAGCCCCGATGCCAGATGTTCGCCGGTGTAGAGGAAAGCCCGCACGCCAGGCGTCTGCCCCGCGCGCAGGATCGCGTTCGTCAACCATGCGTCGGGTCCGAGTTGATCCTCGGCCAGATCGGCACACGCGGTCGCGCACTGCGCGTTGCCGCCGACCGCGAACGTCGCGTTGGCGGTCGAGACCTGCTCCGGCGCGGTCGAAAAGCCGACCGGTGCCGCACTCGAAGCGGGATAACGCATGACGCCGGCGGTCTGGATCGCTTCGCGATGTTCAGCCGTAAGCGTGTTGTTTATCTCCCCCGTCTGCCCCCCCACGGCCCAGCCCTGACTGCCGTCCGGCGCCAGCGCCAGCGCCAGCGCCGCGTCGGGCTGAGCCGGCCAATCGAAGCCTGTCTCGCCGCCGGGCAGGCCCTGCGATTTGTTGGGGGTCGGATAGTCGTTGTGCTCCTCGTCTTCCCACCCGCTCGGCGTCTCCCGCAGCAGAAAGCCCGCGGCGGGGAGCGGGTAAGACGCGGTTACGATCGGCGCCTGGCCCGACGGCGGCGGCTTCTGCAACGCTTCGTCGACCGCGTACTGGCTGTTGATTTCGGTCGTCGGGTTGGAGTTGACCGACACGACGGCGCGCAGCGCGCCACCTTCCCTGAATGCCCCGACCGCAACCGGGTAGCCGCCGGAGCTCCCGGCCTGCGACAGAGACCATGCCGCTCCAGGCCCACCTGAGCGCTCGAGCACTTCGCCGCTGGTGAGCCCCACGACGGCTCCGCCATCCGGCAGCCCGGCGACCCGAACCGGGATCTTGTGTTCGAGCGCGGGATCCGAGTCGATACTCCAGCCCGACCCGTCGTTGACGATCACCCCTCCGCTGTAGCCGTAGCCAAAACCTTCGCTGGGATCGAAGTGCGGGATCTGGTAAGTCACCAGCGCCTCGCCACCCGCGAATGCGATCGAGGTGAAGTCAGCCTTTTCGAGACCCGGCGGCAGCGCTTCCGGCGTCCAGGTCTTGTTGAAGCCGAGCAGCAGTCCCTGCTGACCGATCGCATAGCCACGCGCTGGGTTTGACGGGTCAAAGGCGATCCCCGTGAAGTTGGCGAGAAAGAGGTTTGGAGGACGTGCCGGGTCTGGCTCCCAAAGGCCCGTCGCCGCCTGCCACAGCCACATCGCCCCGTTCGTGCCGACCGCGTACGCACGTCCCGGCTGGGGCCAGGCGACACCGCGCAGGCCGATATTGGTCTGAGCCACCCCCGCCGACGACAACAGCGCTTCCGGAGTCCATCCCTGTCCCGGCAGGTAGTGGGCGACCTGTCCCCCTTCCCCTACCGCGATCGCCTGAGCGTTCAGATCGCCGTCGACCGCGCCCGGCTGCTCGGCGATCGCCGTCAGGGGGCGGCGAAACGGCACGGGCCACGACTGCACATGGTTTTCGGCCGGGTGGGTTGTCAGGTGCGTCAGTGGTCCTCCCGCACGGTCTGCCAGCCATCCTTCGTCGGGCGCGGCAAACGCAGCCCCGGCGCCCGTGCCACTTTCACCTCCAGCACCAAGCACCCTCGCGAACGATTCGCCGTGGAGACTGAGCGTAATCCCCTCGCCAAAACCAGTGATCACGCGCTCTCCATAGGGGCCGCCCGTTGGCCAGGCGAAGCTGCGATAGGCACCCGTCGGGAGATCCGAGCCAAGCGAATGCATGCACAGGGCCGCGGCAGCCTCAGGCACGTCGCACCAGCTGCTAACGACTTCACCGCCGGTGCCACCCGGCGCGGGCTTATAGAAAAACGTGAAGCCGTCAACCTGCTGCGCTTGGCCAGCGGGAGTGACGGTCAGCTGGCCGTCGACCCACACACCCTGGCTGGTAACGGTCAGCGGCTGACCCTTCAATGCGGCCACACGCACGCTGGCTTCTTTGACCGATGGGGAGGCCAGCGCAAACTGCGCGCCCAGTGAGCCAGCGCTACCCAGCGAGCGTTGTTCCCATAGCGGGGTAGTCCCGCTGGTGTTCCGCGCGAACAGCGCGATGCCTTCGGTGCTGGAGCCCGTCTTCGCGAGCATCCAGGCGTTCTGCGGCGAGCTTGCGTCTAGCGCGAGGACCTTGAAGCCGCTCGCGGGCGCTTTGCAAGGACTCACGCCGACGCCTTCGCAGATCGGCTCGCGCTTCCAAGCTGAGCCGTCGTAGAACAGCACGCCATTTTGCACCTTGCTCGACGAGCCCTCGAACGGCACGAGAAAGACGCCCGTGTGGCCGCTCGACTGGTCGACCGGTGCCATCAATACCCCTTCGCCGCCCGTTGCAGACAGCGTCTCGCCGGGTTCGAGTGGCGCTCCAGGCTGGATCGGTTCGGCAGGCTGCGCAGGTTCGCCGGGCTGCGCGGGTTCACCCGTAGGTTCTTCCGGCTTGACGCTCAGCGCCGGTGCCTCGCGAAGAGCACCGCCCGGGTCACGCACCAACACCTGACCGGCGTTCGCACCGTCTTGGCCGACGATCGCGATCCCGCCCGCGTATGTGCTTCGCCCAGCGAGCGGACCAGCAGCGGGGGCAAAGCCCTTCAGCGGTTCTCCGTGGCTGTCGGTCGGGGGCGGCAGTGCCTGCCAGGTTCCGCTCGATTCGGTGTAGCGGACAACTGAGAACTGACCTTCCGTCGAATAGCCCCACGACTCTCCAGGCGACTCGCCGGGTGAGGCGCCGATCAGCCTCGTATCAACGGGCGCGCCCAGTGCCGGCTGCGCGGCAGGGGTCGCGACGTCGCCAACGCTGGCCTTCGCGGTCGGTCCACCGCTCGTCACCAAGCACCATGCCCCACCCGCGAGCGCCACGGCCAAGGAGGCAGCGATCGATACACGCGCTCGGCTCAATAGACGCGTGCGAGTTGGCTCCTCGGCAAATGCGGCACGCTCACTCACGGCAGAGGCTGGAGAGGCCAGATCGGCAGAGAGGCTTGGGCAGAGAGTCAAAGGACGTGCCGACGACCGTCGGGCCCCCCGTCGGACCGGCACCGCCAGGTTCGCTCGGGGCGAGCGGGACCGGCCCGATTGCCTTCACCTGTAGGTCCAGCTTCGTCGGCCAGCGGTGGGGATTCAGCGACAACCTCAGAGTGTGAGGACCGCCGGGGAGCACGAATCGCTTTGTCGCCGCCACCTGGCGCTTGCCGCGCAGCGCGAGCAGCCGCACGTGCGACTGGGTCGCGAGGGTGAAAGTCAGCGCGAGCGTTTTGTGCTTTACGAGCTTTGCTTTGACTTTAGAGAACAGCGCCGCATGCGCCGGGGGCGCCGTCTGAGTCGACGGCGGGATCGCCAGCACAGGCGGCGGTATCGAGGCCGGGTTATCGCCAGAGGTGTCGGGTGGCGCTTCGTCGGGCGCCACGAACGGGAGGCTCGCGTCAGGCGGGCGAAACGTGATCAGCTTGTTGAAGTTGGGGTCTTGGTCCTGTGAATGATTGCCGCCTAGGTGAAACAACCAGCCCTGGCTGGTTGCGAGCCAGCAGTCGTGCGCCGCCGGACACGCGATCGCCCCCGCTGCTCCCTTGTGGCCCAGCGCTTCGCCCGCTTCGGGCAGTTGCGTCTGTGGGTCCACGAGGCCATTAGCGTGGATGCGCGCGACTCGCGCAAGCGCGTGCGCGGCGGCGGATCCACCGCCCGCTTCCGATCCGCTCTGGGGATTCAACGAAACCCA
>Ga0335073_10013897_pt1 | contig 11284 bp, 7 predicted proteins | sample Lox_Sample_22_FD_207093 | JGI IMG/M metagenome (GOLD analysis project Ga0335073, IMG submission 207093) | Soil microbial communities from Loxahatchee National Wildlife Refuge, Florida, United States - Lox_Sample_2.2 | ecosystem: Environmental > Terrestrial > Soil > Wetlands | place: USA: Florida... | reverse complement strand
CACCAGGACCGAGCGCGCGGGGTTGTCGATGAGCTGCCCGGCGTAATTCACGGCCTGGGCGATGTCGGTGCCGCCGCCCAGTTGCACTGACATCAGCAACTCAACCGGGTCAGCGGCGACATCGGTCAGGTCGACCACGCTTGTGTCGAACACCACCAGCCGCAGCCGGTATGAGGGCAGGCCGGCCAGGATGCCGGCCATCACCGCGCTGTGGATGACGGAGCCGGCCATCGACCCGCTCTGGTCGACGACGAGCACGACTTCCCACGGGATGCGCCGGGTGTTGCGCTGGAAGAACAGCGGACGCTCGACCACGAGCCGCATCGCCTCGGGATCCCAGTGCCGCAGGTTGGCGCGCACGGTGCCGCGCGCGTCGAAGTTCGCGGCGACCGCAAGCGGGCTGTGCCGGTGCTGGCTGAGCCGGCCGGTGAACGCCTGGCGCACCTCGCTCTCCAGCCGCTTGCGCAGGTCGTCGACGACGGCGCGGACGATCCGGCGTACCTCCTGCAGCACGTTCGGGTTGAGCCTGCCCTTCAGGGCAAGGAGCGTCTTGAGCAGTTCTTCGCTCGGCTCGATGCGTGCGAGCACCTCCGGGTCGCTCACCAGCTCGGTTAGCCCGTAGCGGTCGAGGGCGTGCCGCTCGATGACCTCGACCGTCTCGCTCGGGAACAGCTCGCGCACCTCGCCAAGCCAGTCGACGACCGACGGCGCGGAAGGATCAAGTGACCCGGCTCGCGGCTCCCGCGGGTCATCGCCATCGAGACGGCCGCCGCGTCCGGCGTACTCGCGGCCGTAGAGGTAGTCAAGCGCCTGCTCGTAGCGGCGGCCGTCGCCGCCAGGCTCGGGGAGGCGCTGGTGTGAGTACCGGCCGAGCACCAGCCGCCAGCGGTCGGTCCCCGTCATTCGCCGCCCCCGTATCCGTCGGCCCCGTATCCGCCGGTACCGGGACGTTCGGCGGCGGTCCAGGCACCGAGGCCGTCGCGCTCGAGCGCTTCGGCGACCAGCTGCGAGAGCGCGAGGTTCGCGGCCACTTCCTGCTCGCCGACATCGTGGCGCACGGCGACGTCCGGCCGTACCCCGCCGTGCAGGGCCGCGACGATCTCGGCGACGCGGTCGGTCTCCCGGGGCGTGAGGCCAGCGAACGCCAGCCGCAGGTCAGGAAGTGCCCGCAGGAACGTGGGCTCGGCCCAGCCGGCCAGCCGCCGGTCGAGCTCCTGAACCAGGCCGGAGGCCTGCCACGCCGCCTCGCGGGCCGTCGCGAGCAGCCCCTGGATGAACGCCACCGCGTCGCGGGCCGCGATGGAGCTACTAAGGTGCCCCGCCACGTCCCTGGTCAGGTCGTCGAGCGACAGCCGGCCCGCGGTCGAGGCGAGCCCGGCGGCGGCGCCCCGCACCAGCGGGCGGTCATGCTCATCCCTGAGCTCCTCGACGCGGGCCCAGAACGGCTCGGGATCGAGGCTCGCCCCGGCCGGGGAGGCGAGCAGCTCGCGCACGCGGGCCAGCGCGGTCGCCACGGCCGCGGGCGGCTCCTCGTCCCCCCGCAGCTCGGCGCACAGGAAGAGCGCCCGCGAGTACGCCGTCGCCAGCAGGTCCGCGAGCCCCGTCAGGTGACGTGCCTCCAGCGGCTCACGGCCCTCTTCTAGCAGCGCGAGCGATCCCATGGCCGTGACCGCGGCGGCAAACGACGGCTCCGCGGCGAGCGCGTGGCGCAGCAGCGCGACGGCCGGCTCGATCTGGTCGTGCAGCCCCACGACCGCGCCCTGGGCGAGCAGGGAACATGCCTCGGGACTGCCCGGCACGCGGTCGTCGGCGGACGCGGCGGCCAGCCGCTGGGCGAACCTCGCCGCAACGGCCTCGGGCAGCGTGGAGCCGAGCAGGGAGATTTCCGCGAGGTGGCCTTCCGTGGCCGGCGTCCAAAGGTAGGTCCACCGTTCCTGCAGCCGCGACAGGCCAGTCCCCCGAACGAAGTCAGGTCCTGCGACATGCTCGGCGAAAGGCACGCCGAGCAGCCGCAGGCCGTGCAGCGCACGGCTGGTACGGCGGTGCGCGGGGTTACGGTACAGGTCGAGCGCGACGTTGCGCGGCTCATCGGCGTCGGTGTCCAGGCGCAGCGCGGCCAGCCGGGCGAGCGTATCCCGCACGAGGGGCGGTGTGCCTGCCCCGGGCGGCACCCGGCCGACCCGACGGCCGGTGAGGACGGAGCTGGTCACGCCAAGGATGAGCCGGCCCTCGACGTCGGCTTCTCCCTGGATGAGGCAGCTGGTGACGGCATCGACCAGGTCGCTGCGCAGCGGCGCCGGGCGCTGCCGCAGGCCGGCCAGCAGTAGCAGCTGGCGATGGGCGGCGGCAAGCGTGGGCGTGGCGACCGGCGTGCGGTGCCGTGCGCGCATCTCCCCCGCGATGTCGAGGAGGACCGTGAGCGCCGCCGCGCGGCGGGCCGCGTCGGGCGTGGCGCCCTGGCGGCGCTCGTCCCAGATCCGCTGGTGCCAGCCGGGCGATGTCATGCCGCTCGCGTAGCCGTTGAGTCGCTCAAGGCGGTCGAAGCTGAAGCGGATCAGTGCCAGTCCCTCCTCGGCTTTGCCGGTGCCCGGCTTGCGGCGCGGCGGCGGGTCGGCCAGCAGGTCCGGCAGTGCCACCGCGTGGAAGCCGCCGAGAACGACAAGCACGGGACCCTCGCCTGACGATCGCGCGGCGAGCGCCGCGCGGACGTGATGGACCATCTCGGCCTCACGCGCCCGGGTGCCGTCGCGGTCGAGGTCGGCGTCGCTGTGGTCGCGCCGGGCTAGCAGGCAGTACGCCGTCATCCTGGCCAGGTGCTCGTCGAGGTCGGCCTCGCCTGTGTTGGTCAGCACTGGGTCGGCCTCGAACAGCAGCTCCCAGAGGTCCTCGTGGTCGCGGCAGCCGAGTCGTTCGGCCAGCTTGGTGAGCGCCCGGCTGTGCTCATAGACGTCTTCGCGGAGCAGGGACCCGTCGCCTGGCAGCACGGCCGCCGCCGCCGCGGCGGCCTGCTCGCCCACTTCGAGGTCGCAGAAGGCGGCCGGAACGCCGGCCGCGTGCGCGAGCCGGGCGGCGATCAGCTCCGGTGAGTAGTCGCAGAAGGGGTAGTAGCCCCCGTGGCCCACGCCCGGCACTGCCTGGGGGCCGGCCGACCGTGACCAGGCGTAGACGGCGAGCGGGAACTCGGCGTCCGGATGGCAGAGCAGCCCGGTGAGCGCGTCGAAACTGCGCGGGCCCTCGATCAGCACGCGGGACGGCCGGTACCGGTCAAACGCCGCCTCGACGGCCGCCGCGCAGGCCGGGCTGTGGTGGCGCACCGGCAGCACCACCAGCTCATCGGTGACGAGCCTGGCGGCCAGGGCCCGGACCTCGCCCGTGGTGGGCAGCCCCGCGGTCGGCAACCCCGTGGCGGGCAGTGTGGTCACCGGTCAAGCTCGGGACGGGTCTGCAGGACGGCCTTCCATTGCTTGTCCCGCTTGGCGCGTGGCCGCACCACGACGTCGAAGTAGTGGCGCAGCTTCGTGCCGTCGTCAGGGTTGTCCTTGAGCACGGTGCCGATGAGCTGACGGGCGACGTGCTGGCCGCCGACGTCCCCGTCGCCGAAGTAGTGGGCGTCGAGGGCCGCGGCGTACCCGACCGATACCGCTTCTGCCGAGCTCATCACGGCGGTCGGCTTCTCGACGATGACGCCGCCGTCGGTGACGCCTTCGCGCAGGTCGTGGAACGCCGTGACCAGCAGGTCGACCACGTCCGGTGGGAGCCTGGTGTCGATTTCGGCCGCGGCGAGCATCCCGCTGGTCTGCTCGGTAATCAGGCGGCGCTCAAGGTCACGGTCGCGGATGGGCCGGACCGTCTCGAAGTTGAAGCGGCGCTTCAGCGCGCTCGACATCTCATGCACGCCGCGGTCGCGCAGGTTGGCAGTCGCGACGACGTTGAAGCCGCGGGCCGCGAACACGACGCTCTCCGGGCCGGCCAGCTCAGGAACGTGCAGCACCTTGTCCGACATCACGCCGATCAGCACGTCCTGGATCTCCGGCTGGACGCGGGTCACCTCCTCGAACCGGCAGATCGAGCCCTGGGACAGCGCGTCATACAGCGGCCCGCGGACGAGAGCCCGCTGGGTGGGTCCCTCGGCGAGCAGCAGCGCGTAATTCCACGAGTAGGTGATCTGGTCGTCGGTGGTACCCGAACTGCCCTGGATGGTGCAGGTCGAGTCGCCGGAGACGGCGGCGGCGAAGAGCTCCGACAGCATGGACTTCGCGGTTCCCGGCTCCCCGACCAAGAGCAGCCCGCGGTTGCTCATCAGGGTCACGACGCAGCGGTCGACGAGCGCGTCGTCGCCGTAGAACTTGCGGGTTACCCCGAGTGCCGGGTCGCCGGCCACGAAGGCGCGCACGGCGCGAGGCGTGAGCCGCCAGCCGGGCGGGCGCCTGCCCCGGTCGGCCGATTCCAGTGCCGCGAGCTCGGCGGCGTACGCCGTCTCGGCGGGCGCGCGCAAGACGCCATGGGCGCCTGGCGGGTCAAGGGCGTCGGTCACGTCAGTACTCCGATTTCTTTTCCCAGTCGGGGTCGTACCCGGTGCCTTCCGCCGCCAGCAGTCGCATGTCCTGCCAGCACTCCGAGGCAAGTACGGCCGGAACATCGCCGAGCGTCAGCTCGGCGCGGCGCCCGTCGGGGGCCTCCCGGCGGAACGAGAGCTCCTTGAGTGCGACGAGCCGGTTTTCCTCGGGCAGCGGGTTGCCGGTGAAGCTGACCGTGGCGACGATGCCCAGGGTCGGGAAGCGCTTGTCGTAGGTATAGAACCACCCGGCATCTTCGGACTGCCCGCGGGTATAGCCGAGCCGGCCGGCGCGGCCGCGCAGCGCGAACGCCTCGAGCAGGTAGCCGGTGAAGTCAGTGAGCTCCCGTTTCGACCGCATCTGCGGGGTGATGGCGAGCACGCCGCGGCCAAGCTGCTGGAACAGGGGCGTGACCTCGTAGTCCGCGAGGTGGGCGGTCCACTGGGCTACCTCGCCGGTGGACAGGACGCTGTCGTGGGCGACCATGACCCGGGCCCCGTCCGGCAGTTCCACGTCGTTGTCGTCCATGTCGGTGAGGCTGCCGTCGTCGAGCGGCCGGAAGGTCAGCGCAGCGCCGTCGGCGGCGGTCGCGACCCAGACCAGGCGGCGGACCGCGGGGCCGGCGACAGGGTGCCGCAGCAGGTAGCGGTCCCAGTCCTCGGCGGGCCATGACCGCTCGGTGCACATGGCCTCGTAGAGTCGCTGGGCCTGGAGCGTGGCGATGCTCTTGAGGTCCTTCTTCGCCGCCGCGTAGGCCTTCTTCGATTCCTTGGCCCGCTCGGCGTCGTCGGACTGCCGCGGGGCCGGAAGTGCCTTGATCGTCTTGCCGTCGGGGTCGCGCAGCTCGACGGTGAGATCGGGCCGCAGCACGGCGGTGAAGGTCCGCGGGCCGTAGGGCAGTTCGAGGACGCCTTCGGCATCGAACCCTCCCGTTGGGACGGTGCGGTCGGCAAGCTCGTCGACGGTCCAGCCCTTGCGTTCGGCGAGCGCGCCGACCTGGCGGACCGCTTCCTCCTGGAAGCTCTTGGTGCGGAACCTGGAGCCGATCGCAAGGACCAGCTGGGTGGCGCTTGGGTGCTCCACCCAGGCGAGCATGGCGATGAGTGCTTTGCCCTGGGCGGCCCGCTGGCCGTACCACTCCCTCAGGTACCGCTCCGCCGGCGGGACGACGTCGCGTCCGCCGCAGGCGGCCACGACGGCGAGGAGGCCCTTGCTGTCAGTGGCCGAGCCGACCGGTTCCTTGGCGTAGCCGGCCGCCAGGGCCGCCTCCACCTGCTCCACGCTCATCCCCGCGTACGGTCCGTTCTGCGCGGAGTACCAGCGGTGGTGCGATACGGCGACCTTCGCCGCCCGCGCCTGCGCCTGCGCCAGCGGGACTGGCCGGAGGTCTTCGCGCAGCCAGCCCGCGAGCAGGTGGGCCGCCAGCCGCTCGCGGGCCGCGGCATCGAACAGCGCTGCGTAATGCCGCAGCACGGCATCCGGCTCGGGCGACTTGGCCTTCACGGCCGTGCCGCAGAGCCACTGCACGACGGATGCCGGCACCGTTTCGCCCGACGTCCAGGTGAGCTCAGGAAGGGCCGTCCAGTCGAGCCAGGCGAGGCTCGAGGGAACTCCCGCAGCGACGAACTTTTCCGCGGCGGCCACCGTCCGCGCGGGGTCCAGGTAGGTCGCGGCGTCTTCACCGATGGCGGTCAGGGCATCGAGCAAGGCGCCGCGGACGACATCCTGCTTCTCCTTCTGCCACGCCGCCCGCAACGGCGGCAGCGCCGACGGGTCGGCGATCCGGGTCAGCCACTGCGCCGCGGCGAGACGGACATCGCCCTTACCGTCCTGCAAGGCGGTGGCGGCGCGGAGGGTGCGGCGGGGATCGTGCCTGAGGGCTTCCTGGGCGGCCACCCGGTCGCTCTTCCGCGTACCGAGCGCCAGGCTGTAGAGGCGGTCGACCAGCCGGGCGGGCGGCTTGGGTAGCGTCGCGATGGCTGCGAAGAGCGCGTGCTCGTCGGTGTGCCAGTCCTGGCGGGACGACGACTCCTCCATGATCCAGTCAAGGTTGTGCGCGACGAAAGGCTGGACGTGATCATCGGGCCAGTCGCGGCCGATCCGCGATCCCCACTTGGCGCTGTAGGCCGACCACACGAGCGCTCGCCCGTCAGCTCCGGCGGCATCGAGCATCCGCTGCACCGTGAGCAGGTCCGGTCCGCCGACGCGGGCATGCACCTCGTTGATCACCTCGCGCCACGGCGCGTAGCCGGCCTTGGACGGATCGAGCCAGCCAAGGGCGGCCGTCACCTGGATGGCCGTGGCCGCCGGATACCCGTACCGCTGGATTACGTCAGCGACCTGGCTCGCGAAGAGATGGGGTGCGGGGAGGCCAGCCAGCCTGGCATCGGCCGGCACCGGGCGATCCGCGGCCAGCAAGTCCGCGAGGCGGGCGACGGTGCCGGATGGCGGCACGGAGATCCAGCGACCCCCGGCATGAGCCGGGTGCCGCTGGCGGAGTGCCTCCATCCTGCGGTTGTGGGACGCGATGCCCTGCTTCACGCCCTCGACGACCTGGTCCGCGACCCGCTCGGCGTCGGCGGCGGGCAGGGACCAGGACGGCAGCGGCGGGAGTTCCGGCAGTACCTCTTCACCTGTTTCCGCGACGGTGCCGGCCGTCTCCCAGCGGGCACTGAGTGCTCGCACGCTCGCCGCCCGGTCGGCTCCGGCGGTCTTGAGTGCCCAGTCGCGCTGGTCTGGGCGAGCCGCGAGGAGCTCAAGCGCGTAGGCACGTCGCTCAGGCGTGCCGTCGGCAGCCAGCCTGCGCAGCGGATCGACGGCAGCCTCGTCGATCCGGGTGATCAGGGGGCGGACGGCGTCGCGTACCTGACCGCTCGTTGAGGTCGCGGCCCCGGCGAGCGGCTCGGCCAGTGCGCCGAGCACCGTGTCACCCAGCATTCCCAGGAGAGAAACCGCGACGACCCGCTGGTCGACGGAACCCGACGCCAGGGCTACCGCGCTTACGTCACGGTGGGCCACGACGGCGTCGGCGAACCCAGGCAGGCGCGACAAGGACCCGCGGACATCACGGGCGGATCGGCCCTGGTAGCGGCTGTACTTGGCGAGGGTGAACGCCATGCGCACCAGGTCCGCGGCCGCAGCACCGTCCTCCGCGGCGATCCGCTCGAGGTCGGCGAAGGTGAACGGCAGCGGCCCGGACGGGGCAGCGACGGCCGCCTGCCGAAGCATCAACTCGGGCCAGTGGCAGCCGCCGACGTCACCGAGGGTAAGGCCCCATGTCTGGGTTCCCCAGAGGAGATCGAGCACCCTGCCCCAGCGGCGCAGCACCGCCGCGTCGACCTCGCCGAACCCGGCGTACAACGTCGCCATCGCCTTGTTCACGACACCGCTGTCCCCGTAACCGAGGCCATGTATCCACGGGCGGCCGCTCTTGACGTTCTTCAGCGCCTCGGCGTGCTGGCCGCCCAAGACGAACTCGGCGACATCCACCGTTGGATCTGTGGCCTTAAGCACCTCTTTCAGCGCGGCCGCCCAGGCGGAGGGCGCATCCCTGCGGCCCTTACCGAACCACGGCATCCCGTCTCCTTTCCTGACCGTCGACGGGGGCCCCGAGGACTAGGGCGAGACTAGCCCCACCCTCGGTCATTCCGTCCTTGGTCACGCGGGCCTATGCGCGGCGGGTGGACGGTGCTTACCGCTGCTTGCCGATATGGCCGCATTTCTGCCACGATGAGCACATGATCAACGGAAAGGCGGTCAGCACCGCCCCCATCTGGTGAGCGCGGCGCGCGGTCCGGGTCAGTACCCGGACGATACTTTCCAATTCGCTAGTTCCCGGTCTGCCCGGTTGCCGCGGGACGCCAGTCCGGTGGAGAAGATCCGGCGAGCGGTTGCCCTCAGGAATGAATGGCTGGCCATTGGGCTGTCCACGAGACCAGCCGACCGGCCCGCGGCTGAGGCGGCGGTCGGCCGACTGTACAAGATGGCGGGCGCACCGCCGCCTGCCTTCGAGTGGGCGGCGTCGCCGCTGGCCGCGCTTCGGGCGGTCCAGGCTGCGCGGTCCCGCTATCCCACGGTCCCGCCACCACGGCAGCTAGTCGGTCGGCGCATGGGGCTATGGCCGTTGGCGGCGCGGCTGGCGGCACTGGAGGACGGCCTGCGCTCGCGCCTTGACGCGCGGATCCGCCGGGCCGCGGTCGCGTGGCCGGGCTCGTGGGGAGCCGGAACCGGCACCGTGTCGATGTACGGTCCCGAGGATGCCGTCTTGTCGGGCATCAGCGACCGCTCCGTCGTGGCGGTCACGGCGGGTCAGTCGCTGCGCGGGACGCTCATCGGCGCGGTGGTCGCCCCGTTGCGGGCGGCACTTGGCCAGGCGATCGGCGAGGATGCCGAAGATGACCGGCTGACGGCCGCGGACGGGACCATCACCTTTCGCGGCCAGCACGATGCCGCCTGGGTCGGCTACTACGACATCCGGCGGCGGTCCGGGTTCGGCGGCTATGCGGTTGCCGATCTCAGCGAGCTTGACGCATGGGCGGCGCTCGCCAGGTCCGCGGGCTGGTGGTGGCCGGGCGAGGGGTTGTGCGTGATGGCAGAGCGGCCCGTCGAGGTGCACACCGAGCCGCTGGCGGGCAGCCACCATGGCGAACTGCGGCTGCACCATGCTGACGGGCCCGCCGTCGGGTTCACTGACGGCTTCGGTGCGAACGTGCTGCACGGCACGCCGGTTCCGGAGTGGGTGCTCAGCGGCCCGACCGTGGACCGCATCCGCGCCGAGCTGAACATCGAGGTGCGGCGCAGCGCCATCGAGCGTCTCGGCTGGGATGCCTACGTCCGGGGCGCCGGAATGGCTCTTGTCGCTAGTTCCCCGGACCCGGGCAATCCCGGCGCCGAGCTCCAGCTGTACGACGACCTGCCAAGCAAGGGTTGGGGAGCGCCGGGGCGCGTCCTCGTCGTCACGAACGGCACCCCAGAACCAGGCGGGGACCGCCGGCGCTACGGCATCAACGTGCCAGGCAACCTCGACGACCCGGTAGGTGCCGCCGCCTGGACCTACGGCCTGACCGGCGAACTGTACGCCACTCTCGTGCGGCGGACCTGAGCCTCATGCTCCGCTGCCGTTTCCCCGCCCTCACCCCTGCACAGACCAAAGGTGATGCCACTCATGCTTACGACGCTTACTCTCGCCGACCTCACTGCCCGCACGGGCCTAGACATCCTCGGCCACATCGAGCGCGAGGTGACCATCCCGGTCACCGACGGCATCCAGGCCCAAGGTGACCTCCTCGTCATCCCCATCGCCCTCCTCGCCGTGGAAAAGAGTCGCGGCTGGTCCTGGCGCAACGTCTCGATCGCCGATCCACCTCGCTGGCACTGGGTACCCGCGGCCGGCATCGAAGCGCTGCGCGCCGGGACCGGCGGCAACCCGCATACCCTGGTCGCCGACCCCGGCACCTGCCGCTGGACCACCGGCGTTTACGACCCGGAAAGGCTCGCACTCGGAGCCCTTACGACGACCGGTATCGCCTACCTGATCCACCCCGAGCATGGCGGCAGCGGCATCGCCCCTGGGACCTATCTGATTCGACGCCAGCGCGAGCGCAGCGGGAGCACGCCCCGCTTCAGCTCCTTCCCGCACGCCGTCGACCGTGTCCAGTACATCGTCGACTAGCCAGCCACCCGGTTAGCGACTGCCAGCGGCGAGGGGCACCACCTGGAACCATCCGTGACAGAGGTGCCCCTCGCAGCCAACCCGTGGCCGGTGATGGGCTTGGCTGCCGGAATCGGGCACGCCTGCAAAGGTGCCACGGGGGTACGACAAGCGGGTGCCCGCGTGGCTCGGCTTCCGTCTACCGTAGTAACTAGCAATCTGTAGATCGGCTCGCCCGAGACTGGCTGACCGGAGGCGTCATGGCTGGGTACTTCGTTGCGAACTACACGATCACGAACCTGGACGGGTACAAGGCGTACCTCACCGCGGTCGGACCCACGCTGGAGGCTCACGGCGCCGAGAACATCGTCATCGACCGCGACTCTGAACTTCTTGAAGGATCATCCGGGCAGGTCACCGTCGTGCTGAGGTTCGCCACCAAGGCTGCGGCCGAGGCCTGGTACCACTCGCCGGAATACGCGGCCATCAGGCACCTGCGCACGGACAATTCCGAAGGCGTCGGAGTCATCGCGGAAGGCAGGTAGCCCGGCAGCCGGAGCGGCTACTCGCGCATGTTCGCGCCGCCGTCGATGGCCCACGTCTAGCCGTTGATCCACTCGGCATCGTCTGCAGGTCGCCGGCCCAGATGAAGGCCATCTTGAGCGTCTGGCGCTTGCGGCCCTCCCCCGTCAGGACCTCGGTCGCCGCCTCGAACGTGACCGCGCTGCGGACATCGGCCCGCGCGGTCAACTCGCTGACCGCCGCTTCCAGGTTCCGCGTCACGTACGCGTTCTGGTAATGCCGTCCTTCAAGCATGGGCAGTCCCCCTTCAGCGGGTGGTGCCGTCCCAGAAGAGGGAAGGTGAGTCGAGCCGTAGCGGGCGGGCGTACGACAGGTCGCCGACATCCCATGCGCCCTTGGGGAAGGTCTCGCAGATCTGGTTGTCCGGCCAGTTCGCGTCGCCCTCGGACTCCACCTCGATCGTGGTGCGGCGGACCACGATCCGCCATTCCCCGTCGCGCCGCTCCAGCCGGTCGAGGTAGCGACCGCTGACGAACGTGGCCCGGCCGGGCTTTGA
>Ga0335073_10013896_pt1 | contig 11284 bp, 10 predicted proteins | sample Lox_Sample_22_FD_207093 | JGI IMG/M metagenome (GOLD analysis project Ga0335073, IMG submission 207093) | Soil microbial communities from Loxahatchee National Wildlife Refuge, Florida, United States - Lox_Sample_2.2 | ecosystem: Environmental > Terrestrial > Soil > Wetlands | place: USA... | reverse complement strand
TGCCTTCGACGCGAAGCTGCTGGAGTCGGATGAATCGGTCATTCGCATACCGACGGTGCAAATTGCAGTGGGATGACTTTACCGCCGACAGCCGCGCATGAGCCCCGGAGGAGTATCTTGACCTGTGGTGGACCGCAGTCGGCAAATACCGGCCGGACAGTGCCTCCAAAAGCGAACGCATGGCCGCACGTGCTCAGACACATGAGGTTGCGCCGGACCGATGAACCGGATCATCTTTGGGAAACAGGTTACGCTCGACCGCACAGCGCATGCCGGCTAGCGGAACGGGCGGCCCCAAACTAATACTTGGCTTGGATCGGCCCTGGGCCGATCGCCTTGGGTCGTTCAGGGGCCGTTGATGAAGACTCAAATGAACATTGTTGTGCGCGGGCTATTCTCAACGCCGGTCGCCGCCCTTGAAGTCCCAGGCGCGACGGAACGGAATGCTGCGCTAACCGCAACGATACTCCGGAAGCGGAATGAGACACCCTCGGTTCAAGCGTCAAACGCCGGCGGATGGCACTCGGATCGCGAAATCCTTTCGTGGGGCGGCAAGCCGGTTGTTGAGATCATGGAAATCGCGAAGGAAGTCGCCAATCGGCTGACCGCAGACCGGAAGGGTAAGCCATCTCCTCAATCGTGGAAAGTGATGGCCTGGGCGAACGTCAACGGACCAGGGGACGCGAATATTTGCCACTATCATCCCGGCGCCTTTTGGTCAGGAGCCTACTACGTCGAGGACGGCGGATGCGCTACCGATCCAACCCTAGGGGGCGAGTTTGAGATGCTCGACCCGCGTGGCGCTGGCCCTGGCATGTACGCTCCGGCGCTTCAATTCGCCGGCGAAGATGGCGCGTCGGTTGGCGCAGCCGAAACGATCCGGCCGCGCCCGGGACTTTTGTTTATGTTTCCCTCCTGGTTATTTCACCAGGTGCGGCCATACCGGGGTGCGGCGCTGCGTATATCGATCGCCTTCAATCTGAGCCTGTAAGGGAAACTGGAGCCCATGACATGGCAACCTCTTCACGCGCCTCGAACAGCCGGCAATCGCAGATAGTCGGCCTATTGCGGCAATCTGGGCGCGTTGCCGTGGAGGACCTTGCTTCGCGATTCGGGGTGGCGCTCCAAACCATCAGGCGGGACCTCAACGAACTTAGCGAAGCCCATCGAGTGGTGCGCGTCCATGGTGGCGCGATTGTCGCGTCAGGAGTAGAGAACCTTTCCTATGAGGCCCGCCAACTCGTCGCACTTCCGCACAAGAGATTGATCGGCGAGGCCGCCGCCCGACTCATTCCCGACAATTCGTCGCTGTTCATCAATATCGGCACCACGACGGAGGAGGTGGCTAAGGCGCTTGTAAGTCACTCAGGCCTTCTCGTGATTACGAACAATCTGCATGTTGCGAACGAACTCTATCGTCACAAGTCGATTGAGGTGTTTGTGACTGGCGGAACGATCCGGCAGAGCGACGGGGGCGTAGTCGGCGCCGTCACCGTGTCGCAGATCGAGCAGTTCCGGGTCGATATCGCGGTCATCGGCACATCGGCGATCGACCTGAACGGGACGCTTTTGGATTTCGATATCCGCGAAGTGGAGATTTCGCGCGCAATCATTGAACACGCGCGAAATGTTTTTCTCGTCTCTGACAGCAGCAAGTTTTCGCGCTCAGCGCCTGTCCGAATCGCGCATTTGTCCGAAATCGACGTTTTCATCACCGATCGTCTACCCTCGCCCGCAATCGTTGAGATGTGCGAGGAATGCGAGGTGAAGGTGATTGAAACTGGCGGCCCGATCGAGGGCGATCCGCAAAACCGCGGCGCTACGGACGCGAATTGATGTTCGTTTTTTTCGATTGCACTGCGATCCGTGTTCGTTATAGGCTCCGCTAAGGTCAGTAGGGGTGTCAACCTTCGTTCGCAAGGATGCGAATGACCGGGCGGAGCGCACAGTGACGTTGGGCCAATCCAACCCGCTCTTCGATGTCGCAATCATCGGCGGCGGGATAAACGGTTGCGGCATCGCCCGCGACGCGGCTGGGCGCGGATGGTCAGTGCAGCTTTGCGACAAGGGAGATCTCGCCGGCGCGACTTCGAGCGCCTCGACCAAGCTCATCCATGGCGGGCTTCGCTATCTCGAATATTTCGAGTTTCGACTGGTGCGGGAGGCGCTCGTCGAGCGCGAAATCCTGTGGCAAATCGCGCCCCACATCATTTGGCCGGTACGCTTCGTCTTGCCGCTTCACAAGGGATTGCGCCCGGCCTGGCTGCTGCGGCTTGGGCTGTTTCTCTACGATCATTTGGGGGGACGGCGCGTTCTCCCTCCCACCGAGAGCCTGCGACTCGATCAGGACGCGGCTGGCGAAGCGCTGAAACCCCAGTTCACCCGCGGATTCGAATATTCGGATTGCTGGGTCGACGATTCGCGTCTCGTTGTCCTAAACGCGATGGACGCCTTTGAGCGCGGCGCCGTGATCGCGCCGCGGACCCGATGCCTCGCCGGGCGAAGGGAAAACGGCGTCTGGAAACTGACCATGCGTGATCAGAAAACATCCGGGGTTAGCGAGATCAAGGCGCGCGTTCTGGTGAACGCCGCCGGCCCGTGGGCCAACGATGTCCTGACCGGGACCTTGGCTTGCGAAGCGCCGGCCGCCGTCCGTCTCGTCAAAGGCAGCCACATCGTTGTGCCGAGGCTTTATGCGCACGACCGATGCTATATTTTCCAGAATTCGGACGGCCGCGTATTTTTTGCGATCCCGTTCCAGAATGACTTTACCCTGATCGGAACGACGGACCAGGATTATGCCGGCGACCCTGACCAGGTCGAGGCGACAGCCGACGAGATTTTATACTTGTGCAGCGCCGCGAGCGAGTATTTTAAGTCGCCAGTCGAGCCAAGCCGAGTGAAGTGGACGTATTCAGGCGTCCGCCCGCTCTACGACGACGGGGCGTCCGCCGCGCAGGCGGCGACTCGAGACTACGTTCTCAAACTCGACGTCAGGGCCGGCGAGGCGCCGCTGATCACCATCTTCGGCGGCAAGATCACGACCTATCGTCGCTTGGCCGAATCCGCCTTAGGGATGCTGGCGCCCTATCTGTCGCCGCCGCGGCGCGAGGGCGGCTGGACCGCCCGCGATCCGCTGCCGGGTGGGGATTTTCCGATGCAGAGCTTTGACGCGTTAGCGGACCGGACTCGTCGAAGTTATCCGTTCCTGCCCGAAGGAACGATTCGAAGACTGGTGCGCGCTTACGGGACACGAACGGTCAGCGTTCTGGGTCACGCAAAATCTCCCGCCGATCTTGGCAAGACTTTCGGCGCCGATCTGACCGAAGCGGAGGTTCGCTATCTCGAGCGGTGCGAATGGGCGAGCTCGGCAGAGGATGTCCTCTGGCGGCGCAGCAAACTGGGGCTGCGCTTTTCGAAGGATCAGGTCGCCGAGCTCGGCGACTTTCTGAATCACCAGGAACGGTCGCCGCTGGCGGCGCAATGAATTCGTAGGGTGGGGCTGAGTGACGTTTGTTCTCGATCACATCGGACTGTCGACGGGCGACATGCCCGTGATCACCGACGTCTCCCTTACCTTGGAAAAAGGGACGATGAACATCCTGCTTGGCCCGACGCTCTCGGGAAAGACAACCTTGATGCGCCTGATGGCCGGTCTGGACGAGCCGACAGTCGGCCGGATCGTGTCCGATGGGGTTGACCTGACCGGCGTTTCCGTGCGCCGCCGCTCGGTTGCGATGGTTTATCAGCAATTCGTCAACTATCCCTCGCTCAGCGTCTATGAGAACATCGCCTCGCCCTTGCGCGTGGCCGGCGTCCCCCGCGCCGAGGTTGACGCGCGCGTCCGCGAGGCCGCGCGCTTTCTGCGCCTCGAGGAGTTGCTGCAGCGTCTGCCGGGAGAGCTTTCCGGCGGGCAGCAACAGCGCACGGCTATCGCGCGCGCCCTGGTGAAGCGCGCCGAGCTGGTGCTCCTCGATGAGCCTCTGGCCAATCTCGATTACAAGCTGCGCGAGGAATTGCGCGAGGAGCTGCCGAAGGTCTTTGCCCAATCCGGAGCTATCCTAGTCTACGCAACCACCGAGCCGATGGAGGCTCTCCTGCTCGGCGGCGTCACGATCACGTTGCACGAAGGACGCGTCACGCAGGTCGGGCCGACTGCGCTGGTCTATCGCCGGCCCGACAACATCGAGACCGCTCGCACCTTTTCCGATCCGCCGCTGAACGAACTCGCGATTGAGAAACGTGGCGGGCTTGTGACCCTCGACAATGGCCGGCAATTGCCCGCAGCCGGCGCACTGTCGCGGTTGCCGGATGGCGTGTACCGCATTGGCTTTCGCTCTGACGCTGTCGCGATCGGAGAGACGCAGTCTTCGGGCTTGGTTTTTCCTGGAAAGGTCGCCGTGACCGAAATCAGCGGCTCGGAAAGCTTCGTTCACGTCGACGTCGGCTTGGGAATCTGGGTGTGTCTCGTGACAGGCGTACATGACTGGCAACCCGGCGCCACAGTCGACGTGCGTATCGATGCGACTCGGGTTTTCGCGTTCGACACGGGGGGCAAGCTGGTCGCCGTTCCACACATTGCGATGACGGCTTGAGGAGCGGGCGATGAAACAGATAACGCTCGACGGCATCGCTCACTCCTACAGCGGCAAAGCGTCCAGCGACTCCGCCTACGCGCTGAAGCCCCTCCACTACGTTTGGGAGCACGGGAAGGCCTATGCGCTGCTCGGCCCGTCGGGATGCGGAAAGACGACCCTGCTCAACATCATCTCGGGTCTGGTCATCCCGTCCGAGGGGCGATTGCTGTTCGACCAGACTGACGTGACGCATTTGGCGACCGAACAGCGCAACATCGCCCAGGTGTTTCAATTTCCGGTCATCTACGACACGATGACGGTCGCCGAAAATCTAGCCTTTCCCCTGAAAAATCGTCGCCTCTCAAAGCCGGTCATCAACAAGCGCGTCGCCGAAATCGCGGAGATGCTCGATCTGACCCGCGATCTCAATCGCCGCGCGCGGGGCCTCACCGCCGACGCCAAGCAGAAGATCTCGCTGGGACGCGGGCTTGTTCGCGCTGACGTTTCGGCGGTTCTTTTCGATGAGCCGCTCACCGTCATCGACCCTGTGCTGAAATGGGAGCTTCGATCAAAATTGAAGGCCGTGCATCGGGCGCTCGACCTTCTGATGATCTACGTGACCCATGATCAAATCGAGGCCCTCACCTTCGCTGACAGGGTCATCGTCATGAACGAAGGGAGAGCTGTCCAGATTGGAACGCCGGCCGAGTTATTCGAATGCCCGGAGCATACGTTCGTCGGTTATTTTATCGGCTCGCCCGGCATGAATCTCCTCCCCGCCACCGTGACGGGTCGTCACGCTGTGGTGGACGGAAACGAAATTCAATTGGCGGCCGCCTACCCCGACCTGCCACCCAACCGCCGCGTACAAATCGGCGTGCGGCCGGATTATGCGTCTCTAACCCGGTCAGTTGGTCTGCCCGTGCAGATTCGCCGCATCGCCGATCTCGGGCGAAAGCGTCTGGCTCACGTCACGCTGGGCCGCTATCCGATGGTGGCGACGATCCCGCAGGACATGTCGGATATCGGCGAGCAGGCGAAGGTGACGTTCGATGCGTCGCACACGCATGTCTATCTCGACGACGTCCGGGTTCGAGGGGTTGCCGCATGACGGACAAGCCGATCAACAATCGCGCGTGGTTCTTCGTCCTGCCCGTTCTCGGCTTCGTGCTGTTTTCGTCGATCATTCCGGCGATGACGGTCGTGAATTATTCGATTCAAGATACGATGGGAGCAAATAATTTCTTCTGGAATGGCGATGCCTGGTTCCGAGATCTTCTGAACCCGAGCACCGAGATCGGCGCTCGATTCAATGACGCGCTGTTTCGCACGCTGGCCTTTTCTTTCACCTGTCTGGCGATTGAAGTGCCGCTCGGCATCGCAATGGCGTTATGTTTGCCGCGCAAGGGCTGGGCGATCGGAATCGCATTGGTGGTGATGGCGCTGCCTCTGCTGATTCCGTTCAACGTGGTCGGAACCATCTGGCAGATCTTCACGCGCCAGGACATCGGACTCTTCGGCGCCGCGCTCACCGGGCTCGGCCTCCACTACAACGTTACGCAGGACGCCATTTCCGCGTGGATCACGATTGTCGTCATTGACGTCTGGCATTGGACTCCCCTCGTCATTCTTCTGAGCTATGCGGGCTTGCGGGCGATTCCCGACGCCTTCTATCAGGCGGCCAGAATTGACGGCGCCAGTCGCTGGGCGATCTTCTTCAATATTGAACTGCCCAAATTGCAGAAGGTTCTAGTTATTGCGGTGTTGCTGCGCTTCATGCAAACCTTCATGATCTATACTGAGCCCGTAGTTGTAACCGGCGGGGGTCCGGGCAGTGCGACGACCTTCCTGTCAATCGATTTGGTCAAGATTGCTCTCGGGCAGGTCGACCTGGGCAATGCTGCGGCAATGTCGCTTGTGTATTATTTGATCACCCTGACCGTGTGTTGGGTCTTCTACACCATCATGACCCAGATTGAACGAAGGAGGGATGCCTGATGCGCCAGGGTCTCGTCCCAAAGTTCATCCTATTCGTTTATCTCGCATTGCTGATGCTACCCATCTATTGGCTCGTCAACATGAGCCTGCGGACCAATTCCGATATCATGTCGGGGTTGGAACTGTGGCCCCATCAACCGACCCTCGAGAAATACATCGCCATTTTTCATGATCCAAGCTGGATCCACGCCTTCGGCGTTTCCCTTACTTACGTCGCGATCAACACCGTCATTTCGGTGACGGTCGCTTTGCCCGCCGCGTATGCGTTCAATCGCTATGCTTTTGTCGGCGACAAGCACCTGTTCTTCTGGCTGCTGACCAATCTGATGGCCCCGGCGGCCGTATTCGCGATGCCGTTCTTCCAGCTCTATTACGCGATCGGCCTGTTCGACACGGTCTGGGCCGTCGCGCTTGCCCATTGCCTATTCAACGTCCCGTTGGCGGTCTGGATTCTCGAAGGGTTCATCGGCGGCGTTCCACGCGAGATCGACGAAACCGCGGCGATTGACGGTTACTCGTTCCCACGATTCTTCGTTCGCATTTTTCTCCCCTTGATCGCCAACGGCATCGGCGTCACCGCCTTCTTCTGCTTCATGTTCTCCTGGATCGAGGAACTGCTCGCGACCACTTTGACGTCAGCTAACGCACTGCCGTTCGCGGCGGTGATGACCCGCGCCTACTCGGTTTCGGGAATGGACTGGTCGCTGCTCTCCGCCGCTGGCGTTCTGACAATGATTCCCGGCGCCGTGGTGATCTGGTTCGTGCGCAATCACATCGCCAGGGGTTTCGCCCTTGGCCGAGTCTAGAGGAGCGGCCGCAATGCTCGCGTGGATGGCGTGGACCTGGCAGACGGCGTTGTTCTTCTGCCTCGTCGGCACGGCGTTGATCATACTGACTCTGCTTGCGGTCTTTCGACCGGAGACGCCACGAATCGGTATTCTTCGTTTTCCAACGACGAGAGGCGATCGTTTCTTTGTCACCCTGATTGGGTCGGCCTTCATTTTCGTCTTCTGGATGCGGTTTGGAGGCGGCGCGCTATGGTACCCGCTCGCCGCGTCGGTGGTTTACGGCGTCGCGATGTTCAAGTTCGCGTAACCGTATCGCGCCCCCGCGCATGGCGCGCGACGGGCTTACATGGGAGGAAGAAATGGACGTAAAGCGTCGTGACGTATTGAAGGGAGCCGCGGCGGTTGCCGCCACTGCGGCAACGGCTGGAAGCGCAGCGATAATCACCTCCACGCCGACCTTTGCCCAGCAGCTCGATGCGGCCAAGAAATGGGTCGACGGCGAGTTTCAGCCCTCGACGCTAACCAAAGACGAGCAGATGGCCGAGATGGAATGGTTCATCAAGGCGTCCGCTCCGTTCAAAGGCATGAAGCTCAGCACCGTCTCGGAGATTCTGAGCATCCACGATTACGAATCGAAGACCCTGACCAAAGCCTTCGCAGACATCACCGGGATCGAAGTCAGTCACGAACTGCTCGATGAAGGTAAGTTGGTCGACAAGATTGAAGTTGAAATTGCTTCCGGCAAACCGATCTACGATTTCTGGATGAATGATTCCGACTTCATAGGCACGCATCCCCGGTACAATGACATTGTTGGCGGATCGCTCACTGATTTTATGGCCAACGAGGGAAAGGATGTCACCAATCCGGGTCTCGATCTCGATGACTTCATCGGTCTCTCGTTCGCGACATTTACCGATGGAAAACTCTATCAATTGCCCGATCAGCAATTCGCCAACCTTTATTGGTTCCGCTACGACTGGTTCAAGAGGCCGGAGCTCAAGGCGGCGTTCAAGGCCAAATTTGGCTACGATCTCGGCGTGCCAGTCAATTGGTCGGCGTACGAAGACATCGCTGATTTCTTTACCAACACAGTGAAAGAAATCGACGGCCAGAAGGTCTATGGCCATATGGACTACGGGAAGAAGGACCCGTCGCTGGGCTGGCGCTTCACCGACGCCTGGCTTTCGATGGCCGGCAACGGCGACCGCGGTCTGCCCAACGGCAAGCCCGTGGACGAATGGGGCATCCGGGCGGAGAACGGCATCCCGGTCGGGTCCTCGATCAGCCGGGGTGGCGACGCGAATGGTCCGGCGGCAGTCTACGCGACGACAAAATTCGTCGAGTGGCTCAAGAAATATGCCCCGCCGGAAGCAGCCGGCATGGACTTCCTCGAAGCCGGCGCAGTGCCGGGACAAGGACACATCGCCCAGCAGATCTTCTGGTACAGCGCGTTCACCCATGCGCTGTCGGAACCCGGTCTTCCGGTCATGAACGCCGACGGTACGCCGAAATGGCGCATGGCCCCAAGCCCGCACGGCGCCTACTGGAAGGACGGCATGAAGCTCGGCTACCAGGACGTCGGTTGCTGGACGATGCTGAAATATGCGCCGTTGGACCATATCAAGGGCGGCTGGCTCTACGCCCAGTTCTGCGTGTCGAAGACCGTCACGCTGAAAAAGTCGGTGACTTCGCTGCACCTGATCCGGGACAGCGACATCTGGAGCGACGCCATGACAGCGATCGCGCCCAAGGCGGGCGGCCTAGTCGAGTTCTACCGCAGCCCAGCGCGCAAGCTGTGGACGCCGACCGGCGTCAATGTGCCCGAATACGGCAAGCTCGCGCAGGTCTGGTGGCAGAACGTGTCCAAGGCGATCTCTGGCGAGGCGACGCCGCAGCAGGCCATGGACGGCTTGGCCCGCGATCAGGACGCGATCATGGCGCGCCTCGAAAAGTCAGGCGTCCAGGGCAAGCTTGGCCCGAAGATGAACGAAGAGAAGGACCCTGAGTATTGGTACGCGCGAGCTGAAAAAGACGGCAATCTTGCCCCACAGCGCAAGCTCGCAAATGAAAAGCCGCCGGGTGAAACCGTCGACTATGATGAACTGCTCAAAACCTGGACACAAACGGCAAAGCCTCCGATGAAGAAGGGCTAACTATCTCAGATCGCGAAAGACTGGGTCGGGCGCTGCGCCCGGCCCTATTTCGTATCGCGTAAGGACCGGGCTCATGAACGGACGCGTTCTCGTCGTCGATCAGGGCACGACCTCGACGCGCGCCATTGTGTTTGACGCAGATTCTACGCCAATCGCGATGGCGCAACGGGAATTGCGGCAGATTTTCCCCAGGGAGGGATGGGTCGAGCACGATCCGGAGGACATCTGGAGAAGCGTGCTGGAAACCGGGCGAGAGGCGCTGCTTAAATCGAATAGCCGTGCTTCGGACCTGGCCGGCGTCGGCATCGCGAATCAGCGGGAAACGACGCTCATCTGGAATCGGGGGACGGGCAACCCGATCCACAATGCAATCGTTTGGCAGGATCGCCGGACGGCTCCTCAATGCGCCGAGCTCAAAGCGCAGGGCGTCGAAAGCATGGTGTCGGAACGCACCGGACTGTTGCTTGACCCCTATTTTTCCGCAAGCAAGATCGCATGGCTCATAGACAATGTTGGAAATGCGCGCGCGCTTGCTGAGAAAGGCGACCTTGCCTTCGGCACGGTCGATAGCTTTCTCATCTGGCGATTGACCGGCGGCCGGGCGCACGTCACCGACGCCACCAACGCCTCGCGCACCATGCTCCTCAACATTCATTCGGGCGAATGGGATGACGAGCTCCTGAAACTGTTTCGGGCGCCGCGCGCGATGTTGCCGGAAGTTTGCGATTCCGCGGCGGATTTTGGGGTGACCGAGGCCGAGCACTTCGGCATGGCGCTCCCGATCCGGGGCGTTGCCGGAGACCAGCAGGCGGCCTTGATAGGCCAAGCATGCTTTCGTCCAGGCATGGTCAAGGCCACCTACGGCACCGGCTGCTTCGTCCTGTTGAACATCGGCGCCAAAGCGGCCGCCTCGAACAACAAGTTGCTCACGACGATCGCCTATCAATGGAAGGGGCGGCGCACATATGCGGTCGAAGGCTCGATTTTTTCCGCCGGCGCAACGGTGCAATGGCTCCGCGACGGATTGGGCGTTGTGGCGCAGGCGAGCGAGACCGGCGAGCTTGCGTCGCAAGCCGACCCCGAGCAGCGGGTCTATATCGTGCCGGCTTTCACCGGGCTCGGCGCTCCGCATTGGGACAGCGAGGCGCGCGCCGCGATCATCGGCCTGACGCGCGGCGCGACCCGAAAGGAAATCGCCCGCGCGGCCCTCGAATGCGTAGCCTACCAAACGCGCGACCTCGTGGCCGCGATGCATTCGAACAGTGGAACTTTAGAGCGGGAGAATGCCCAGTCAGTGATTCGCGTCGATGGCGGAATGAGTGCGAGCAACTGGACCATGCAGTTCCTTGCTGACATGCTCGACGCGCCGGTCGACCGACCGGACGTCATTGAGACAACGGCTCTGGGTGCGGCTTTTCTGGCGGGTTGGCAGGCCGGTCTTTATCCAGGTCCCGACGAATTTGCGGGCGCTTGGCGATCGGAGCGTCGCTTCACTCCGAAGATGCCGCGCGGGGAGCGTGAATCGCGGTACCTCGGATGGCGCAATGCCGTGGCGCGGGTTGTTGCTCCTTCAGCGGCGCGCCGACCGTGAAAATCATTTTTCGCTGCGATCCGGCGATGCTGGATAGTCTTGCCCGGCCGACGCTCGCACGGCACACGCTTCCGAAGTGGTTGCAGACGATGCCTCGCACGGCCTTTTCCGAGACGCACGGCCTTGACGTCCGTACAGTGAAGCAATGCCCGCCGTTCGTCGATGCGATGTCTT
>Ga0335073_10013895_pt1 | contig 11285 bp, 10 predicted proteins | sample Lox_Sample_22_FD_207093 | JGI IMG/M metagenome (GOLD analysis project Ga0335073, IMG submission 207093) | Soil microbial communities from Loxahatchee National Wildlife Refuge, Florida, United States - Lox_Sample_2.2 | ecosystem: Environmental > Terrestrial > Soil > Wetlands | place: USA... | reverse complement strand
GATGACCGAGGGCTCCCAGCGTTCCAGCGCCGTGGCACGGAACGCCTTGGCCACCAGACTGCGGTGGTCGTGATGCTCCTTACCGCCCATCGCCAGGATCATGTGGCCCATGACCAATCCGATGGTCTTGTCGTAGGTGGCCGAGGTGAAGATGCGGTCGTCGCGGAAGCCCTGGAACACCTGGTCGTAGTTGAAGAACACCCACTCGTCGCTCGGCTTCAGTTCTTCCGGCATCTGGTCGGTGTCCATGAAGGAGCCGTGCCAGACCGGATCGGTGCGTCGCATGTATTCGAACCACGGGTAGGGGCTGGTTTCGCCGGTTTGGTCGACGGTGACGGGCTGGTCGTCAGGTTCGGTGCGCAGCGTCATTGCCGCTCCTTCTGGCACTGGGGGAATCTCGCTATCATAGTATAAATAGCAACGAAGCCCAACGGGTTGTGGTGGATACCGTAACGGGCACAGTATGGATTTTGACTGCTGGTGAGGAGGCGGTGATTCTCCGGTGCTTGAACGCCGATTCGTCTGCACACTCGACGAACTGCCGCCGGGCGCGATGAAGCTGGTCGACGTCGGGAAGTTCGGCGTGGGCGTGTACAACGTGCGCGGCGCGCTGTACGCGATCGTCAACTATTGCTCGCACCAGGGCGCCCCGCTGTGCCAGGGCCTGCTCGGCGGCACCAACGAATCCGCCGGCGATGCGCCGGACCGGGTGCGTCGCGTGCGCGACGGGCAGATCGTCCGATGCCCTTGGCACAATTGGGAATTCGATGTCACGACGGGTCAAAATGTCGCTGATGCGCGCCGCCGTGTCCGTACCTACGAGGTGGATGTCAGCGACGGGCAGGTGTACCTCACCGCATGATTGTCGACACCAACGTGCAGCCGCATTTCGCCGACAACGCCGAGATTCGGCAGTACCTCCCCGAGGCGCACCAGCTGCGGGCGATCCCCGACGTCGAGCAGCAGTGGTACCAGGCGCCCGGCGGCGACTACCGCCAGGACCTCTACGGGGAGCACTACCCGGGGTCCGACCCCGAGACCGTCGGTCGACACCTGTTCGAAGACAGCGGAGTCGACTACGCGATCCTGAACCCGCTGACCCGTGGCAACATCGCCGATTACCTGCTGAACAGCAGAATCTGTGCCGCCGTCAACGACTGGCTGCTGGAACGGTGGCTCGAACCGGACAGCAGCAATCGCTTCCGGGGAACCATCCGCGTCAATCCCGAGGATCCGAAGGGTGCGGTCAGCGAGATCGAACGGCTCGCCGGCCACCCCAAGCTGGTGCAGGTCGGTGTCCCCATGCAGTCACGCGAGCCCTACGGCAAGCCAATGTTCGAGCCCATCTGGGAGGCGGCCGCGGCCCACGGGCTGCCGGTCGCGGTACACATCAACGGCGGCAATGGCGTCGACCATCCACCGACCTTCGCCGGGCACGCGCACACCTATCCGGGATACGCGGCCTTCATGCCGCTGAACTATTTCGTCCACCTGGCCACGCTCATCGTCGAGGGCATGTTCGGTCGGCATCCGGGCCTCAAGTTCGTCTTCGCCGACGGCGGATACGACATCCTCACCCCGCTGATGTGGCGGCTGGACACCTTCTGGCTATCGATGCGCGACCAGACGCCGTGGGTGGACCGCTATCCCAGTGAGTACCTACCCGGCCATGTCCGGTTTTGCTCGTCGGCATTCGACGGTCCGGTCGAGGTCGACAAGATGCAGCGCTGGATGGACTTCACCGGCAAGTCCGAACTGCTGATGTACGGATCGAGTTATCCGCACTGGTCCTCGTCGTCGCCGGATGTGTTCGCCGAGGGACTCGATGCGGCACAGCGCGAGAAGGTTTTGTGGCAGAACGCCAGTGAGCTCTACGGGCTTAAGGAGGGTGTGCGATGACCACCATCGAACGAGCCGAAGCGCAGACCGATCAAGAAATCGCGGTCACCATCGTCGACACCGATGTGCATCCGCTGCCCGTTTCGACCGACGTGCTCAAGTCGTACGCGCCCGCCGAGTGGGTGGACAAGATCTGGCCGACCGGTAACGCGGTGAGCCCGCTGTCGTACTTCTATGACACGCCGGACTCGTTCAAGACGTCGTCGCTGCGTGTGGACTCGTGGCCGCCCAACGGGGGAGTCGCCGGCAGCGACCCGGATTACGCCGCCCAACAGTTGCTGCTCGAGGCCGGTGTGAGCATCGCGTCCCTGGAGCCCATGTGCGACGCCCAACTGCCGCAGGCCGAGCACGTGCTCAAGTCGACCTACAACGACTGGCTCGCGGACGTGTGGCTCGACAAACACAACGCGCACGGCCGTTGGCGCGGTTCGATCAGCGTCAGCGCGCAGGTACCCGAGCAAGCGGCGCGTGAGGTCGAGCGGTGGGCCGGACATCCCTACATGTCGCAAGTGCTTATGACACCGCAGACGCGCGGAATCCCGTTCGGTAACCCTCATTTCGATCCGCTCTACGAAGCCGCGTCGCGCAACGGGCTCCCGGTCTCCACGCACCTGATGGGCCAGACGCCGTTCGAGCTGATCCCGCTGTACCCGGTCGGGAACCCTGCGCACTGGCACGATTTCTTCGCGTCCTGGCCGTTGCTGTATGTGTCGCACCTGATGAGCCTGGTGTTCGACGGTGCCTTCGACCGTCATCCCGATCTACGGGTGGTCTTCATCGAAGGCGGCTTCACGTGGGCGATGCCGGTAATGTCACGTATGGACCGGATCTGGGATGGCCGCCGCGGCGACCTGCCACACGTGCGTCGCCGCCCGTCGGACTATGTGCGCGAACACGTCCGGTTCACCACTCAGCCGCTGGAAGACGCCGACACCGTCGGATTCCGCGAGTATCTGGAAATGATGGACCTGGGGGACTGCCTGATGTTCTCGACGGACTATCCGCACTGGAGCTACGACTCGCCCACGTATGCGATCAACCGTTTCCCCGCCGACCAGCGGGAACGCATCATGCGCGGTAACGCGACCGCCCTCTACGGCCTACCGGCCACCGTCAAGGCCCTTCCCGGCGAACGGCCCGCGGTCGATGACGTCATAAGCTAATCTCTTCCGATGTCACGGCTCCCATGCGCGCACGTGACGAGCCCGGGAGTAAGAGGTTATGACGCAAACGAATCTGACTCGGCCGCAAGGCCTTAGCCGCATCGATCCGGCGCTGCGAGACGCCGCGGCCGAGCTAAACGTCGTCGAATTCCTCACCGAAACGCTGCCCGCCGAACGGGAAAACGCCAATCGCGTTGCCGCCGAGCGGGCCGCGGCGGTGGACACCAGCGGGGTCGTCGTCGAATCGCTAGCGATAACTGGTCCGGACGCCGGACAGCTGAACCTCCGGTTGTATCGCGGAACCACCGACTCCGCGGCGCCGGTGCTGGTATATGCGCACGGCGGCGCCTTCGTGACCGGGAACCTGGACACCGATCACTCACATTGCGTGGACCTGGCCCGCGACGCCAACTGCCTGGTGGTGTCGGTGGACTACCGGCTGGCGCCCGACGACCCGTGCCCGGCGGCCTTGGACGACGTCGAGGCCGCGCTTCGGCACGTCGTGGAGAATAAGTCAGAATTGAACGTCGATGCCGGCCGCGTGGTGGTGATGGGTCGCGACGCCGGCGCCGCGCTCGTCGCGGGCCTGGCCCAACGGATGTTCGACAACGAAGGTCCGCGGATCCTGATGCAGATCCTGCATCAACCGATGCTCGATTCCGACGCGACGCCGTCACGACGCGAATTTCAGCGGACACCAGGACTCAACGGCCAGGCCGTAAGTCGCGCGTGGGGCCACTACCTGGGGCACGCCACGGCCAGCGGTCACCATGTCCCCGCACACCGCGCCAACTTGGAGGGGCTGCCGCCGACCTTCGTCAGTTGCGCTGAGATCGATCCGTGCCGCGACGAAGCCATTGACTACGCAAACCGGCTGCTGCACGCGTACGTTCACACCGAATTGCACGTCGTCGCCGCAACATTCAACGGCTTCGACTCGGTGGTGCCGGATTGGATTGTCTCCGAAGAGAACCGGGCTTTGCACGCGCAGTCGCTGCGGCGCGGATTCGCGATGTAGTGATCAGTACGGGTCGAACTTGGCGATCAGCCAATTGCCGTTGACGCGAGCCATTCTGACCATCGCACTCTTGGTCGATATCGTCGGATCGGGGCCGTCGCTGCTCGTGGTCGTCTGGTCGACGTAGAGCAGAACCGAGGCCGAATCGGGCCGGAGCTCGGACAGTGCAGCGGCCACCACATGGGCGGTGGTCTTCAGCGACTTCTGTTTGGCCGCAGGGGCAATGATCCGCTGGGTCAAGTCGTTGTAATACGTCAGGAAGTCCCCCGTCAGGTGTGACCTTGCGGTGGCGAAATCCTTATCGAGCGATTCGGGTGCGTAGGACAGCAACGCGACGGTGCCTTCGGATGCGGACCTGACCACCGTCGCAGCGACGCGGGGGTCGGTTTGTTGGGTCGGGCGATACTGGTTGAAGTACAGCGACGCCGCCAGGCCACCACAGACCACCGTGAGCACAACCAGAACGGCGGAAACGAGTTCCATACCAAACAAGTTGCGGCGTACGGCGCGTCGTGGTGCATTCGTCATGGGACGAACTCGACGTTCGACATCTTGTACTGTCCTCCGTCGTCGGCCACGGTGACTTTGAGCCGCCACGTTTGTGGTTCGTCCTTCGGCTTATTGGTGACGCGTGATGTCGCGGAGACCAATACCTTCGCGGAGTGCTCGTCCATGGATTCGACCGCCGCGCCGTTCACCGTTCCTTCGGTGATGGTCTTCGACTCCTGCACCACCCTCGTGACATCGGCGGCCCGCTCTTGGAACTGGTCCTTGAATTGGCCTGTCGAGCTGTCGATCACCCGTTGGACGTCTTCCCTGGCCCTGTTGAAATCTAGCGAGGTGAGGCTTATGACGCCCTGTTTTGCCCCGGCGACGAACGCCGCGGTGCGCTGCTGTTGCCGGGTGGCCTGCTCCTGCTTCAACAGCATGTATCCGCTGGCCCAAGCCAAGCCGAGGATCAGGATGACCGTCAACGATTTGGCCAGCGGCGCGGCCCACGGCATCTTTGCCGTCCACGACCGGCGGCGCGGCGACTCGTCGGCGTTCTCGTCCAGGCCCAGCGTCTCGCCCCGCAACCGCGCGGCTCGTGCCCGGGCGCGCGCGGCAGTCGCCAGCGCTTCGGCTTCGGCGGCCTCCGCTTCGGCTACCGCGACCAAGGCCATCGCTTCGGCTCTGGATTTAGGCGTCATATCGATTGAGCTCCGGTATCACTTACGGTATTGGCCATTGCTACCATCGGAGTCGCCAGCCAACTCCGACGAAGACCGATCAGGCGGATGATAATTCAGAACCCCCCGGCGCCATGACCGCTGTCGACTCTCCCGAAAAGATACTCTTCGCCTCCACCACTCAGGCTTTCCTGCAAAAAGAGGCGCCACTGAGCCATGTCCGGGAGCTGCACGCCGCAGGGGAGTCCTTTGACCCGGCATGGTGGCGCAGGGCCACCGAACTCGGTTGGACGAGTTTGCTCGTTCCGGAAGAGATGGGCGGCGGCAGCGTCTCGGAAAGCGGCATTGCGGATCTGGCCATGATCGCCGAACAACTCGGCACGACGGTGGCACCCGGACCGCTGTATCCGGTCAGCGTGGTCCTGGCCGGACTGGTCGACTGCACCGACTCGCAGTCGCACGCCGAGATCGTCGAATCGCTGATGTCGGGCGAAACAGTGGCGTCCTGGGCGGTTTCCGAGCCGGGCCGCGGGTGGGCTCCGCACGAGCCGTCCGTGACGGCCACCCGCACCGACTCCGGCTACCGCATCGACGGCATCAAGGACCGCGTCGAGGCGGGTGCGCAGAGCGCGCTGCTGTTAGTGGTGGCACAAAGCGGCGACGAGGTTCGGCAGTTTCTGGTGCCGACAGACGCTGCCGGCGTCCGAGTGGAGGCACAGCAGTCCATCGATCTGGTCAAGCACTATGCGCGAGTGCACTTCGACGGCGTGGCCGTGGAGCCGTCCGCAGTGGTCGGCACCGCCACCGAGACCGCGGCGCTCATCGACCGGCAGAGCCAGATCGCGCAGGTGCTGCAGTGCGCCGAGGTGGTCGGCATCCTGCAAACGGTGTTCGACTTCACCGTCCAGTGGGCGCTGGATCGGTACACATTCGGCCGGCCCCTGGCGTCCTACCAAGCGCTCAAACACCGGTTCGCCGACATGAAGATGTGGCTGGAAGCCTGCCGCGCGACGGCGGCCGCGGCGGTCGCCGATGTCGCTGCCCGTGCCGAGGGAGCCGGCCTGAAGGCGAGCATCGCCAAGTCGTATGTGGGTGAGATGGCGGGACAGATCATTCAGGCGTGCGTACAGATGCACGGTGGCATCGGCGTGACTTGGGAACACGACCTGCACCTGTATCTGAGACGGGTTACGTTGTACCGCTCCATGTTTGGCACCCCGGAGGAACACAACCTGCGTGTCTTCGAGGCGGAGAAAGCCATCCGAGGCGCATGACCGAATCGGTTGCCGAGTTCGCCGCCCGAGCGCGAACGTGGTTGGCGGACAACATGCCTGCCATCGATCCCGAGTCGCCGCCGGCTGCCCCACGCGACGAGCCGGGCCCGTGGCAGCGAGCCCGGGGGCTGCAAAAGCGGCTCTATGAAGGCGGATTCGCGGGCATCTGCTTTCCCCGCGAGTACGGCGGCCTGGGCCTGGATTACGAATACCAGAAGGCGTTCGACCAGGAATCCCTCAACTACGAGATGCCGCTGATCCTCAATGTCCCGACGTTCGCCATCTGCTGCGCCACCCTGCTCGACACGGGCAGTGAAGACCAGAAAAAACGGCACATCGCGGCCGCCTTGCGGGGCGACGAGGTGTTGGTGCAGCTGTTGTCGGAACCCAGCGGCGGATCGGACCTGGCCGGGGTCATCACTCGGGCCGAGCGGCAGGGCGACCGTTGGGTGATCAACGGCGCCAAGACCTGGAGCACCAGCGCGTTCGCCGCCGACTACGGGTTGTGCCTGGCTCGCACCAATTGGGATGTGCCCAAACATGACGGCCTGACCATGTTCCTGGTGCCGATCGCGCATCCGGGAATCACGTTGCGGCGCATCACACACGTCAACGGCGGCTCCGAGTTCTGCGAGGAGTTTCTTGACGGTGTCGACGTCGGCGACGACGCCGTGGTCGGTGAGGTCGACGGCGGCTGGGCGGTGGCGTCGCGGCAGCTGTACCACGAACGCCGGGCGGTCGGGCAGGGCTCGGAATTCGCCAGCGGCTCCGGCCACGAGGGCGGGCACACCACGCCCGTCGACTACACCGAGCTCGCGGCCAAGACCGGGCAGGCCGACAGCGAGCGCGTTCGCCAGCTGGCCGGTCGCGCACTGACGCACCGCGTGGTCGCCGAGCAGCTGATCGATCACGTGTACCGCAGCGTCAGGGACGGCACACTGCCGCCGACCGGCGGGACGCTGATCAGACTGTTTCACGCCGACACCGTGATGCTGGAAATGGATACCGCGATGGCGATCGCGGGAGCGGCCGGCGTCGTGGGGGAGGACGGCGAGGGCCTGCAGACCGGGCTGCGCTACCTGGTGCGGCAGTCGATCGCCATCGGCGGCGGCACGACCGAGATGGCCCGCAACGTCATCGGCGAACGGATCCTGAACTTCCCGCGGGAGTACGCAGCCGACCGCGGGGTGCCCTTCAATCAGGTGCGGCACGGCCGGGCAGGCTGACGCTACTCCTCGGCGAAGATGTTCTCCGGGTCGCCGCTGACTTCCTCGCTCACAAAAGGTATTTGAACCAGTGACAAGACGTGGTGTGCGGGGCTGCCCGGCGGAGCAACCAGCACACAGTCGCCGCCCTGACTGCGCGCCCGATCGCGGGCGGCGGCCAGCGCGCTGACTCCCGCCGAACCGAGATGGGTGACCGCGCTCAGGTCGATCGTCAAAGGTGCTATGCCGGAACGGCTTTCGACGGCAATCTGTCGATCCAGGGCAGGCGCGGTGTGCGAATCGACATCGCCGCTGACCATGATGCGGGCGGCCGATTCTCCCGAGCCGACGATGGAGACGAATTCGGAGTCGATTGCCCGCGGATGTATCGAGCGGTTGACCAGCGGGTCGGTGACGAAGTTGGCGGGTCGCGAAAGACGATGCGTTAACGTCGCTGTTGTTCCGCCGGGTCCAGTCGTCACGTGTGAATGGGACACCAAGGCTTCGGCCATCGCAAGCCCGCGCCCGCGGCCCTGCTCACCTTTGCGGTAGTCCTTCCAGTTGCCGCGGTCGGTCACCGAGGCATGCAGGTTGCCATCGCCGCCGACTGATGCCTCGACGACGACACCGTCGGAAACCTCAGTGCTGTAACCATGTTCGACCGCGTTCTCGACGAACTCGGACATCGCGTGCACGACGTCGGAGATGTCCGACGCGTCGGCACCGACCTCCGTTAACCATTCGCGAAGGCGGGCGCGCACCTGGCGCGCGGCGAGCAGTGTCGCATCCAATGTCATGTACAGCGGTGGTGCTGGCGCACGCCGTTGCGCCGCAAGCAAGGTGACATCGTCGCTGTAACCGGTCGACCGCAGCAGTAGTTCGAGAGTCTCCGAACAAACGCGATCGATGAATCGCGTCGGAGAGTCGATGACGAATCCGCTGGCACCGCCGGCGACATTCGCGGCCAGTTCGGCGAATTCCGCGGTACTGGCGCCCAGCGGACGGCCCGGGCGCTCGATCAGGCCGTCGGTGTAGAGCAGGATCGAGTCGCCCACGTCGAGCATTTCGGTACACATCGGGAAACCGGCGCCGCTTCCCAGCGGACCCGCGCCGGACGGCTCCACATACCGCGAACTCGCATCGGCGGCCACCAGTAGCGGTGGCGGGTGTCCGGCGGTGCAGTACTGGAATTCGCCCGTCGCGAAGTCGAGTGAGCCCACGCACAGCGTGGCCGACTTGGATCCCGTTACGTGTTCGTGGAAGCGGTCGACTGCCTCGAGCGCTTCCACGATGGAATGTCCCGCGACGATCTGCATCCGCACGGCGGTCCGCAACTGTGACATCACCGCGGCGGCCTCGACCCCGTGGCCGACGACGTCGCCGACGATGAGCACCAGCCGATCTCCGAGCGCCAGCGCATCGAACCAATCGCCGCCTGCCGCAGTGTCTTCCGCGGCCACCAAGTACTCAGCGGCCACATCGACGCCGGGAAGAACGGGTACCGACGGGGCGAGTAACGCTTGCTGCATGACGGTCGCGGAATCACGCGCGTTGCGGTACCGCTCCGACAGTTCTTCGACGCGCGCCTCGGCGGCCAGTCTTGCCTGTACCCGGCTTGTCACGTCGTCGAAGATGATCTGCACACCCTCGATCGACCCGTCCGCGCGGCGGCGTGGCGTCACGACAAAGTCGAAGTAGCGCTCTTGCAGTCCGGAACCGTCGGCGTCGACTTGCAGCCGCCACTCCGCTCCGACTTGTCGCTCACCGGTTTCGTAGACCCGGTCGAACATGTGGTAAATCTGCTGGCTCTCCAGCTCGGGAAAGACTTCGCGTGCCGTGAGACCTACAGCGTTGAAGGTCGAATTGAAGGCGCGATAGGCGGCGTTGACCGCGATGAACCGGTGTTCGGGGCCTTCTAGGCCCACGACCAACGCGGGGACGCTTTCGAAGATGCGCCGAACGTCTTCGGCTTTGCCCACGGTTTCGTCCCAGTCCATCTCGGCCGCCATTTGGCCGTCCCTCCTAGGACTTCTGCACGGACCCCACTACGGACCTCGTTCCACAACAATTCAGTTCGCGCCGCGACCTCGCCGAAGCGCGTCCTCCAGGTTATCAATCCGGGGTCAGATCCGACTCAGAGCAGTTCGCGGGCGCGTCACTATCCCCACGCCTGGTGGCGCACGTGGCGTTCCCGAACTGGGTCAGGCTGAAACCGGATTCCCGACCTTCATGAGCTTCATCAGGTTGCCGCCCATGATCTTGGCGACATCCTCTTCGTCGAAGTCTGTGAGCTCGTCGACGAAGGTGATGGGGTCCTTCAGGCCCTCGGGGTGCGGCCAGTCGGACCCGAACATGACCCGGTCGGTGCCCACCATGTTGACGATTTCGGTGAACCGGTCCTCCCAGAACGGGGTGATGTACACACAGCGCTTAAAGGCCTCGATCGGGTCCTCGCTGAACGACTGCGGCATCTTCTTGTAGACGCCCTTGAGGCCCTTGAACAGGTCAGGCACCCAGTCGGCGCCGTTTTCGATCGACAGAATCCGCAGCTCGGGGTTGCGCGACAGGGCGCCGTGGCACACCAGCGCACCCATCGCGTCCAGGATCGGCCGATGGCCCATCGCGAAGCTGCGGAACGCGGTCGGCTTGAACGGCAGGAACTCGTCGCCGGGCTCCCACACGTTCGCGAACTCGGAGTAACCGCTGTCGGAGGCGTGCATCGAGACCGGGATGTCGGCCTCGATGCAGGCCTGCCAGAACGGGTCGAACTCCTCCAGGCCGAAGGAGCGGCTGCCCTTGAAGCCGGGCACCGGCGCCGGGCGGACCAGCACCGTGCGGGCCCCGCGCTCGAGGCACCATTCCAGCTCTTCGAGCGCGCGATCGACGATTGGCAGGGTGATTACCGGGGTCGCGAAGATACGGTCCTTGTAGTTGAACGTCCACTGCTCGTGCATCCACTCGTTCAGCGCGTGGATGACGTCGTGGGTCATCTCCGGGTCGTCCTTCATGCGCTCTTCGACCAGGCTGGCCAGCGTCGGGAACATCAGCGCGTAGTCGATGCCGAGCTCATCCATGACTTCCAGCCGTGCAGCCGGCTCGCGGAAGGCGGGAATGGCCTTCATCGGCTCGCCCAGGATCTCGCGGTAGGTCTTACCCTGCGCGCCGTTGCGGAAGTAGTCCTCCTGGGCGCCGGGACGGGCCACCACCTCGAAGGTGGGGTTCGGGATGTATTCGCTGATGTGGCCGCGCACCACGATCTTGGTGCGCCCACGGACCTGCACGTAGTCGATGACGCGCTTGCGGTGTTCCGGAAGGAACTTGGTCAACGCCTCCTGCGGCTCGTACATGTGGTTATCGGCGTCGAAGACGGGGAAGGAAAGCTCGCGCGAGGGCATGGCGATCTCCTAATGAAAGTCTGAATTCTCAATGCGCGGTAACGACGTTACCACTTCTGCGCAACAAGGTGTAACCGGCACTATTCGGTCGCTAACCCGGCGCGATCGCGAGGGCGGCGAAGCCGGGTGAAGCGGGTCGCGCCGCGACTAACCCGGCGCGAT
>Ga0335073_10013893_pt1 | contig 11286 bp, 10 predicted proteins | sample Lox_Sample_22_FD_207093 | JGI IMG/M metagenome (GOLD analysis project Ga0335073, IMG submission 207093) | Soil microbial communities from Loxahatchee National Wildlife Refuge, Florida, United States - Lox_Sample_2.2 | ecosystem: Environmental > Terrestrial > Soil > Wetlands | place: USA... | reverse complement strand
AGAACCTAGAACTGCATCAGGATGGCCTTATTTCAATTGTCCTTCCGAAGAAACTCACAGCGGACATCAAGGCTTGCGTTAGGATCGGACGCGCCGCGACCTTTGCTTGATACCTGTGTCTGATGAGCTGGGCTCTTCTTTGCATTGAGGCTATGGATTTGTCCCTTACCATTTCAGCATCCCGCCTGTGACGGACCACTGGAACGCTGAAGGTTGCTTTGAATGGTTACCGCTTTGTAAGATAAGGGCTTCATCTTGGACACCGTCCCCTGTATTGCCAACAACTTGGAGAGCCCTAACGAAGGTATCATCGAGCTATGACGCAGTCGCCCCCCAAAAGCGTAGCTTGAAAGCTGGGTCTTGGCAGTTCTCGCTATTAGGGCTTTTAGGCGCTAAACTTGAATCGAAAATTCCGCTTCCAAGCTCCGGAAACCCACTAAAGGCCAAATTATCGACCTCGATAATTGAACTTCAGACTGCGCTCAATACAACAGTCAAAGCCTACACTGCCTCACACCTCCCACATTACCAATACCACCCAACATGGCTGACGCACCTCGCGGTGGTGCAGCTGCCCGAGGTGGCGGCTTTGGCGATCGTGGACGCGGCGACAGAGGTAGAGGCGACCGACGAGGACGGCGAGGCCCACGCCGCGGCGGCAACAAGTCAGAAGAGAAAGAATGGCAACCAGTTACCAAGCTCGGTCGTCTCGTCAAGGCGGGGAAGATCCAGAACATGGAACAGATCTACCTCCACTCACTACCAATCAAAGAATACCAGATTGTCGACTTCTTCTTGCCAAAACTGAAGGATGAAGTGATGAAGGTGAGTACACACAACGGCGACCTAAACGGGAGAGCAGCTTCAAGTCCCCTATCCCTCGGTTTCCGACAAATCTTCTGCGAAAAAAGAACAACTAATAAATCTCAAACCCCAGATCAAACCCGTGCAAAAGCAAACCCGCGCCGGCCAACGTACTCGCTTCAAGGCAATCGTCGTCATCGGCGACTCAGAAGGCCACGTCGGTCTCGGAATCAAGACCTCCAAAGAAGTCGCCACAGCAATCCGTGCCGCCATCATCATCGCGAAGCTCTCCGTCCTTCCCATCCGTCGCGGCTACTGGGGCACCAACCTTGGTGAACCACACTCCCTCCCTACGAAAGAATCCGGCAAGTGCGGCAGCGTCACAGTCAGACTCATCCCTGCTCCGCGTGGTACTGGTTTGGTTGCCTCACCGGCTGTGAAGAGACTGTTACAGTTGGCAGGTGTGCAGGATGCGTACACAAGTTCGGCGGGTAGCACGAAGACCCTGGAGAATACGCTAAAGGCCACGTTTGTGGCTGTGGGCAATTCATACGGGTTCTTGACGCCGAACTTGTGGAAGGAGACGAAGTTGATTAGGAGTCCGTTGGAAGAGTATGGTGATGTTTTGAGGGAAGGAAAGAGATACTAGAGAGATAGAGCACTTGCCAATAACCACCACATGGAAAGTCCACATGTGTGCATAGGCTTGAGTTCTGATAACAAGATAGCCGGTCGATGGCGAATGGCTGAGGCCGAGACCAATTCAACGCATAGCACAGCGCAGGAGGCATTCAGAAGAAAATTTTAACTAGCGAGTGCCAGCAAGTAGCGTACAAGCCTCTACCAGTCAAACGTGAACTCGGGTCCTGATTCAATTAATGAGATACTGAGCTCCGCTAATGCCAGCAATCCTGGCAACATCAGCTACTGATAATGCATAATCATGCTATGTACGCTGCTTTGCATACTCTCCAAATACCTCCGTGCCGTCTGCTTGTCCTATACTTGTACGCATTCGATTGCTTTGAAGTAATGCTTTCGAAACATTTGCTTGGTATGGGTGTGGAAGGTTTTGAGAGAGGAAGAAGAAAAGAGGAAGAATGAAAAGGTGGGAATTCAAGGCTGCCTGATGCCGTAGGGCAGTCACGCATGAAAGTGACCGCCGTTCGCGTCGCAACATGGTAGGTTCCTATAATTTTTAGTCTTGGGAGGCATTGAAGAAGTGCAGCAGTGCGATGCACTCAAGGAAAGAGGCCATCAGGAACGAGGCTCTGTGCTGCAATACTTGGCGAGTGGCTAACTCAATACTCATGAGCGCCAAGTTCCCATACTATTCTGCTCCGGAAGTGAATCCGGACAGATGTATCGATTCCGTGGAGGCCGAGGAGGAAGAATAGAGGCAGAACGCTGCGTTCTTCCGCCCGACATTGCCAGATAACCAGAAGGACAATCTAGCACAACCATAGATTCCGAATGGAGGAAAACTCTAGATAACCGTTCTCATAACTCCATCAATACTCTTCGGGCACACTTGACACCACGCCGCTAATGAAACAGAAGATCGGGCTTGAATACCTGTGTTGCTCTCCAATGGTTGGGTGTTTTTGCTAGTCAGTCCTCGCCGTCAGATTCTAGGCTCAGGCCCACCTCCCGTTGCAATATTCAGTTCTCGGAAAGTTGGCCTGGAATAGGTTACGTGCTGGAGTTTGACAGCTAGCTAGATAAGAAGCACTCAAGGATAACAGCCAAACAGAGAATGAGTCGAGGCAAGGAGAGGTATCGTATTGCGGCCACTCCAGGTCAGGTTCGCAACTTGGTTCTCAGGATCAGCTGTGTACTGTACCGGGAAGGTTAGACGAGGCTTGGCGTACTGACGGAAGTTGCCGTCATGACAGAAGTGCCTGGCAGAAGCATAAGGTACAGAAGTTCCCCACAGAAGTTCCTGACAAAAGGAGGAGGCTCTGCATGCCTGCACACCATCACTCAATCCACCACCATTCGATGCGAATTACGCCAAATATTGGCGAAACGTTTTCAACATGTTATTTTCAGAATATACACAAAAGAGCACGGCATAAAAGCCTAGGAAAGCCGCCACAAATTTTGGGTGCTCCACCAAAAAGCTGCAGGTGCCAAGACTTGGGAGTCATGCCCGTGACCGGAGAGCGCCTCCCCTAAACTCCGACTCCCGAGACCGCAACTTTCCTCAGCCCTTGCAAAGAGAAACCGGTCCTACCATCTGCACCCAAAAACTGAAGTTCAATATACGATGAAAGTAACTATCGCTACCAGTTGCTGACATTGATGGAATATGCACCAGGCAATATTTTTGCCAAGCTGTCCTGTCGGTGGCTAGAATCCATGTTGTCGTCGAGGCAGTCGCTCCGAAGCCCTTTTGGGCAAGATTGGTGAAGAAAATGGCCGACGACGAGGCCGGGCGGCTCTCCTGCGCACCATCAGCTTCAATTTTCTTTCTGCGAGGGGTAAGGAACATGAGAATTAAACACGATGCAATTATGCGCGTTGTCGCACTTACACGACTGAGGCGATGTGCGACTGACCATGTTTTGTTTCGCACTACAACTTGAACGCATTGCCGGTCTTATGGAGCGAAGCCAACACCACGTCGAGCTCTGAAATGACGGTGGCAGTCCTACGAGTATCTCCGCGGCCAGGAGTGTAGGGGTCTTCATGACGTGGTGACTTTGCGTATTGTCGCAGTTGGTAAGAGCTCTTCCGTGTGGAATCGGATGACGTTGCGCCTACACTATGATCAGCACCCTGAGCATCATGGAGGCTCAGAACACGCAAGATCGGAACGACAATGTCACGCACAATGAGGAGCAGCAGCAACACTACCACCGCTTGGGGCTTTGTGAGAGAGGGACGCCTCTGTGGAAGCAGACATTGTCGCTGGATGATGTGGTTAGGGGCCTCTGCTGAATGAAGGGCTGGACTGGCAGCTGTGCGTTGATGGGATAGTGATTGCAATGTAGGAGAGATGAAAATGAAAAGAAGAAGAGAAACGGAGACGACATCAACGGCAGCAGCATCCTCCTTATATACACCAACACCGGCCGACAAGGCGTAGTCCAGCTAGCGTGCCCCCAAATGACGCTCAAGGCAATTGTCTCCACAAGACTCTCCCGTCCCATCCTAGGCGTCAGGGCAACAATGGTCCATTGGAAGATGGAGCATGGCCCGCAGGTCAGTGAGGGAGAGGACCGCTACGGAGGGGGTTCCTCGAGGCCCTGGGCCTCAGCGCGACCGCCAAATGGTATGGAGCTGCATTAAAAGCGGAGGGTAAGTAAACACCCTCATGCCTAAGGAGTGTCTTCGTAGAGACCCAGAGCACAACCCCAAGGTACCTTCAGCGACGCCTAGAAATTTGCGACCGAAAGCCTGTACGACGCCTACGTAGCTAAAACCATCCGCCAAGACATCTCATCTAGGTCGGCTTCGCAGAAGATTTGCTTCCCATACTTTTAGCAATGGCTCGTACACGTGTTTTATTGCGAAGAGATGTACAAAAATGTAGCCTTTTCCATTTGCTGTGACTTACTACTTCAACTTCAAACCGGATAATATATGCTCTTAAAGTGCCCCACAGAGTACTCCCTAGAGTCTCACGCCAGTGTCCGCTCATATCCCAAAAAGACGCGAAGTCTTATCAAACATTACCAACACCCTACGCCGACGCCATCGACTACCTACGTCACACCGTCCAATTCCTCACCACCGCGCCTCCAAGAACTACAGATGCAATGGCCCAAGCTGTAATGACATAGCCGTTCAACACATCCGCCGCGTACCAAGCCTTGACCCTCTTTTCTCCGCCCGAAGATATTGCTATCCATCCATTCGGACACACCCCGGTCGTCGCCGGCTTTGCGAACCCCACATCGACGAGCACGGTCTTAGCTGCCCACCGGAGGAAAAATCGGTCGCTTACTAGAACGTTCTTCGCATCAATTCTCCTGCTGCAGTACACAACGCCTATACGGCAGGTGAGGAACTAGAATGGGATGAGAAATACCTTTCGGCCACGGCGCCGACATACTTGTCCTACGCAGGAACCTGCAGGAACTTCCTCCATTGCATCCCCCAAGCCAAAACTTACAAGTCGGTCTCGTAGACATCACGTAAGACACAAGGCGTGCCTTAGTAGAGCAAAAGGGTGCCCCCATCAGATGTTGAAGTGGTTGCGACCTCGATTGAGGCAGAGTCATCACCATTTACTACTCGATCAATCAATCATCAAAGTCGCAGAACTGTATCTTCAGCCGTGCGCATTTGCCTCTTCTGCTCTTGTTCGGGTCCTCGCGCGGCAAGAATCGCTCCATACTTCTCGTCCTCTTTCGTACGACGCTGCGCTACCACTGCGTCGTATATCTGATGTCTGCTGATCGTCCGTATACACTCGAGCTTATAGGCACTTTCTTGGTCCGCAAGTTCTTTAAGTCGTTTAGTGATGGTGCTTAACACCCCCGGACAATGCCCAGCAAGCCTGTCAGGAGTTGGACTCCTCGGTTCAGATATGGCCGTAGTGGATCGAACGTAAGTGAGTAGAACTTCAAACTCCGATAGCTCCCTAGTGTCCCTGTCGAGGTGCTTCTCACTCGACACAGTAGATGTAGTGTGAACGTAGATGGAATAGTCTTGTCTTGAAACACGAAGGCGATTTACGTGGCCTACTGTTAAAACCATGAAAGGCTCAAGCTTGGGTAACTACTCTGTCTGTATGTGTTCAGCTGAAGGGGAGTCTTGGTACATTGAGTCGAAAGAAAAGCGGGAACCGGGGGAGGAGGGGGAAGGGGAAGAAGCGGTGAGTGGAGGGGAGGGATGGAAGGGAAATGAGGTAGCCGGGGAGGGAGGTGGGGAGGCAGACAGGATGGGAAAGAACTCCACTGCTGCCTTATGCCAGCCAGTCCTCGCCATCAGATTCTAGGCCGGAGCCTCCTCCCGTTGCAACATTCAGTTTTCGGAAAGTTAGCCTGGGGTAGGTTACATGCTGGAGTTTGACAGCTAGCTAGGTAAGAAGCACTCAAGAATAACAGCCAAACAGAGAATGAGTTGAGGCAGGGAGAGGTATCATATTAGGGTCACCCCAGGTCAGGTTAGTCTAGGTTGGGCTAGTCGAGCTTTCAAAGTCGGGCTTTGGCCCAAGACCCAAGCACGTACCAAAATGGCACTGGTCCTGGGGGCGATGGATATTCCCAGGAACTGTTTCAGGGTTCCTGGGAACGGCAAAATGCTCCCAGGAACAATTCTGGTATTCCTGGGGGCATCTGACAAGTGTGTCTCTCATGGGCGTGCATCTCATGGGCATGCATCTCATAGGCGTGCATCTCACAGGCGTAAATCTCACAGGCATAAATCTCACAGGCATACATCTCTTATAAGCATGCATCTCGCAGGCACATATCTCAAAGGCTTGCATCTTATCCCTTCACTAGTCGTACTACACAAATTAGCGTCTTTGGGGTACGGAAACACAAATCATCGCAGTGGTCAATTTTGGGGCCTATGCACCTCGGGAATTTCTGATACTTGGGAATCTAGGGCAACAAATGACGGCGATTGCGAAAACAGGTTCGGCTTTTTGGCCTGACGCTTAGGGGCTTGTGAATCCATAGCCACTGGAGCGCGCTTTATTACGTTATTAGAAGAGGCACGCCGAGACGCTAATTTGTGCAGTACGACCAGCGAAGGGATAGAGGCGTATATTTCACAGGACTTGCATCTTAGATGCTTTGTATCTCATGGGCGTAGCTCTCCCGCAAGCATGCATCTTAGAGACCGTTACATCCGGCATACACCCCTCCGATAAGCTGTCGAATTGTGTCCCTCGATACATCCCGGGATATCCTAGCGAATACCGAAGCCGTAGAACCGAGCCTCGGAACTAAGTCGTCAAAGAGCTACAAATCTAACATAAAAAGGTGAAAGAACCCTCATCTTGTTACTATACTGTAACCGCCCCACTCTCGTCTACCTCTCTCACATCCGCTGCATCTCTATTATCTACGGCATCTCATCCACGACATCTCACCTACGGCATCTCATCTACGGCATCTCATCTACCGCCTCTCTCTTATCTGCGCCATCCCATCTACGGTATCCCATCTACAGTGTCTTTACGGCGTCTCATCTACACATCTCGTCTGCGGCGTCCCTTCTACGACGTCCCATCTACGGTGTCTCTCTTGGACATTCACTCGCCAAGCCCTAACCTGGAGTCCTGGACGCTAGCCTGAGCGGTCACCCCCTGACAAACATTTACGAAAACCAGTACCTAGGAGGTGTACGCTCAGCAGGAGACACAATGCTCTGCCGGCAATTGCGTATCTTTGTCTTCATGGCTGTGGCGATGGTACGCCTAAGTGCAGCAGCAAACTTCAATTGCGATAATATCCCGGGATATATATTTTGTGACATCAGTCTGAATTCCGATAACGATTTCAATTTTAGCGGAGAAGATGACACAATTGATTGCACACGTGACGGCGAATATTGCGCTCGAGTGCAAACCATACCGAATGACAATACCGAGTGGAAGATTTCGGTGGTAAATAATGGGGGTAGTACAACAGCGTTCTGTTATGGCACGTGCCCCCTCCAACGACTCTGCGATGACAATGGTGGCAACTGTTACGATGCGTGTCAAGCAAGTCTGTGTTAAGAAGGGTCTTTTGTTGCGGGGTATTTCGAAGTCGGAATCTCGACATGAACAATTTCCATTTCCGTCTTTGGACCTGACCTGTTGCTGCTTCAACCTGAGCTGTAGGTGAGCAGACCTCAGCTTAGCCTGAGCCGAGCTTGAGCCCAGCTTGTGACAAGCCTGAGCGAAGTCTAAGCAGCCAGGAAGGCCTGGTTTGGTTCCCTGTTGGGGCCGGTTTGTGGGCTCCCAAACTCAGCTATAGTTGTTTCAACCACCTTTCAGCCAAGCCTGCTGCCTTGGGAGTTCAGCCAACCCCTTCAATCTACCGGCGACATAGCCCCTAGTAGCCCTCTACGCTACCTGCAAAACGAACTCGACGTTGTATCCAACGCGACGCGACGCCTAGACGGAGGAGTAGTTAAGCCACGCCCAGAGAAGCCTCGTCGCGGGGCGTTCTAACAGTCAGTCTTTGTTACAAGTCATAGTTTCGACGAGCGGGATGCGTTGATAGACAATGGCGAGCTCCCTTCATTCACCGATCTCCTTTCTCGTGCTCGGCCAGTGGCTGCGTAGGTGGCGCTTTAGGCGATCAATCTTTCGATGGACTCTGATGATGTGAGGTAGTTGTCCATCTTACTCAGCATTAGTAGTCGATAACTGCGCGACATTACAATTCCTGCATAGCAACCCGTCTCGTAGGTGTGAGTACTATTTTGCATTACCTCTGGGAACTCGTTTGCCGCAGCTAACATAAGAGGCGTTTGCTGCCATTTGTTCTCTTTTTCCAACCACCTTGGAATGAGGACATTGTGCTGGGAGCGAGTCGTTTCCAACAGAAGCCAAACCACCGGAGAGCGCCCCTTGACGGCAGCGTAGTCGAGAGTCGGCCTCTAATCGAGGGTATGTGACACCAAGAGTCCGATCCGGACCCGCAGTGGTACCCACTGGACTCTGTCAACTTACCTGGCGTAGGTTGGTTAGGGCTAGGGATAAGCTAGACCGAATAGGCTGTCTCTGTTCAGAACGTCTGTGGAAGTAGTAGGGAATGTAGCAGTACAATGCTAGTGTCGCGGGGCGCAATGTGGGCTAGGCCCAATGTGAATGGGATGCTTGGTATCATGAGGTTGGTGTTGGCCTGTGGCCTGTACCATAGCAGGAGACAAGCACACACGACAGGTACAGAGAAGACACTCAGACACTCTCGAGCATTCGTCACTTGGTCTATTGTGTTTTTACGGACGTGACAAAAGCCTCAAGACGTGCCTTCGGCACCTCGCTATACGACCCCCTCCACCTGCCAGTATTCCCCATAAGCAGACACCCGACGCGCGCCTTGGCCTCGCTCACTCAATCCTCCCGTTGACACTAAGCGTCTAGTATCTTCATGAGTTGACCATGGGAAGCCATAGGGGCCCTCCCATGGGCGTGCCTATATAATAGAGAGTCTTGCGAGGCGAAGGAGACGGCTAATCCTCAACCACAGGCACGCCTATTGGCCCGCTGCTGAAAGCAAGCTCGGCGGCTTCATCCAGGCTCCCTTCTGTCGCACGAAGAAGGTTCTCTGCTTGAGCTCGGGGGATGCCCAACTGATACAGCGCATTGACTTTGGCTTCTTCCGCTGCGTCGCTAGCTCCGTCTACGAGGGACGAATAGATGGGAAAAGGTTCGACTGTAGATGTACTGGGGTTGGAGGCGGTATGCTGGAAATACACGGATGGCGGCAAAAGATGTGTATTTTGCATGTTCTGTCTTCTTGGGTTCATGATCCATGGGCCTATGCTGTGGAATGACTGTGCATCTGGCAGCGAATTCGTGTAATATCCTTCGTCGGTCTCATTGGGATGTCTGACAAGACCCGACCCAGGCCCGGGCGGACAGCGGTTAGTCGACCCTGGACGTTGACCTTGCTTCTGTTGCGCATGCGATGATCCACTACTTGGCCTAGGAGTTTTGGATTCGTTGCTTCCCCAAGCTTTCGAAAGAAAGATCCTCAGAACATTCACATCTCCACCTGCAACGGTTCGCTGAAATGCATTATAGCCTTCCCTGTCCTTCATGTCTGTGGCACCAAGGTCTAGTAGTAGAGCTACGGAATCACAATTTCCGAGTCTCGCAGCTTGATGCAAAGCTGTCTCTCCGTACTGAGTAGTCTGGAGGTTCACTAGCCTGAGAGCTTCTTCCTTTCCGTCACGCGCAAATGTCCCGTCAAAAAGCGCCTGAATGCACTTGAAATGGTTCCGCGAAGCTGCATCGTGAAATGCGGTGATTTGCAGCACCATATTTGCCGTAATGACAGAAGCACCGTGTTCCATGGCGAGCTTGATGATGCTGGGGTGGTTGTTGATGGCAGCATACTCAAGAATTGACATGCCGTGCCCATCCCAACTCAGTGTTGCAACGTCAGTACCATTATCGATGAGGCGTTCCACAAGATCATGCATCCCATGCTGTGTGGCTTGTGCGATGAGATGGAAGCCCGGGCTGGGTCGAGGGTGGCTTACATCGGCTCCGTGGGAAAGGAGCAAAGAGACCATGTCTTTGTCACCCATCCAAGCTGCGACCTCGAGGGCATAATCGAACAGCTGGGTGCCGTCCCGCCGCTGTCTGCCTCTTTTAAGAATCATGTTGACAGCTTCTGGCCGCTTAGAAGCCACAGCAGCTTGTATGGCGGCAACGTAGAACACTACTTCCGGCCTGTGTTCCACTTGTGATATTAGCGTAACAGGTAGTGGTTCCTGAGTGCTGTCATGCAAGCACGGTTCCAGGAGCATCTGACAATCTCGAACTGACCATGTTCGGTGGCTAGAACTGAGAGCCGATTGTCCGAGATTGTTGCAATGGTTTAATTCGTCTTGACTTGTCTGCACAAGATGCAGGAGTACTTTGGTAAAGCCGAAGATGCTTGCCATAAACAGCAGTGTGGGAGGATTGCTGAGAACAGATGCTAAGCTCGTCGCGATTTGTGGATCGTCTTTGTATGCCTGGCATCTCTGCGAGAATGCCGATATCCAATTGGTGAATGCGTTGTCATATCGATTACCCCGAAGGAAGAAGCGAAATATTTTTCTTTCCAAACGTTGAGAGACCTTCTCATGGTCAATGTTACGATAATGAAATGGCCAATAAATTGTGGCATATACTTGAATGTCCAGATTTTGCTGCATCGTTTTACCGGGACTAGCAAGGTGCTGTACGTTGCAGGCACAGCATCCAAGCACCTTTCTGCAGCTACATTTTCGTTCTCTGAAGTACTAAACCCATCACGAGTCTCGAGGTACACCGCGATCGCAAGCTCGTTAATCTTGAGGGGCCGTCGCGCCCTCATGGCCCACTGGAAGATTCGCGTGATGGTAGAGTGGGATTTGCGAGGAAAATGAGATTTTAGTGAAGCCAAAATTGCATCGTATAGAGCATCCAGGCCTTCAAGACGACTAAGACCGAATATGGCATCTTGCCGCTCGCGCAGGGTCCAAACAGGAAGTCGAAGGTACTCTATAAGTAGTCTTGCCCAGAGAAACATGCCATTAGCCCGGGAAGAGATGAGGGTGGCAATGTATTCGGCCGACAATTCCGCACAGAGAAGGTCGTTTTGTATCAGGTATTCAATTTCTGGAAGCAGGAAGCGCTTGATATCGTCAGTATTTTCCTGGAAGTTGAGATGCAATGTTTGGCAGGTCTTGCTCAACTGCTTGGGCGATTCAACAGACGGCTGACTCGCAAGGAGTAAAGCGCAAGAACTCGAGGAGCCGACCATAGTTGACTCCTCTAAGAAAATCAGCATAGTCTGAGCATTCATCTATTCCATCAAAGACGAGGAAGGT
>Ga0335073_10013892_pt1 | contig 11287 bp, 8 predicted proteins | sample Lox_Sample_22_FD_207093 | JGI IMG/M metagenome (GOLD analysis project Ga0335073, IMG submission 207093) | Soil microbial communities from Loxahatchee National Wildlife Refuge, Florida, United States - Lox_Sample_2.2 | ecosystem: Environmental > Terrestrial > Soil > Wetlands | place: USA: Florida... | reverse complement strand
GCGAGCAGGATGATCGAATCCTGCGTGGCGAAGTTGATCGAGTACAGGTAGTGCGCCTGCCCGGCGAGCACGGCGCCGGCGATGCCCGTGATGAACGCCGCGAGAGCCCACGCCCACAGCTTGTAGAACGTCGTGTTGATGCCGGCCGCCAGCGCGGCGGGCTCGCTTTGCCTGATCGCCGCCCAGGCCCGTCCTGGCCGGGTCCTTATGTGGATGTAGACCAGCAGGAACATCAGCAGCGCCACCACCACCGCGTACCGGAAGTACGCGGAGTCGGTGCCGGCGATCGACGGACGGCGGATCGGCGGGATGCGGCTTTGCTGGCCGTTGTAGCCGGTGAAGCCGCCGCCGCCGTTGGGGAAGTTCACCGTCGCCAGGATCACCGTGAGGGCGCCCGCCAGCATCAGCGTGATCAGCGCCAGGTACAAGCCCCGCAGCCGGATCGCGGGCAGGATGATAGCGGTGCCGATCAGCATCGTGACAAGCCCCGACTCGATGACCACGAGCGGGAACGGCTGGCTGGTCGCGAACAGCAGCCGGGCCCCTGTCCAGGCGCCGATCTGCAAGATGGCGCCCTGGCCGAGGGAGTACATCCCGACGCGGCCGACGAGCAGCCCGAGTCCGAGCGTCACGATCGAGTAGATCGCCACCAGCGACGCGTAGCCCGTGTAGTAGCCGCTCATCAGCTCGGGCAGCGCGAACAGCACGAACAGGATGAGGACGACGGTGACGCTCAGGCGCACCGGCCGCTCGGGGCGGCGCAGCAGCGGCAGCCGCTGCCCAGCCACCGTCACGGCGGCGGCGTCTTTCGTGTCGACCCCGGCCACTATGCCTCCTCGCGGGAGCGGGTCATCACCGTGCGATGGCGCGACACCCACAGCAGCGCGATCACGGCGAGCACGAACGGCGTCATGTCGCGATAGTTCGTGAGCGCTGTGAACGGGGTCAGCAGGTCATGGACCACGCCGATCACGATCGCGGCGATGAACGTCACCAGGATCGAGCGAAGCCGTGCGATCAGCGCGGCGGCGAGCGACGAGATCACCAGGAACGTGAGCGTCGCGGGGTCGAGCTGGACGAGGTCGGCGAGCAGCAGCCCGGCGATGCCGGCCAGGACGCCGCAGCCGAACCAGGCCGCCGCCTCAACCCGGCGCACAGGGACCCCGAGCGTCGCGGTGATCTCCCGGTCGTTGGCCATGGCGCGCATCGCCGTGCCGAGCTTGGTGTACCGCAGGAACACGGCGGTCCCCACGGTCAGCACGACGCCGGCGACGAGGGCGATCAGCTGGGTCCAGGTGACCTGCAGCCCGACGACCGTGAAGCCGCCGTTGTCGGTGGGCAGCGTGATCGACCGCACCGCGCCGCTCGTCGGCGGCCAGAGCAAGTCCATAGCCCCCAGCAGGATCAGGGTCAGGCCGAGAGTGGCCACGGCACGGACCAACGGGTCACGGCCGGCGAGCGCCGGACCGAAGATCATCCCGTAGATCAGCGTGGCAAGGCCGGCGAACAGAATGCAGACGAGCCAGGCCGTCCACCCGGGGGCGGACGCCTGGACCATCTGGTACGTGAGAAAGGCTCCTACCGCCCCGACCGCGCCAAAGGCGAGGTAAAGCACGCCCGTGGCGCGGTACAGGACGACCAGCCCCACCCCGGACAGGGCATATACCCCGCCCAGGGCGAGACCGCTTACGAGGAATTGCGAGAGTTCTGACCAGCTTGGCATTCTTTCCTAACCATCCGTTGACTACCCGTCAATGGACCTTTCCGTCACATGGACGTCGGGTCCGCGGGCGCGACCCCGGCTTCGGAGCGGTACTGCGCGATCTGCGGGTCAACCGTTGAGATCAGCATGCAGCCGCCGTTCGGTGCAAGCACCATCTTGCCGTTGTCTGCCGTGACTGTGTAGTCCTCGTTGTTCGGAATGTGGCTGCTGTAGTCGCCGTAGGTCCAGGCCTGGCAGAGCATGCCGGTGTCGACGTTCTTCAGCGCCTTGATCGCGGCGTTGACGCTGGCCACGGTGTAGGCGCCGTTGACCGACTCCAGGGCCTTGACCATGAGCTCCGCCTCGGTGAAGCCCATCTGGCTGAAGCTGCCGATGCCGCCGGTGACCGCCGAGCCGTACTGCTTCAGGATCGCCTTGTAGAGGTTCATCGTCGGCGAGTTGGTCGGGTCAGGCGGGGTGAGCTCGGCGTTGACGAAGATCTTGTTGTTCCACTTCGAGCCGAGCGACTGGGCGAGGAAGTCGGTGTTGCACGGCGTGGAGCAGGCCCACAGCTTGACGTTGTCCTCGATGTTGAGCTTCTGCGCCGCCTCAAGGATGCTCAGCGCGTCCGGCGGGGTGAAGTTCAGCACGACGGCGCCGTTCTTGCCCGCCGCGTCGACCAGCGAGATCGCCACCGAGTTCGCGTCGGAGACCGGCGGAGTCGCCGTCATGTCCGTGATCGGCACGCCCGCGGCCTTGGCCAGCGCGTTCGGGCCGGCCGCGATGTAGGTGGTGCCGGGGACGTTCGCCTGGTCGAAGACGATCTTGCTCGGGTGCTGCGTGAGCGCGTACTGCACCGCGCCGTCAGAGCTGTACCGCGGTCCCATGTTGACCGCCGCGCTGTTCGGCGTGGAGTAGCACTCAGGAGCGATGCCCGAGTCGATGATGTAGAACCCGAGGCTGGCCCAGTAGCTGCTGTCCACCGAGCACTCGATGATCGAGGTGTTGCCGACGATGCCCACCACGTGATCAGACTGCACGAGCTGCTTGGCCTCGGACGCGATCTGCGTCGCGTTCGTCTGCTCCTTCTCGATGAAGTACTTGATCGGGTGGCCGTTGATGCCGCCGTTGGCGTTCACGCAGGTGAAGTAGGCGTTCGCCATGTTCGCGATGTCGGTGAAGCTCGTGCCGGTCTGGTCGGTCACGATGCCGCCCAGGTTGATGGGCGTCCCGGTGGCGGCCACACCCGGCTTGGTGCCACACGACGAGGTGCTGACCGCGGTGGAGGCCGGCGTCGGCGTGGAGCTCGCGCTCGTCGACGTGGAGGCGCTGCTGCTCGCGGAGCTCGAAGGTGTCGTCGGCGTGCTTGAACTACTGCTGCTGCTGTTGCTGCTGCAACCAGCGAGGACGCCGAGAGCGATCGCTGCGATCGCCGTGACCGTAAGCCGAGATCGGCGGCGGGTGGATCTATTCATGAGTTCTGCCTTCTCGTGGCTAACAGCGAAATATTGTTCCGAACGGCCGGATGCGTTGCCAGCGGGTTAGGCTCGCTGCCGGCGGAGGCTAGCCGCAGAGCACATCGTCATAGATAACGGTGCGTCTTTGCACTATCTTTGCATTGCCTGAGATGTGGCCTATGTTCTTGATGACATCGAGCGTTTCGCTGAGATTATCGCCGTACAGGGTCTAAGGTACGCCCCGCGCCAGAATACGTTTTCATCACGTTTCAGCCCCTCCTCCGCTGACCGTAATCTGCAAGGGTAGTCCCCCAGGCACGGGCGTCGTCCACCCCGACCTGCGGACCTGCGGACAGAAATCCCTAGCGTCCGACAATGCGCCGGTATGGTCGGAAAAGAGGCGAAGGCCGGGTCTCCGGATTCCAGGACCCCAGGCCTGACTGCTACCCGGGCCGCTCGTGGCGGGCCTGGTTGTTGTATTTCGTCGATGACGATATCGCCGGGCGATCTAGGGAGCGCCGCGAACACCAGTCGGCCTCTTTCTGACCGCCGCTCCGCGGCCAAAGCTTGCCTGGGGTAACCAATCTACCGGCGAGAATTACACGGTCAGTGACCGGGAACAATTGCCGCGGGCACCAAATTAGGCCGGGCGGATGTTGCGGCGGGACACAAACTTTTCCGCCGTCGCGGGGACACGGACAGCCGCCCGGCTACATGCGGTGACCGGGCGGCTGCAATCGTGTGCGGCCGCGCTTTTCCCAGCCTTTTTTCAGGCTGCTTTCAGGCTCCCTATGCCAGGCCGGCCTGGGTGCGCAGCTGGTCGGCCTTGTCGGTGCGCTCCCAGGTGAAGGTGTCGCCGGACCGCCCGAAGTGGCCGTAGGCCGCGGTCTGCCGGTAGATCGGCCGGCGCAGGTCGAGGTCGCGCAGGATGGCGCCGGGCCGCAGGTCGAAGTTCTCCCTGACGAGCTCCGCGATCGCCGGCTTGGCGATCTTCTCGGTGCCGAACGTCTCGATCAGCAGCGACAGCGGCCGGGCGACACCGATCGCGTAGGCCACCTGCACTTCGGCGCGATCGGCGAGGCCGGCCGCGACGATGTTCTTCGCCACGTAGCGGGCGGCGTAGGCGGCCGACCGGTCCACCTTCGACGGGTCCTTGCCCGAGAACGCGCCGCCGCCGTGCCTGGCGAAGCCGCCATAGGTGTCGACGATGATCTTCCGGCCGGTCAGGCCGGTGTCGCCGACCGGACCGCCGATCACGAACCGGCCCGTCGGGTTGACGTAGAACTCCCCGCGCAGCCGGCCGGCGTCGAAGAGCTCGGGCGGCAGCGTCTGCAGGACCACTTCTTCCCAGAGCGCGTCGGGCAGCTTGCTCTCCACGCCGTCCGCGTGCTGGGTGGAGATCAGGACCTTCTCGATCCCCGCCGGCCTGCCCTTGTCGTCGTACCGGACGGTGACCTGCGTCTTGCCGTCCGGCCGCAGGTACGGCAGCAGGCCGGAGTGACGGGCCTGCGACAGCTTCCTTGACATCTGGTGCGCAAGCGTGATCGGCATCGGCATGAACTCGGGCGTCTCGTTCGTCGCGTAGCCGAACATCATGCCCTGGTCCCCGGCGCCGATCCGGTCCAGCGGGTCTTCCGACCCGCCGACCCGGCCCTCGTGCGCCGTGTCCACGCCCTGTGCGATGTCGGGCGACTGCCGGTCCATGGCGACGATCACGCCGACGGCGTTGCCGTCGAAGTAATACTCGCCGTTGTCGTAGCCGATGTCGCAGACCACCTGGCGCGCCAGCGCGGCGTAGTCAATGGTCGATGCCGTGGTGATCTCGCCGGCCACCACGATCAGCCCGGTCGTCAGCATGGTCTCGCACGCGACCCGTGACAGGGGGTCGCCGCCAAGCGCCGCGTCAACGACCGCGTCGGAGATCTGGTCCGCGATCTTGTCGGGGTGGCCCTCCGTCACCGACTCGGAAGTGAAGAGGAATCCGCTATCCATGGCTAGCTCCTGAGGAGTCGTTGTCTCCCGAGGCGGGAGTGTTAACAGTTGTGTGTGCGGCTGGGCCGGTTTCGGGTGCAATCGTGTCGGATGCGAGTAGAGCGGCGGACGTTTCACCATCCGTCACGGCGATGTCCAGTCCGAGCTCAGACCGGACAATAGCCGCGCCAGCTACCATAGCGCGCAACTTGCGCCGCGCGACCTCGGGTGCGAGGTGCCGCAGCCCGCAGTCGGGGTTGACCATGAGATGCCCGGGCGAGACGTACTCAAGCGCCCGCCGGATGCGCGCGGCCACAAGCTCGGGGCTCTCGACCGCCGCGGACTTCACGTCGATCACGCCGACGCCAAGCGCGGACGGCCAGGAATACTCCCTGATCAGGCGCAGGTCCTCGAGGCCCTTGCGGGCGAATTCGAGCACCAGCTGGTCCACTTTCGCGTCGAGCACGGCCGGGAACAGGAAGTCGTAGTGACCTTCCCAGGACGGCCGCGCGTACCTGTTGCCGTAGCAGACGTGCAGCGCCCATGTGACGGGAATCCCGTCGGTCACGATGTTGACGGCCTCCACCGCGAGCGCGGCCTGCTCCGGATAGCCAGCCAGGAACGGCTCGTCGATCTGCAGCAGCGTCGCCCCGGCTTCCGCCAGCGACCGGGCCTCCAGGTTGAGCCTTCTCGCGAGCGCGCGGACCAGGTCCGCCGGGTCGGTGTAGGCCGTGTCGGCGATCCGCCTGGACAGCGAGAACGGCCCGGTGAACGAGAACTTGACCGGGCGGTCTGTCAGCTGCCTGGTGAAATCGAAATCGGTGGCGAGCCCGAGGCTCGACTTGTCGTCTTCCGGCAGCGGCGCGGTGACCTCGGCCTCGTAGTAGTCGTAGTAATCCGACTTGCCCCGCTGCGCGATCTGGACTCCGGGAATACGGGCGAGGAAGTAGTCGATGTCATTGTCGCGGCGCAGCTCGCCGTCGGACACGATGTCGATCCCGGCCCGCTCCTGGTCCTTGACCGCGGCCTTGATCGCGACCTCGTGGATCTCCGCCAGGTGCTGAGCGCTGATCCGTCGCTGGTAGTACTCCGTCTTGAGGCGCTCCAGCCACTCGGGGACCGAATACGATCCCACGACCGTGGTCGGCAGATAGCGGTGCCATTGTTCGATCGGCGTCATTGTCGGCCCCCCTTCAGTCCCTGACCTGCGCGGTGAGCGTCTTGACGTTGGAGCCTGGCCGCTGTGTGAACGGGCTGAAGGCCACGTGGAAGCCGCGGCGGTTGGCCAGCAGCTGCAGCAGCGGGCCGTTGACCCAGTTGACCGTCGACCCGTCGTACTTGCCCGGTCCGTAGAAGCCGGTCCGGTACTGGTCGTGGCCGGTGAGGAACAGGTCGTGGCAGACCATCCGGCCGAACGGGTGAAGCAGCGGCAGGGTGTCAGCGAAACTGCTCAGCGCCCCGTTGCTGACGTGCATTCGCACGTCTCCCTCCGCCGCCAGCAGGGGCCGCAGGATCTCCCCTGTCAGCGACGGCGTGACCTGGTAGGTGTCCAGGCCCTCGAGCGGGACGTACCGCTCGGCCTGGCGCAGCGCCCCCCAGACCGCCTGCCAGAACTGGACCGCTTGCCCCGGGTCTGCGAACTTGCCGGGCAGTGACTCCGACAGCAGCTCCGGGCCGATGCGCAGCAGCCGCTCGGTGAGCGGGGCGAGCTCGCCTGTCGCCACGGCGAACTGCGCGGCGATCCGGTCCGCCGTGGCCGCGGGCAGGTAGGCGCGGGTCTGCACGAGGTGCACCCGCCCCCTGATCGACGCCACCTCGTCGGTGGGCAGGTTGTCGTACACGTTGGAGATGTAGACGAGGAACACCTTGCCCGCCAGGAACCCCACGCTCTGCGACAGCCGGGTCGCCTCGAGCACGAGCCCGCTGACATGGTCACCGTAGTGGGCGACCTCCTGGCGGGCTCGGTCGAGCACGTGCGCCGAGTAGTCGCCCATCAGGTAGCGCAGCCTGCGGTAGTAGTCCCTGCCGTGACGCCGGTCGAGCTCGGTGAACGCGTCCAGCCAGGTGCGGGCCTGTGCGCCGTTGCCGACGCCCAGCTCGATGACGTACAGCTCCTCGGGCAGCGCGCGCCGCGCCGCCAGCTCATCCCAGATCTTGAACAAGTCAAGGATCATCTCGCGGGCGGCGTCCGCGTTCCGCGCGTCGCTTTCCCCGCCGGGCAGCGCTCGCTCGTACTCCTTGCCCGTGGCCTTCTCCCAGGCCGCGAGCGCCTGCCAGTACAGCGCGTTGAACCGCCAGGCGCAGCTCGCGGTGCCCGGCACCCACGGCTCGAGCCAGACCTTATCCGTGGAGCTGAACTCAGCGAGGGCGGCGTTCACCTCCGCCGCCACGTCCGTGTCCGGCTGGGCGCAGCGGCGCAGGTCGACGGCGAGCTCATAGCCGGCGATGGCCGCGTCCGCCCCCGCGCCTGAGTCCGGGTCCGTGTCCGCGGTGGCGCCCGCGCCCGCCGCGATGACTGGCCGCATCATGGCCGTGTCCCTGAAGTTGTGCTTGTACTGGATCCAGTCGCAGACCACGCGCAGCCCCGTCAGGTCCACGTCGGTGGCGCACAGTGCCTCGACCAGCGGGCCGATCGCCGCGCGTGCCCCCGCGGACTCGCGCAGCCTGCGCGCGGCGCGAACGTCAATGTCCATCGGGGGACTTCCCGGCCAGCGCCGCCGCGGCCGGCTGGTTTGTGCCAGCAGGAAAGTACCGCGTCCGGTCAACGCCCGCCATCCGGAGCAGCTCCGGTGTCTGCTTCTCGTATCCGGCGGTGAGCAGGTGGACGCCGACCACGCCGGGGATCTGCCTGACCGCGGCGATCACCTCGGCGGCGAGCCGCGCGCCCTCCGCGCCCACGTCATCTGGGGGAACCCCGCGCAGCCGGCGGATCACCGGCTCGGGGATCTGCACGCCTGGCACCTTGCCCGACGCCAGGAAATCGAGCATCCGCGCCGACCTGATGACCCCGACGCCGGCCAGGACGGCGCACCGGTCGAGGGCCCCGAGCTCGCCGAGCTCGGTCACCCAGCGGGTGAAGACATCAATGTCGAACACGTACTGGGTCTGCATGAACTGGGCGCCGGCCGCGATCTTCTTCGCGGCCCGCCGGGCCCGGTACTCCACGGGCGGGGCGAACGGGTTCTCCACGGCGCCGAGAAAGAACCGCGGCGCCGGGTTGAGCTCCTTGCCCGACAGCAGCTTGGCTTCGTCGCGGAGCGTCCGGGCGGTCCACGTGAGCTGCGTGCTGTCCATGTCGAACACCGGCTTGGCGCCCGGGTGATCGCCGAACTTCGGGTGGTCACCCGACATGAACAGCAAGTTCTCGATGCCGAGCGCGCCGGCGCCGAGCAGGTCGGACTGCAGAGCGATCCGGTTGCGGTCCCGGCAGGTCATTTGCATGATCGGCTCGATGACCCCGGACTGCTGCACGGCGACCGCGCCGGCCCAGCTGGCCAGCCGCACGTGGGAGCCCTGGTTGTCGGTGATGTTCACCGCGTCCACCCAGCCGCGCAGCAGTTCCGCGCGGCCGAGCATGGCGGCGGCGGAAGCGCCGCGCGGCGGACTCAGCTCCGCGGTGATCGTGAACTCCCCGGCCGCGAGCCGGTCCCGCAGCAGGCTCACCCGTGGTCCCCCATCAGGGGGGCAGTTTCCAGGCCGTCGTCGGCTGTCCACAGGTGGTCGTCACGTCCGGCCCAGTAGTTCAGCCAGGAACTCTCTCCCCAAAGGCGGTGATCGATCGGCCGCTGCAGGCGGCGCAGGTCGGCCGCCGCTCCCTGGCTGGCCGCGCGTTCATACCCGACCACCCAGACGCACCTTTTCTCCGGGTACACCTCGCAGGCGCCACCCGGGCCAACGCCGCCGCACGGGCCGTTCCGCAGTTCCTTGGGACAGCCCATGGGACAGGAGTAGCCGGTGACCGGCAGCGCGCACTGGCCGCACATGCGGCAGCCGAACAGGGTCTCTTTGGACGCCCGCTCGGCGGCCGTGAACGCCTTCCGTGCCAGGGCCGAGCGCTCGACGACGCCGCCGAACCGGCGGTTCGCCGGGTTGGGCTTCAGCACCTTCTGCATCAGGTACGCCAGCCGGGCGGACAGCCGGGGCCGGTGCGGCACGGACCGCGGCCCGGCCGTGCCGGTCACGCCGCCAAGCGCCCCAGGGTCCTGCGACGCCCCCGGCGGCCTGCTCCGCAGCTCGACCATGACGCGGGTCATTGTCTAGCCGGCTTTTCCGCGGATTGACCGCTGAATTGCGTGTTAATGGCGCCAGTGTCAATAGCACCAAATTCATAAAAGCCTTTAGTGCTCTCACACAGGCGTGCCGGGCGTCCCTGAGCCTGTCCCACATTCCTCATGCTGCCTTAGCCGATGACCCCAAGCATCGACACGCCCCACAAGCTTTGCAGGTAGGCCCCTGTGCAGCCGCACAAGGCCGCACAACTAAAAGCGGCTGACCACCTCGCTGCCCAGCAGCCTGATGTGGTCGACGTCGCCCGGTCCGTAGACGTGGAAGTACACCGTGTCAGCGCCCTGGGCAGCCAGATTCTCGATCGCGCGGATCACGTCGCCGGCGAATCCGGTGACGCCGGCCGCGAGCAGCCGGGCACCCGGCTCGCCCAGTGACTCCTTGCGGCGCTCCAGGTCTTCCGCCGACGAGCCGATGCACACGGGCAGCGTCGCCGACAGCCGGACCTCGGCGGGGTCGCGGCCCACCACGTCCGCGCAGATCCGCTGGAAGTTCGCGTACCGGTCGCGCACGTCCATGCCGAGCGCGCCGTTGAACTCGTCGGCGTACTTCGCCGCGAGCGTCGGGGTGCGCTTGGCGCCGGCCCCGCCCACGATGATCTTCGGTCGCGCGGCGGGCCGCGGAATCGACGCGCAGTCCTGCAGCTGAAAGAACTTGCCGTCGAAGCTGAACCGCTCCCCTGGCTTGGTCCGCCACAGGCCCGTGAGGATCGCGAGCTGCTCCTCGAGCCGGTCGAAGCGCTCACCGAGCGGCGGGAACGGGATGCCGAAGTACTGGTGCTCGCGCTCGTACCAGGCTGCCCCGATGCCCAGCTCGGCGCGGCCGCCGCTCATCTGGTCGACAGTGGCGACCTCGACCGCCAGCTGCCCGGGCAGCCGGAAGGTCGAGGCGTTCACCAGCGTCCCGATGCGGACCCGGCTGGTCTGCACGGCCAGTCCGGCCAGCGTCGTCCACGAGTCTGTCGGCTGGTATGTCGTGTCGTCAGCGTCGATGCCAAGGTAGTGGTCGGAGCGGAAGAAGGCGTCGAACCCGCCTTCTTCCGCCGCCCGGGCCAGGGCGAGGATCTGCTCGTACGTGGCACCGTGGTGCGGTTCAAGCAGTATCCGCAGCCTCATGCGGGCTCCTTAGTTTTCAGTTCGTTTGGACGGCAGCCGTGGCCGGAATAGCGGATGCGGGCTGGCTCAGCGGGAAGTGGCACGCCACGAAGTGGCCCGCCGCCAGCTCCCTGGGCTTTGGCTCCTCCTGCGCGCACAGGTCCGCGGCGCGCGGGCACCTGGTGCGGAACCGGCACCCGCTCGGCGGGTTGATCGGCGACGGCGGCTCGCCCTTGATCGTGGCGGCGGCGCGCTTGGCACCGGGCTCGGTGGACGGGATCGAATCAAGCAGCGCCCGGGTGTAGGGGTGCAGCGGCTCGCGGTAGACCGACTCGCCGGGCCCGACCTCGCACAGCTTGCCGAGGTACATGACCGCCACCCGGTCGCTGACCTGCTTGACCAGCGCCAGGTCGTGGGCGATGAACAGGTAGGACAGCCCGAGTTCGGCTCGCAGCTTCTCGAACAGGTTGAGCACCTGTGCCTGGATCAGCACGTCGAGTGAGGAGACGGCCTCGTCGCAGATGATCAGCGACGGCTCGAGCGCCACCGCCCGGGCGATCGCGACACGCTGTGCCTGCCCGCCCGACAGCTCCCTGGGGTGTCGCTTGGCGTACCGCGCCGGGTCGAGGCCTACCAGGTCGAGAAGCTCGTCAACCCGCTTGCGACGCGCTGCCCTGTCGCCGGTGCGGTAGGCGAGCAGCGGCTCCTCGACGATGCTGTGCACCTGCCATTTCGGGTCCAGCGACCCGAACGGGTCCTGGAACACGAACTGCATGTGC
>Ga0335073_10013891_pt1 | contig 11288 bp, 9 predicted proteins | sample Lox_Sample_22_FD_207093 | JGI IMG/M metagenome (GOLD analysis project Ga0335073, IMG submission 207093) | Soil microbial communities from Loxahatchee National Wildlife Refuge, Florida, United States - Lox_Sample_2.2 | ecosystem: Environmental > Terrestrial > Soil > Wetlands | place: USA: Florida... | reverse complement strand
ACCTGAACACCGATACGGGGCTGCTGGCGACGTCATCGCCGATCATCACCTACTCGACGTCGCTCGACATCTCGAAGTTCGTCAATTACGGCCACAAGATCATCTGGTACCACGGGCTTAGCGATCCTGGCCCGCCGGTGCTCGGCACCATCAACTACTATACCGAGATGGCCGACCAGTTCGGCGGCTTGCAGGCGGCGCAGAACTTCTCCCGCTTCTATCCGGTGCCGAACATGGACCATTGCACGGGTGGCGCCACCACGGATCAGTTCGACATGCTGACGCCGCTGATGCAGTGGGTGGAAGATGGCACGGCGCCGGGTCCGGTTGCCGCAAAGGGCGTGAATTTCAACTCCACGACCTACCAGGTGAGCTTTGTCGCGGGTGCCCCCGACAACGCTCCGACGACCCGCAGCCGGCCGCTCTGCCCCTATCCGCAGGAAGCCCGGTTCACCGGGTCCACCACGGTGGTCGGCGGCACGCCGGTCGCGACGAACCCGTCGGACCTCGCGAACGCGTCGAACTATGAGTGCATCACCCCGTCGCCGCCCTATTTGCAGTAGCGCGGCTGCGGACGCCTTATTCCGAAGCGAAAGGGCGGGAGAAATCCCGCCCTTCTTTTTTGTCCCGATTGGACGTGCTCTATGCAGGCTCCATCCCGAACCGGCGCTTCACGTCGACGGCTTCCGAGGCGTTGAAATACGCGATCACGTCCCGAGCCGCCTCAATTTGCGTTGATCGCGCCCCGATCCCAACCGAAAAAATCGTCACGGATTGGACCGGCGGCGGCAGGACGCCGACGATGTCGATCCCGGGTTCGCCGAGGAATTCGCTCAGTTGCTGGATTCCGACCGCTGCCTCGCCGCTTGCGATAAGGCTCGCGACAGGAATACCCGGCTTTGCCTGAACGAAGCGTGCCGGCTCGGCGGCAGGATCGAGCCCCCAGGATTTGACCACCGTAAGAAGATGCGTGCCGCTCGGACCCGTCGAATAGCCGATGGAGCGCGCGCTCATCAACGCGGCCCTGATTGCCGGCTCGGTGCCGATGTCCGGCCGCGGTGCGCCGGCACGCACCGCCAGTGCCATCGACGAGCGGACGAAGGCGGCGCGGCTTCCCGCGACGAGATGCCCTTCGGACTCGAGCTTTTCGGTCACGTCGTCGGCGAGGAGCACGAGATCGAAGGCCTCGCCGACCCGCACGCGCTTGGCCGCATCGACACCTCCCATCGCCGCGATGGAGATGCTCTGGCCCGTCGCCACTCGGTAACGGGCGGCGAGCTCCGCCAGGACCTGGCGCGTCGCCATCGAGGATATGCCGGTGATCGTGGAAGCCATGATTTCTTCGGAACCGGATCGGTGGCAACGAGCTTCAGTTCGGCCTCTTGCCGATGACCGCGTGATAAATAAGCAGCACGACCACCGAGCCCACGATCGCGACCATCATGCTGTAGAGGTTCAGTCCGGTCACGCCTCGCGCACCGATGAGGCTGAAAAGGAACCCGCCGACGATCGCGCCGATAATGCCGAGCACGATGTCGAGCATCAGCCCTTCGCCCCTTTTGTTCACGATCTTGCTGCCGATGAAGCCGGCAATCAGACCGAGCACGATCCAACTCAAGATCCCCATGCCTTCCTCCGTTTGCGCCATTGTCGGCAGGAAGACGCGCGTCGGCAAGCCCCTTTGGACCCCTGGCTTCTACGGGGGCGCCCGGGAAATGTCGCGCGGCACCGCTTCATCGGCTCCGCCAATGCTCACTCAAAGGTCCGCTCCAAAGGGCTACCGCGGACACTGGGGGCCAGCGCTCGATACTATATGACGGATGCTGTCCGTTGGCCGTTCCGATCAACGAGATCAGACCAAAATCGGATTCGCTTGACGGGACCAACGACAGCTCCTCGCCGGTTTCCGAGCTCGCGTTCGAAATAATCGTCAAGGTCAGCGCCGTAGCAGACAATGTCGGATTGATAAATCGAGAAGATTGGATTTCCGGATTCGTTAGGCTCACTCGGTATGTATCGGTGCGAAACAAGAGGCACCAGTTTAGGGGCCCGGCTTACGATGTCGCGCAAGACCTCCGCCCGTGTTTCGGCGGCAACGGGTCGCTCTCCCCAGTCGGGCGACCATATGCCGTTGTGCTCGACGTCGAAAAGCAGGCCCTCTAACGGCCAATCCAGCATCTGTCGAATTTTCTCTCCATCGGATCGCCAATCCCAGCCACGAACCGGTCGGCGCTCCAAAAACAAGGCGACCAGATCGGGCGGGAAAGTAAGCCCATATCTCTCTTGCGCGACATCGAGGTCGTGCTGGGTGTAACCCTCGGCCCAAATGCGCCCTTCAGCACGGCGGCTGCGCTCGAAGTCGCTCATGATTTCCGGACCGAATTGGAGGTCTTCGGGCCTAATCGGACGATCGCGGGGCGTCTTCATCGAAGCTCCTTTGAGGCAAGCCTTCGTGCTCTTATCGGACGGTTGTTGCGCCGCCGGGTGCATCTTTGACCTGCGAGGGGGAGGATGCACTTATGAGAGGCGATGAACAATCCCCGCGAGCGCAAGCGGATCGACCCCGCGACGCCGCTCGGCACCGCGGCGTGATCTTGGTCGCCGGGTGCCGCGGCCTGGGTAAAGCCGGTTGCACCAGGCGTTCGCAGTTCTGTTCCGAATTTGGCGGATGGGGTGGGATTCGAACCCACGGTGAGCTTGCACCCACGCCGGTTTTCAAGACCGGTGCCTTAAACCGCTCGGCCACCCATCCGCGGGTCCGGCCTGTCCTGGGCGGGCCTTATAGCACGAGGGGCGGGCCTTTCGGTTTGAGCGGTTAGCTCTCCCGTGATATCGCACCGCAGTTCGATCCCAGACCGCCCGCTTCGACACCACCATGCTCTTCAACAGCCTGCCTTTCATCCTCGGATTCCTGCCGCTCGTGCTGCTGGGCTATTGGTTTTTGGCGCGGCGCGACGGGCCGCGGCTGGCTTTCCTGCTGGTGGCGTCGCTCATTTTCTATGGCTATTGGGATTGGCGCTTTGAAGGCTTGCTGCTGGGGTCGATCGGGGTCAACTGGCTCTTGGCCGAGGCTTATTTCCGCTCCCGCAACGGCGCGATCCCGGCCGTCGGCATCGTGCTCAACCTCGCGTCGCTCGCGGTTTTCAAATATCTCGGGTTCTTCGCGTCGATCGTGTCGGATGTGACGGGGTGGCAGGCTTATCTCCCCACGATCCTGCTGCCGATCGGCATCAGCTTCTTCACCTTCCACAACATCATGTATCTGGCCGACCTGCGCACGGGAAAGGCGCCGCGCTACCGGCTCATCGAGTTCGCGCTCTACATTTCGCTTTTCCCGCAGATCCTTGCCGGCCCGCTGGTCCGGTATTACGAGATCGTGCCGCAGCTTCGTCTGTCCCCCCGGCGCGAGGGATGGGAGGCACGGCTTGCCCAAGGCATCGCCCTTTTCCTCTTGGGGCTCGGCAAGAAGATCTTGTTCGCCGATGCGCTTGCCTCTCATGCCGATCCGGTGTTCGCGAATGCGGCCTTGGGCGCGGTGACGCCGGGCGAGGCGTGGACCGCGGCACTCGCCTTTCCGTTCCAGATCTATTTCGATTTTTCCGGCTATTCCGACATGGCGATCGGCCTTGGCCTGATGCTGGGCTTCACGCTGCCGCTCAATTTCAACGCGCCCTACCGTTCCACGGGACTGCGTGAATTCTGGCAGCGTTGGCACATGACCCTGTCGCGGTTCCTGCGCGATTATCTCTACATCCCGCTGGGCGGGAACCGCCATGGCCTTGGCCGGCAGATCATGGCGCTTCTTCTCACCATGGGCCTCGGCGGGCTTTGGCATGGCGCGGGCTGGGGCTTCGTGCTGTGGGGGTTGCTTCACGGCGCCGGGCTGTGCGCCGGGGTGCTGTGGCGCCGCTTCCTGAGGCCGATGCCGGTAGCGCTCGGATGGGTTCTGCTCATGCTGTTCCTGTTGGTCACGTGGGTTCTGTTCCGCGCGCCAAGCCTTGCCGCCGCGGGCCATATCTATGCGGCTATGGCGGGGGGCGTGGGATTGACCCGGCCCGATGCGCTTCGCACCATCCTGCTGGCGGCCTGCGTCGCGCTTCTGGGCCCGACGAGCCAGGAGATCGCGGCGCGGTTGCGCCCGTATGCGTGGCTGGCGCCGGCGGCCGCGCTCGCGACCGCCCTGCTTTTGTTCAAGCTCGGCGACGGACCGGCTTATGAGTTCATCTATTTCCGGTTCTGACGGGCAATCCTGGCACCGGCTGATCCGTCGCTATCTGCTGGCGACGGTCGTCTTGTGGCTCGTGCTTGCCGCGTTCGTGCTTGCCGTCGATCCCTACGACACCGGCCGGTTCGCGCTGCTGCCAAGCCGCGGCGTGCCCGATTTCGGTCAGCGGTTGAGTTTCGCCAGCATCGGTCGGCGGCCGGGCATCGATGCCGCCGTGTTCGGCAATTCGACCATACAGCTCCTCGATCCCGAGCGGCTTTCGCGTCTGACCGACGACCACTTCGTTTCGTTGGCGGTGCCGGGATCGGGCCCGCGCGAGCAGATCGCGATCGCCGACTGGTTTCGCCGCCATCACCGCGGTGAACGCCTGACCCTTGTCTTCGGTCTCGATTCGACGTGGTGCACGACCGAGACGCCGATCCCGATCATCTATCCGTTCCCGTTCTGGCTCTACAGCGACAGCAGGATCGACTATGCGCTCGGCATGATGCGGTACAAGAGCATCGAGGCCGCGATCCGCAAGATCAAGATGCTCCTCGGCCGCGAGCGCAGCGCGACTGCCGATGGCTATCATGATTACGACACGGGCCACGCCTGGAAGGGGCTCGATGTCGAAGCCGTCGAGCCGGCGCCGGAGCGCCCCACCGCATCCGGCGCGGATTTCACGGCGCCGCCGCTGCTTCGGAAATTTGTGGATCATCTTGGCCCCGAAACGCGGATCGTGCTGGTGGAGGTCCCGCGCTATGCCGAGACCCTGCCTCGGACGGACGCCGCGTCGCAGCATCTGGAGGCCTGCAAATCGGCCTATCGCGCGATTGCCGCGGCGCGGCCGGGCTCGGTCATGCTCGATTTCCTCGTCGACGACGCGATGACGCGCCAGGACGAGAATTTCTGGGATTCGGTCCATTATCGCAGCCCGGTCGCCCGCCTCATCGAAAGCCGCATCGCATCGGCGCTGGCGCCCGAGCCGAATTGACAAGCGCCGGAAGATCGGCTTTGAGCGTGCCGCGCGCGTCTTTCGGAGCCTCACCATGGATGTGCGGCAAGCGGTTCTTGCCCAGTTCGAGCAGGTCGCCAAGGAGCAGAGCAAGACCCTGGCGCCGCTTAGCGATGATCTGGTGCTGCTCGAATCGGGACTTGATTCGCTGTGCTTTGCGATCATCGTGGCGCGGCTCGAGGACCAGCTCGGCTTCGATCCGTTCAGCGCGGCCGAGGACATCGAGTTTCCGACCACGGTCGGGGATTTCGTCAAGTTCTACCAAGATGCCCCTCGGTGACGGACGTTCGCTGCTGCAGGCGCTGAGCGGGGGCCCGGGCCACGCAAACCAATGGCTGCGGGGCAAATCGGCAAGTCTTCGGCTCGCCGATGTTGCGGTTGGTGCCAATCATTGTTCCGGGCGCTCGGTCCTGGTGGCGCCGAAGGATCAGCTTGCGGCCTCGCGTGCGTTGATCGAGCTCGACGGCATTGCGCGCCGGGTGGTGCTCTGTCCGCCCGGCGTACCGGACGCGCACCGGGCGGCGATCATCGCGACGGCGGAGGTGGATGCGATCGTTTCGGATGGGCCGCTCCGGCTCGACGGGGCAATTGCGGCGCCGCCCGCGCGTGCTATCGATACCGAGTGGATCTTGCTGACCTCGGGCACGACCGGCGTGCCGAAGCTCGTGGTCCACAGCCTCGCGAGCCTTGCCGGTCCCACCAGAGCGGGCGCCGGCCTCGGCCAATCCGGCATTTGGAGCACGTTCTACGACATCCGCCGCTATGGCGGGCTCGTCGTGTTTCTGCGCGCGCTGCTTGGCGGATGTTCGCTCATCCTGTCGGATGCGGAGGAATCAACCGCGGATTTCCTGACCCGCGTGGGCGCGCGCGGCGTGACGCACATCACCGGAACGCCGTCCCATTGGCGCCGCGTGCTGATGAGCCCGGCGGCTCGCAAGATCACGCCACGCTATGTCCGCATGTCCGGTGAGATCGCGGACCAGGCGATCCTCGATCATCTGGGCGCGTTCTATGCCGAAGCGGGGGTGTCCCACGCCTTCGCGTCGACCGAAGCAGGCACCGCGTTCGAGGTTGACGATGGGCTCGCCGGGTTTCCGGCGCGTTTTTTTGGGCGCCCCGATTCCGAGGCGGAGCTCAAGGTCGTGGACGGCACGCTGCGCATCCGGTCGTCGCGAACCGCGGCGCGCTATTTGGATGAGGCTGCCGCCCGCCTCGTCGATCCTGAGGGATTCGTCGACACGGGCGATCTGGTAGAGCGGCGGGGTGATCGGTTCTACTTTGTCGGCCGGCGCGACGGCATCATCAATGTCGGCGGCTTCAAGGTCCTGCCGGAGGAAGTCGAGGCGGTGCTGAATGCCCATCCCGGCGTCGAGATGTCGCTGGTCAAGGCGCGCCGCAGCCCGGTCACCGGCGCGGTCGTGGTCGCCGACGTGGTCGCGGCGCAAGGTCCATCCGACGCGCTCAAGGGCGAGATCCTCGAGGCCTGCCGCCGTGCCTTGCCGGCCTATAAGGTGCCGGCCGCGATCCGGTTCGTCGCCTCGCTAGGCATGACGGCGTCCGGCAAGCTCCATCGTCACGATGCGTAACGTCATCGTCACGGGTGGCACCCGGGGGCTCGGCCTCGCGATCGCGCGCAGGCTGCGCACGGCCGGATACTGCGTCGTCGCCGTTGCGCGGCATCAGGGTGAGTCGTTCGCGGCCGCGGTGAAGGAAGGCGGCGCGCTTCATTTTCGCTCCTTCGACCTTTCGGACATCGCTGGCATTCCCGGTCTCGTGCGAGGGCTGCGCAAGGAATTCGGGCCGATCTATGGGCTCGTCAACAACGCGGCGATCGGATCAAGCGGCATCCTCGCCACCATGCGCGATCAGGAGATCGAAGAGACGGTGCGGCTCAATATCCTGTCGCCACTCGTCGTCTCGAAATACGCGGTGCGCTCGATGATGGCGGGGGAGGGGGGCCGCATCGTGAATATCACATCGATCGCCGGCTTTTCAGGCTATAGCGGCCTTGCCGCCTACGGCGCGAGCAAGGCATCGCTCATCGGCTTCACGCGCTCGCTCGCGCGCGAGGTCGGACTTGCCGGCATCAATGTCAATGCGGTGGCGCCCGGCTTTGTCGATACCGACATGACCCATGGTCTCGACGCCGAGCATCGCGAGCAGGTCGTGCGCCGAAGCGCGCTTCGCCGCCTCGCCGGCACGGACGACATCGCCGACGCGGTCGAATTTCTCATGGGCGACAAGGCGCGGAACATCACGGGGACGGTGCTCACCGTCGACGCCGGCAGCACGGCGTGATCAGAGCCGGATTTCGCCGGCGACGATGCGCCTGTAAAGGGCCGCGTCGAGCGGCACGAAGGTTCGCGCGGTACGGTCGCTGAAAAAGATCGGGTCATCGCTCGCGCCGGGATCGAATCCCTCGCGCGCCAATTGCTGCTTCATGGGCCGGAAGGTCGCCGTTGTTTCGACCGCCTTGGAGAGGCGCAGGAAAAGCGGCCGCGCGTAATCGGGAAGGCGATCGACGACCGCACCCCAGCATTCGGCCAGGTCGAAATCAGGCTCTGCCACGATGGCGGCCATGCCCGCACGCCCGTCCGTTCCGGGAATGCCGACGCCATAGACCACGGCTTCGCGCACATGAGGCGTTGCACAAAGGATGCTCGCCACTTCGGTGGTCGATACGTTCTCGCCCTTCCAGCGGAACGTGTCGCCGATCCGGTCGACGAAATGGAAATAGCCGCTGGCATCGCGACGCATCAGATCGCCGGTGCGATACCATTGGTCGCCGCGGTGAAACACGTCGCGCAGGATCTTGCGCTCCGAATCGGCTTTGTCCACGTAGCCTTCGAAGCGGTTGCCGCCATCGGCAATCTCGCCGATCGCCTCGCCGGCCTCGCCCGCGGCGCAGCGGATGCAGGTTCCGTCCGGAGTGCGGACCGGCTCGCCGGTCGAAGCATCGTGCCGGATGAGAGCGACGGGAAACCGGTGTGCCAGGTAGGACGGGATCCGGCCGATCGAGCCGGGTTTGCCCTCGACGTTGTAAAGCGAGAAGGTGCCCTCGGTCGCGGCGTAGAATTCAAGGATGTGCGGGATCGCGAAGCGCTGTTGGAAGCGCTCCCATATATCGGCGCCTAGTCCGCTGCCGCAGCAAAGCCGCAGCTGATGCCGCGTTTCCAAAGGATGGTGCGGGCCGTTTGCGAGATAGCGGCAAAGCTCGCCGATATAGGGGAAGATCGTGGACCGGGTCGCGACGATATCGTCCCAGAAGCGCGTTGCCGAGAAATGCGGCCGGAGGACCACCGATCCGCCGCCGACCAAGGTGGCGCCGACGGCCACGATGCCGCCTATGCTGTGATACAGCGGCAGGCAATTGTATGTCCGGTCCTCAGGTCCGGTCGCCATCATGCCGGCGAACCAATGGGTCCACTGCATCACCCTCAGGTGGCTGATCGAAGCGGCTTTCGGCAGCCCGGTGGTGCCCGAAGTGTAGATATAGAGCGCCCGGTCCGCGAGGGTGGGTTGCGCGGCCTCGAGCAGGCCCGGAGGCCCATCCATCTCCCGCTCGACCTCGTCCGGCGTCCAGCACCGAATGCCCGGGTCGAGACGAGACAGGGCCGCGGCGACTGCGTCGGAGAAGCTTCTGTCGGCAAGGACGTGCCTGGCGCCCACGCTCGTGATCGAGCGGACCAACGCCTCGCCGACAAGGTTGGTGTTGACGAGAGCCGCGACAGCGCCAACGCGCACGATGCCGAGCCATGACGCGAGATAATGCGGCGAGTTCGGCAACATCACGCCGACGACGTCTCCGGGACGGATGCGTTGACGGAGCGTCCATTGGGCATAAGTACGTGCCCGTCGCGCCAGTTCGCGATAGCTCCAATTCTCGTTCCGGGACAAGAGCGCCGGGGCGTCGCCATACCGCTGTCCCAGGCGTTCAACCAGGGCCGGGAAGGTGATGGTCGGATCCTTGCCGATGGACGCCGTAAGCTCCAGCGCGCGCAACCATGCTTCCCGAGCATTGGTGGCGGCGGATCGCGGCATGCAATAGATCCCTTTCGACAAAAGTCTTTAGCGAATTGTCTTAACGCGATTTTAATCCCAGGTCCTACAGTCTGGGTATAATTGACAGGTATTGCCCGTGTCTCAGGAGTCGCACCGGCGCGCGTTCATGGCGCGTCGCCAGAGGATGGAATGGACGACGATCTGCCACCATCGGGTGTAGACGCCAATCCGTTACGCGGCTTGGTTGCCTCAGACCGGCTGATCGACTCGTCTCCGGATGACCTGGCAAAGAGCCAGAGGCATCTGGTCCTGGCCCAGCGCATGGCCCGGATCGGCAGTTTCGAGCGGGACTTGCGGACCGAACAAATCGTCTGGTCTGAAGAGACCTATCGAATACTGGGCCATGACCCGTCACTTCCACCGATGACCCGGGCGGAACTCATTCAATTGGTCCATCCCGACGACCGGAAGGCCTATGTCGCCTCGATCGTCGCGTCCGAGCGCGGTTTGCCGACCGATCCCGACGATTTCCGCATCGTACGATCCGATGGCGAGATCCGGTGGATACACCGTGTTGCGATGACAAGCTTCGACGCCGATGCCAAGCCATGGCGTCGGATCGGAACGTATCAGGATGTAACCGAGAAGCATGAGAACGAGGCACGGCAGAAGGCGCAAGAGAGACAGCTCGATACGCTGGCCGATGCCTACAAGCGTCAGCGCGAGCATCTGGTCATCGCGCAGAAGATATCGCGTATCGGCAGTATCGACCGCGACCTGCAGAGCGATGTGGTCGAATGGTCCGACGAGGCGCGCCGGCTGTTCGGCATCGAGCCGGGCGAACCGCCGCCAACGCAGCAGGAATTCCTCGCCTTTTTCCATCCCGACGACCGGTCCCGCTTTTCCGAGGTCATGAGCGCCGCCGCGCGAGGAGAAAGAACCGATCCGATGGAGTGCCGGATCGTGCGCCGCGACGGCTCGGTCCGGTGGCTTTACAACGTGTCCGACACGGTGTTCGACGACGCGGGCACGCCCGTGCGCCGTATCGCCACGTTCCAGGACGTGACGCGGCGGCACGAGGCGTATGTGCGCCAGCAGCAGCTTCAGGCGGCGCTCGAAGCGGCCAAGAACCAGGCCGAGACCGCGAGCCGGGTGAAATCCGAATTCCTCGCCAATATGAGCCACGAGATTCGCACGCCGATGAATGCCATTCTCGGCATGACGGCGCTGCTGCTCGACACATCGCTCAACGACGAACAGCGCAACTTCGCCAAGACCGTCAACGAATCGGGCGAAGCGCTCCTCGCCATCATCAACGACATTCTCGACATCTCCAAGCTCGAGGCCGGCCGGGTCGAGATCGAGCAGATCGATTTCGAGTTGGGCGAGGTGGTCGAAAGCGCCGTCGTGCTGTTGGCGACCAAGGCTCGCGACAAGGATATCGATCTCGATCTCTTCATCGAACCCGGGCTGCTGCGAAGCTTCCGCGGCGACCCGAACCGGCTGCGTCAGGTCTTGATCAATCTCGCCGGCAACGCCGTCAAATTCACCGACCACGGCGGCGTCTCGGTTGAAGTCACGCGGATCAGCGGCGGTGAGTCGGGCGACAAAACGCAGCGCATCCGGTTCAAGGTCGCCGACACGGGAATCGGCATGTCGCAAGATGTCTGCGCGAGCCTGTTCGGAAAGTTCAACCAGGCGGACAGTTCGATCACGCGCCGCTTCGGCGGCACCGGACTTGGATTGGCGATCAGCAAGGAGCTGGTGAGCCTGATGGGCGGCGAGATCGGCGTGTCGAGCCGCCTGGGCGATGGATCGTGCTTCTGGTTCGAGATACCACTTGCCCCGAGCGCCGGCCTGGCTCCTGCGCGAGGCGGGTTGTCGGAAAGACTGAAGGGAATGCGTGCGCTGCTGGTCGACGACATTCCGTTGAACCGCGAGCTCCTCGCACGTCAATTACGCACCTTGGGGCTCGATGTGAACTGCGCGGAGGACGGTTTTGCCGCGCTTGCCGATCTCGAACGGGCCTTTCGTCAGCGCAAGCCTTATGCCATCGCCTTCATC
>Ga0335073_10013889_pt1 | contig 11289 bp, 10 predicted proteins | sample Lox_Sample_22_FD_207093 | JGI IMG/M metagenome (GOLD analysis project Ga0335073, IMG submission 207093) | Soil microbial communities from Loxahatchee National Wildlife Refuge, Florida, United States - Lox_Sample_2.2 | ecosystem: Environmental > Terrestrial > Soil > Wetlands | place: USA... | reverse complement strand
GATCACCGTGTCCGGCTGCCGCGCCGCGATCGTGTGCAGCAGCACAAAATAATTCGATTCGGTTGTCGGCACGGAGTCGAAATAAACCGGCGTCACGCCGCCTTTGGCGAGAACCGATTTGAGCGTTTCGGCCTGCGAAGCGTCGAAGTCGTTTGCATCGTAAAGGATTGCGATCTTCTTGATGCCCTGGTGCAGCAGGAATTCGCCCAGCGGTATCGGCCAAACGCTCGACGCCGGAATGCTGACGTCGGCGAGATAATCGGTTTTTTTGGTGAAGAAGGTCGCGCTCGATCCGGTCGGATCGATCAGCAGCATGTGATGCTCGGCGGCAAGCGGCACGGCGACCGAGGTCAATACCGAACCGAAATCGGCCACCAAGAGGTCGACCTTGTCCTGGGTGATCAGCTGATTGTACAGGGTCGTCGCGGTCGCGGTCGAGCTCTGGTCGTCATAGGCGACGATCTTGACCGGGATCTTTTTGTTGAAAGCCTTGACGAGCACGCCGCCGTCTTTGTTGACCTGCTCCGCCCAGTATTGCAGCCCGTGATATTGGGCCTGCGACGAGAAGGCGAACGGTCCGCTCGTAGCGTAGAGCGTGCCGATGGTGATGGACGAAGGAGGCTCGGCGGCCGCGGCTATGCCGGCGGTTGCGAGCAGGGCGGCGGCCACGGCAACCCCGGCCTTGGCAATTACGGTCCTGACGATTACGGCCTTGGCGATTGATGATTTAACAGAGCTGGACATCTTTTCGTTCTCCTTTGCGCATTGTTCTCTCCCTTCGGCCCACCGTCTTCGCGCTCTCGGCAGCGTAAGCGGCGTCCGCTATGCGCCCTGGGACTTTTGACGACAGCGATGATGCAGACTTAAGGAGGCCGACGTAGGCCAGGCACGCCGCAATGCCATCGCGCCACGATTGAAGGCGGTTGGTCATGAGTCGTTGTTTGTCGCTGCGAACGTCTCCTCCGGCCCAGAACCGCGAACCCCGCGGGCGACCTTAATCGCTTTATTGGAAATGCCAAGGCGGATGCGGTCCGTCTGCGCGGTGCCAACGCCGGTTGCTGGATTCGGTTCGATTGCGGCCGCTGCGGCCCATTCACGCGGCCGATGGTTTCATATTGATCCGTGCGAGCGGAGCGATCATGCGCCGAAAAAGGTGCGGCCGGCTCCTGGGGAAGAGCCGGCCGCGCGAACCCGGTCTGGGGACGGGGAGGGGTGGGGACGTGACCGGGGTCGCAAACTCCTGTTCGATCCGTTATTGCGATCAGCGCGAGCTAGCCGTGGCCGGTGCCGCGCGCTGTTCGCCGAGCGAGACCCAGACGTTCGGATCGGACTGAGACTGGCGCTTGACGAAGCGGTAGCCGGTGTCCGACCAGAGCACGATCTGGTCGTTCTGATTGTCGAGGATGTATTCGCCTTTGTCGGTCTTCACCGTCAGGACGGCGTGACCGTCGCCGCGGGTGTCGCGCACCACAGTGATGAGCAGCGCCTGGCGCGGCCAGCCCGCCAGCATCAGCATGCGGCGCTTTTGCAGCACATAGTCCTCACAATCGCCGTAGCCATCGTCCGGATAATTCCAGCGCTCGACCACGCCCCAATGCTCCATGTCGGTCATCGGCTTGACGTGGGTGTTGACGTACGCGTTGACGCGTTCGAGGTCTTTCCAGGCCGGCGCGGAAAGCACCACGTCGCGCGGCTGCGACGGCTTGGTTTTGCATTCCGGATCGTATTCGACGCAGAACTCGATCCAGCCGATAGGCGCCTTGGTGGTCGCGCCGATCGCGATGAAGCGCGGACGTTGGTCGGCGTTGCCAACCTTTGGCGCTGCCAGCACGGCAAACGCAATAAGGCTCGCCGCTGCCGCGCGCGCTAGGATTGTTTGAACACCCGAACTCATGTGACCCCTCTCCCGTCTTCTTGGGGTCACGTGTCTCACAAAGCTTTTGCATCGCAGCTAAGTTGAGCGCTTCAATTTGAAGTAAAAACGGACAAACAATTGGACAAATCGTGCCGATATTTTTGTCGTAATCGTCTAAAATTTTAGATGTTCAACTTTGCTGCAAATTGCGCGCACGAAGGTGTAGTGGCGATGTAGGCTTGTTTTGCCAGGTTCTAGTCGGCGCACTTCGGCGCTGTTGCTTGTGGCGCCGGCGCACCAAGGAGCTCGTGGCAGGGGCCACGCATCTTTCATGGGCCGACAGACGTTACGTCGGCGTTTACCCTGCGGCGGCGTTGATGGCGATCCGCAAACGTCACGGTTCCAAGCCTGCGGCGCCGCCCACGCATCCTGGCCGCCGGGCTGTTCGAGCCTGGCCCGCACCGAGCATGCGATTCATCACCATTGCTCTCGGCGGCGTCCGGCGTTCCGTTCATGCATAAGCGGTATTCCCGCTCGTGAACTTGCTGGCGCCTGAAGCGGCCTGTTACTGTTACTTATAATATCAGGGAGGAGAACGGACCATGTCATTGGCCAATTTTGTCGCGCCGCCGAAATTCGAAGACTACAAGGAACGCTTCAAGGATTTCTACAAGATGCAGCGCCGCGCCGACGGCGTCATCCTGGTCGAAGCACATACCAAAGGCGGGCCGATCCAGCTCAGCGTCGAAAACCACCGATCGGTTGGACAGATGTTCAAGACCGTAGGCGCTGATCCGGAAAACGAAATCATGATCTTCACCGGCTCGGGCGACGAATTCATGATGGATGCCGACCCGGAAGGCTTCAAATTGGAGCAGGACGATCTGGCCTATTGGGCCTACGAGTACGCTTACAAGGACGGCCGCATCAACGTCTCATCGCTGGTCAACGATCTCGAAATCCCGACTATCGGCATCATCAACGGTCCCGGATTCCACACCGAGATGTGCCTGATGTGCGACATTACCCTGTGCGCTGAGGACGCTATCATCTACGATCTGCACTACGACATCGGCTCGGTGCCCGGCGACGGCATTCATAGTTGCTTTCAGGAGATCCTTGGGGTCAAGCGCGCCGCTTATGCGCTGCTTACCGGCGAAGCGATCGACGCCAAGAAGGCGCTGGAATACGGCATGGTCAATGAGGTGCTGCCGCGCGCGCAATTGATCGAACGCGCGTACAAGATTGCCGACCACATTATGACCCAGCCGCGCACCACGCGCCGCATGACTACCCAGATCGTGCGCCGTCCCTGGCGGCGACAGATCACCGATAGTCTGGATGGCGGCTTCGCCATGCAGATGTTCGCTCATCTTGCGAAAGACAAACCGACGCATGGCCGGCGTCACATCGCCGATTGCGTGGCATACGTCCGCAAGGGAAAGCGCAACAACTTCGACTAGAGCATGATCCGGAAAAAACCCATACCCCGGATTTGATCCGGGGATGGTAGCCGGTGTCCCGCCTTTGCCATGCCCGCCTCGGCGGGTGAAGCACGGTGCGAAAAGATCGTGCGCAACAAAATATCGAAGCAGCGCTCCGCGACTAAATTCGCGGAGGCTCCGGCTAATGTTGTCTCAGCCGCCGCAGACGGCGTCTTCAAGAAAGTCCGGGTGCTGCAACCGCGTAAACTCGATAGCAAAGCCGTCCTCGAGATAACGCACCACGCGGCCCTGCACTTTGCCGAGGGTGACCAGCGCGCCGATCGGTGGACGCTGTTCGGTCGCGATGCCGGCGCCGGATTGCGAAACGTCGATGATGCGGCAACTGATATTCACACCGTTAGGCATGATCAGACGCCCGATCGGATTGCGCGGGGCGATACGGCCGTGGCGGCGATCTTCCGGCAGGCCGAGAATGTGACGATTGGCCAGCCAAGTCAGCTGCGTAGCGAGCTTGTCGCGCTTGCGCGTCGTGGCTGAAATCGTCATGGCGAAGCCATTCGGAAAGATGCGCGCGACATGGCCTTCGAGCCGGCCCAGGTGGTCGACGTAAGCAATGACGCGTTCGCCAGGTGCGCCGCCAACCGGAGCGATCAACGCCATGCCGCCTGGCGACATATTGATTACCTGGCAGGGGAATTCGCGGCGATCCGGCAGCATGTATCGGCCCAACAGGTCGACGCCCACGCGCTGAAAACGGCGGCGCTCTTCGCTCAATGGCCGCAATACCGGCTTTGTTAGAGCTAACGCCATACCAGCGATCCGCCTGCCCCCGATTTGCGGTGAGCGTAGGCGGGCGATGTTAACGGCGCGTTAGTCGCGATTGACGATGTCGAGCAAATTCGCCTTACGCGGCACTAGGCCCATCTTCGTCGGTGCGATGCGTGGTTCGCCCGCCTTCGTAGACCACCAGACCGCGCCGGCCGCGCGGCGCCATAAAGCGCGGCAGCAGACGCTTTTCCAATGAAGCGCCGATGTGGCGACGGCCGCCGAGCGTCAATAGGCCGATCGGGCTCGCACCCAACCATGGCGGCACGTTGAGCGGAGCCAGCACGCCGATCGTACGGGCGAAACTCGGCCGCCTGGTTCCCAGCGGCAGCAACAAAAGCTCGAGATCGATCGGGTCGCCCGCCGCATTCTGCGCGGTGACGCCGGCGACGGTGCCGGTGCATTCTTCGGTGAGGATCGCAAGCAGGCTGCCGACAATGGACTTGCTTCCCGCGTCCCACAGGTCGACGAAAGAATCGCCTTTGAGTTCGCGTCCGAATAGCGCACATACCCGTGTGCCGGCGAGGCGCACCGGATGACCGGCCGCGCGGTCGAGCGCAACGATGAAAGCGTCGCTCAAGACGCCGCGGATGTCACTGGGCTCGATTTCGGAGCGTTCGGGCGCGGTGCGACTGCCGCGCTTCTCCTCCCAATAGGCATAAAGCTCGCGACTTGCGGCGTGTTTCATGAGCAGACGCTCCCGCACGTGCGCTCTCCCGATTGCACACCGCTGTCTCCGATTGGGACAGCGGACGTAGGATTGGACCGTGCGGAGGCGAATGCAGCAGGGCATGTGCCGTCGGCGGTGGTGGCGCGCCCGACGCGATGGCAACGTTCAATTAGTCTTAAGAAAGGGTTTACGTTGGCGGTGACGGTGTCACGCCCTAGGGTCGCCGTCACCGACGTTCACGCGCTGCTGACGGCTCCTCGGCGGCGTTGGCGACAAAGGGGAGGCGAAGGGATGTGACCGGCGCCGATCGATCAAGGCACCTGCTTGAAGATCGTCGGCGTCGAGAGCGAAACCCCGCACAAGCTGCAACAGGGAGGACTTCGCGTCCTCCCTGTTGTTTTTGCTCGCGGTCGTTTAGCCGCGCGTTGCGTCCGCGCTCGCCGCTTGCCGTAACGGTTATCGCGGGGTATCCCGGCCGGGGGCAGGTGCGTGGCGGTGATTCAGCGCTCGGAACCGTTGTTCAATGTGCCGCCGGTAGTCGTGGCGACGGTGGCCGTTCTCGTCGGCGTTCATGCGCTGCGCGTGCTCGCGCTGACCGACGACGAAGATGTGCGATTTCTGCTCACCTTTGCTTTCATTCCGGCGCGTTACGAAATCAATCTCGTGGGCTCGTTGCCCGGCGGCTTCGGCGCCGACCTGTGGACGTTCTTTACCTATGCCTTCCTGCACGCCGATCTCCTCCATATCGGTCTCAATCTCGCCTGGCTTGTGCCGTTCGGCACCGCGCTGGCGCGCCGTTTCGGGGCGTGGCGCTACACGGCCTTCATGTTAGTAACCGCCGCGGCTGGAGCGTTCGCGCATCTGGTCAGCCATCCGGGAGCAATGGTGCCGATGATTGGCGCTTCGGCGGCGATCTCCGGAGCGATGGCGGCGGCACTGCGTTTTATCTTCCAGCCCGGCGGACCACTGGGGCTGTGGCGCGGCGGGAGCAACGGCAATGCCTATCGCGTGCCGGCCGCGTCGCTTTTGACGACGTTGCGCGACCCGCGCTTCTTGGTTTTCCTCGGGGCCTGGCTCGGCCTTAACCTCCTGGTCGGTCTCGGTTCGATCTCGATCGCAGAGCAAGGACAACAGATCGCCTGGCAGGCGCATATCGGCGGCTTTCTTGCTGGTTTTTTCCTGTTCAACGCCTTCGATCCGGTCGGTCGGCGCGAATTCGACCCCGAACGCAGCGGCTGATCTCGCGGGAATCCGCTTGTAATTCGAAGCCGGTAATGCACACTTTGCGTGTTGCATCGCAGCATTTATGTGAGGAAGCGGAAGCCGAATATGCGCAGACCCGATAATTCAATGTTCAACGCCAACAAGTTGAAGCTCGGTATTTTTTCCCCCAATTGCTCCGGCGGCATGGCCGTCACCAAAGTCCCTGAACGTTGGGACGCAAGTTGGGAGCACAATCGGGCCCTTGCGGTCATGGCGGACGAGGCAGGAATTGAATTTTTGCTGCCGATCGCCCGTTGGATTGGCTACGGCGGCGCTACCGAGTTTCAAAATAATACGCTCGAGACAATCACTTGGGCGACCGGTCTCTTGGCTTCGACGCGCCGGATCACGGTGTTCGCGACTGCGCACACCGCATTCACGCATCCGATCGTCGCGGCGAAGCAGTTCGCGACTATGGACCAAATCGGCAGTGGCCGTTTTGGCCTCAACGTCGTCTGTGGCTGGAACAAGCCCGAGTATGACATGTTCGGTATCCCGCTGCCGACCGAGCACACGGCGCGCTACGGCTTCGGCCAGGAATGGTACGATGTGGTGCGGAAAATCTGGAGCAGTGACGCCCCGTTCGATTGGGATGGCACCTACTTCCATCTCAGGCATGTGTTCGGCGATCCCAAGCCTGTCGGCGGAGTATTGCCGCCGACCATGAATGCCGGTTCGTCGGCCGAAGGCCGGGATTTCGCGGCGCGCAACGCCGATTTCCTGTTTACGGTCTTGATCGATCCGGAGCACGGGCGCAACGACGTCGTCGACATTCGCGGGCAAGCGAAAACGCGCTATGGCCGCGATATTGATGTTTTCACCACAAGCTACGTGGTGTGTCGTCCCACCGCCAAGGAGGCGCAGGACTATCAGGCCTACTACGCCGACGCGCAGGCGGACTGGCCTGCCGTCGACCGGCTGATGGAATTACAAGGCCTGCACGCAAAGTCGTTTCCGCCCGAAGCCTTCAAGCTGTTCCGAAATCGTTTTGCTGCCGGACACGGCGTCTATCCGCTGGTCGGAGACCCCGACCAGGTCGCCGCCGAACTTGAGAAAATCAGCCAAGCGGGATTTGCCGGCACGACGGTTACTTTTGTGAATTACGTGGATGAATTGCCGTTCTTTTGCGACGAAGTGCTGCCGCGATTGGAGAAGAAAGGTCTGCGCGAGAAGGTAAAGCCAATGTGATCGGCGGCCATCTGGGAGTTTGCGTCCCCGGCCGATCGCACCATGCGGCCGCCGCATTTTATTGTTATCTTTTTCCTTAGAGTCAGCGCTGGTTTTATGGGCGGCCGAAGCGAGACTCGATGCTGCACCGCAATGCGGCGCAGGCAGGCGAGGGCGGTCCGCCGCTGATCAAGTCGCGGTCCGCCGATTTTAACGCCCCCGCCGATGGAACGCGGCGCCGACGCAAAACGCGACCTTCACGTCGCTTGCCGGTCGATTGCCGGCCGCAGCGAGCGTGAGGCGAGGGAGGCTACGATGACTGTCAGTGCTATTCTCGCGGGCAAAGGCCGCGAGGTCGTAACTATCGAACCCAGCGCCAGTGTTGCCGAAGCGGTGCATCTGCTCGCCGCAAAACGCATCGGTGCGGCACTCATTCTCGGCGCCGACCGGCGCGTCGCCGGCATTATCTCCGAACGCGACATTGTGCGTACATTGGCTGAGCGCGGCGCGGCGACGCTTGACGAACCGGTGAGTCAAACGATGACGCGCAAAGTCGAGACCTGCAACGAGAACGAGACGGTCGCCAACATCATGGAGCGCATGACGGCCGGCAAGTTTCGCCACATGCCGGTGGTGGCGCAGGGCCATCTCGTCGGCGTCGTCTCGATCGGCGATATCGTCAAGCACCGCTTGCACGAGATGGAAAGCGAATCCGTCGCGATGCGCGACTACATCATGACGGCATAGCCGCAAGCTCAGCCAAGCGCGGCGATCGTATCGACTATCGGCTCCAGCGCTTTTTCGGTAGCGACCTTGCCGGCCGTGATCGCTTCAGCCGCGCGATGGAAATCGAGCCAGCCGATGTTGCCGATATGCGGCGTGATGTGCACGTCCGGCGGGTCGCCGGCGAGCCGCATGCGGGTGAGGCGGTCCTGCATAATGTTGAATGCTTCGACCATGACGGTGGAAAAGCCGGGCCGGGCGTCGGCGGTAAGAATCTGGCGCTTGAGCAGCCGCTCGACACCAAATATGCCGCGCAAGCCCATGAACGCTTTGCGCGGTGTTCCCGGCGGAGGCTCGGCGGGCTCGTCGCTTGCATCCGAGCCGTGACTGGCGATAGTGGCGCCGCGGGCGAAGCGGTCGGCGTCGAGATTGACCGCAATGACGACGCGCGCGCCGAAGGCGCGCGCCGGGGAGACGGGTACCGGATTGACAAGCGCTCCATCCATGAGCCAGCGGCCGCCGAGACGCACCGGCGGAAAGATCCCCGGCAACGCATAGGACGCCCGCATCGCCAGCGCCAGTGAACCTCGGGTGAGCCAGATTTCGTGACCGGTGCCGACTTCGGTCGCGATCGCCGCAAAGCGGACCGGCAGCTCTTCGATCGTGGTTGCGCCGATTGCCTCGGCGAGCCGCCGTGCCAGTCGACCGCCGCCGATCAGCCCCGAGCCGCCGATCCGCACGTCGAGATAGCCGATGATGCGGCGCAGCGTCAGCGAGCGCGCCCAGCTCTCCAGCTCGGCCAGTTGGTTGTTGGCGTAGCAGCCCCCGACCAGCGCTCCGATCGAGGTGCCAACAATGATGTCGGGCGTGATCCCATGCTCGCTGAGGGCGTGAATGACGCCGATATGGGCAAAGCCGCGCGCCGCGCCGCTGCCCAGAACAAGCCCGATCAACGGCCGGCCGGCCTTTCCCCGAACCGCCTTGGGGCCAACGTCTGCAATCGTCACTTTGTCCTCGACTTCCCAGGCAGGAAAAGGTTTGCGACCCTGCATGATCGGCTATGTGGCGAAAGCTAACAAGCCGTTAGCTATAGTATGGTGAAGGGCCAAATTCATCGACCAGCCGCGCCGGTTCGCTGCAGCATGAAATTGCCGCGATTGCGATCGAAGAAAATCGCCATGCCAAAGCTGGGTTTAAGCGGGGTTCGGCACTGCGCCATCGCAGCGGCCGCTCTATTGTTCGTTCTTTTCGTGCCGGTCACGGCTTTCGCTCAAGCTTCCCTCTTTAGCGGGCCACTGGCGCAAGCGGTTTCCACTGTTCCGGCCGGACGCGTGGCGCTGGCCGTTTCCGCCCGTTACGGACGTGACACGCCGGCGATCAGCGGCGGCCTGATCTGGCGCGTCTATGCGGCAAAGCCGGACGCCAACGGCGTTTTCCGGCTGATCAAAGAAGACCACGCGGCGGCGCCGACCTTTGTGTTGCCGCCGGGCAACTACGTCGTGCACGCGAGCCTCGGTCTCGCCAGCGCCGCCAAAGCCGTGCAACTGCGCAGCGAGAGCATTCGCGAAATCTTTGATATTCCCGCCGGCGGCATTCGGCTCGAAGGTCGCGTCGGTGACGCCCGCATTCCTACCGGGCAGATTTCGTTCGATATCTTCACCGGCAGCCAATTTGACACCACCGAGCGCCGGCCGATCGCGCAAAACGTGATGACCGGCGACGTCGTGCTGCTCCCGGAGGGAACCTATTATATCGTCTCGAATTACGGCGACGGCAATTCCGTGGTGCGCTCCGACGTGCACGTCCAGGCGGCCAAGCTGACCGACGTCGTCGTCACCCATCGCGCCGCGATCATCACGCTCAAGCTGGTGAACGATCCGGGCGGCGAGGCGCTCGCCAACACGCAATGGACGGTGCTCACTCCCGGCGGCGACGTGATCAAGGAATCGATCGGCGCATTCCCGCGCGTGGTGTTGGCCGAGGGTGATTACCACGTCATCGCGCGCAACGACGGCAAGACCTATCAACGCGATTTCAAGGTCATTACCGGCGTCGACGGCGAGGTCGAGGTGCTGGCGCGGTGAAGGGATAGGGCCAAGTCCGGTATCCTTAATTTCTGTGTCTTCGTGCGATGCAGAAAGTGTGCGAGAGCGGCAGGCTACGCCGCTTGCTTCAAACGCAGGAGGTCGGGCGGCACGGCTTCTTGCGCCAGCGCGGCGAGGGCTGTGTCGAGCACCATGGTTTGCTGCTTTTCGCTGCCAAGCCGGCGGATCGAGACGGTGCGCTCGGCGGCTTCCTTTTTGCCGACAACGAGCAGCGCCGGCACTTTCGCCAAGGAATGCTCGCGGACCTTGTAGTTGATCTTCTCGTTACGCAGGTCGCCCTCGACACGCAGGCCCAGAAGCTGCGCCGCCGCGATCGCCTGGTGTGCATAGTCGTCGGCGTCGGAAGTGATGGTGGCGATCACCGCCTGCAGCGGCGATAGCCACAGCGGCAAATGCCCGGCATAATGCTCGATCATGATGCCGGTAAAGCGCTCAAGCGAGCCGAACATGGCGCGGTGCAGCATCACCGGCGTCACCTTGTCGGAGTGCTCGTCGATGTAGAAGGCGCCGAGCCGGCCCGGCATGTTGAGGTCGACCTGCACGGTGCCGCACTGCCAGTCGCGGCCGATGGCGTCGCGCAGGACGTATTCGAGCTTGGGGCCGTAGAAGGCGCCTTCGCCTTTGTTGAGCGTCCATGCCCGGCCGGACGCTTTGAGCGCCGCCATCAGCGCGGCTTCCGCCTTGTCCCACGCAATGTCCTCGCCGATGCGTTTTTCCGGCCGGTCGGAAAATTTGATGTGCACGTCGTCGAAGCCAAAATCGGCATAGATCGACAGGATTAAGTCGTTGACGGCCAGCACTTCCTGGGCGATCTGCTCCTCGGTGACGAAAATATGCGCGTCGTCCTGGGTGAAGGCGCGCACGCGCATCAATCCATGCAGCGCGCCGGACGGCTCGAAGCGGTGCACCTTGCCGAATTCGGCGATCTTGAACGGCAGATCGCGATAAGATTTCAGCCCGTTCTTGAAAATCTGGATGTGGCCGGGGCAGTTCATCGGCTTGATGACAAAGGTGCGCTCGTCTTCCTCGCGCGGCTGGACGAGAAACATGCCGTCGCGGAACGTCGCCATGTGGCCGGAAGCGACCCACAATGATGAATCGATGAGCTGCGGTGCATTGACCTCGGCGTAACTGGCCGCGGCCTGCCGGCGGCGGATGTAGTTCTCCAGCGTCTGGAACAGCGTCCAGCCTTTCGGATGCCAGAACACCGAGCCAGGCGCCTCTTCCTGAAAATGA